>FWWL01001718.1_pt1 | contig 50062 bp, 36 predicted proteins | sample 2228331 | NCBI WGS metagenome assembly FWWL01 (sample SAMEA103939775, study PRJEB20133) | metagenome | reverse complement strand
CTGCTGTAGGGGCAGCAGGGCTTGTCCCTGCCCCCTGGGCGGGATAAATCCCGCCCCTACTGCGCTTCGGGTATCCGCTCATCTTAGCGGGCCACCGTCACCTTTTTTTAGGGGGGACTACAGGGGGTCAGGGACGCCAGGCTATAAACCCATCAGAGGCGATTTCGATCGCTATGAGTAAGCAGTTACCGGGATTTTTTAAAATTTACGGGCATCGTAGGGGCGCAGTACCATCGCGTATCGGCGCAGCAACGTTGTGCCCCTACACGATGGCGGCTTTGTGTGAATTTCTTAACTTGATGTCTATGGGCCGTCCTCCCTTGTAGGTGACCACAGGGGAGACTTTAAAAACCGGAGGTCAAGATGACACGAGACACATGGGGACGTTTAGGGGTGGGATTGGCATTGGCTGTGGTGAGTGGCGTGAGTATCTGGCTGGCGCTGCCGCCTTATGGGCTCTGGCCCCTGGCCTGGGTGGGGTGGGTACCCGTCTTGCTGGCGCAGTATCGGGTTGTGCCGCGCAAGCTTTCCATGCTTCCGCCTGCCGTGGCCACTTACGTGTGGATTAAACTGTACTTCACGCCGGTGTTTGGGGGCAGCGGCCTCTTCATGGCCTACCTGGCGGAGATTGTATTCGTGATTTCGCTGTTGACCGAGGGGGGCAATCGCACCTTCAACGAGCGCACGGGCTATCGCTGGTTTGTGTTGCAGGGAGCGTTGGGTTGGTCGGGCGTGGAAATGATTCGCTTGTTGGTGCCCATTGCCGGGACGTGGGGCTTCATCGCTTACGCGCATTTCCGCATGCCCTGGCTGCTGCAACCCCTCAGCCTGGTCGGCATCGTCGGGATGGGCTTTTTGATGCTGCTGGTGAACTTTGCGCTGGCCCAGGCGGCCCTGGGGCTCTGGGATCGGCGCTTTGGCGCGGGGGATGCGCCCACACCTTCCCTCCAGGCCACGCGGCGCTGGCTAAGCGGCCTGGGGGCCGTGCTGGTGGTGTGGGTCGCCGTGAGCCTGGCGCTCTTTGTCCAGCCGCTGGGCCAGACCGTGCGCGTGGCGGCGATCCAGACCTTCCCGCAGCCGATTGTGGTGTATTCCACCCAGCCCGATGCGCTGCCGGACTTGCACGCGCAGATGAGCGCGCAGACGCGCGCCGCGGCGCAGCAGGGGGCGCGCGTCATCGTCTGGCCGGAGGGCAGCCTGTTCCACGATCCCCAGGAGGAGGCACGCCCGGATCTGAGCGCCCTGGCGCAGGAGACCGGCAGTTACCTGGCCGTGGGCTACGTCATCCCCAAAGATGGCCGCGTCTGGCGCAACGAGGCTACCCTGCTGGATCCACAGGGGCACTTTCTGGGCGTGTTCGGCAAGGATCACCCCGTAGTGTTTGCGGGCGAGATCAGCGTCACGCGCGGCACGTATCCCACTTACGAAACCAGCCTGGGGCGTCTGGCCACCATCATCTGCTACGATCTGGATTACACCGACACGGCGCAGAAGATGGCGCGTCAGAGAACGCAGGTGCTGTTGATCCCCTCCAACGACTGGTCGGGCATCGCGCGGCTGCACTATGTCCACGCGATGTATCGCGCCATCGAGAACCGCATGGCCGTGGTCAAGGCGGATGCCGGTTATGATTCGGCCATCATAGATCCGCATGGCCGTATCCTGGCCAGTGCCATCACGCCGGAAGGGCACATGACCACGGTGATGGCGGATGTCCCGCTGGGGTCGGGACGGGGGACGCTGGTCTCGCACCTGGGGGAATGGATGGGCTGGCTGTGTCTGGCGGGCTTCATTTTCTTCGCTGTGGCGGGGGATCGCCTGCAAAAATCCGGTAAGCGCTGAGCTCCAGGGGACAAGTGTGCTATAATTTTCCCGCAAGGGTTGCGTCTCCTGGCCCTTAGCATTCGATTCAGCCTGGATGACCTGGCGATGACCGAACCTGTAACCATCACAGCTTTGATACGCAGGCGATATTCCTGTCGCACGTACCGCCCGGACCCCATCCCGGAGGCGGCGCGCCGTGCGTTGGCGGACTACTGCGCCGCGCAGACGCAAGGCCCGCTGGGCAATCGCGTGCGCTTTGCCCTGCTCGCCGCCACCGAGGAGGAGCGCCAGGCCTTGCGCGGCCTGGGCACCTACGGCTTTATCCGCAACCCGACCGGCTTCATCGTGGGCGCGGTGACGCGCGGCACGGGCGACCTGGAGGACTTCGGCTTTGTCTTGGAGCGCATCGTGTTAGAGGCGACGGCTCTGGACCTGGGGACTTGCTGGCTGGGGGGAAGCTTTACGCGCAGCAGCTTTGCCGCGCGCATCGGGCTGCGGGCGGATGAGGTCCTGCCGGCGGTGGTGGCGACCGGTATCCCCGCGGAGCAACGCTTCTGGCTGGATCGGATGGTGCGCGCCGCCGCACGCGGGGATCAGCGCCTGCCGTGGGCGCAGCTCTTTTTCGAGGGGGACTTCGCGCACCCGCTCACGCCGGAGGGCGCCGGGCCTTACGCCGAAGCATTAGAGATGGTGCGCCTGGGGCCTTCCGCGTCCAACAAGCAGCCCTGGCGCCTGGTGCGCCTGGGCGGACGCTGGCATTTCTACCTGCAACGCACGCCGGGCTATCCGCCACGTGCGGCAGAAGGCCTGGTGGAACGTGACCTGCAGCGCGTGGATATGGGCATCGCGATGGCGCATTTCGCGCTCACCCTGGCGGAAGCGGGGTTGCGTGGGACATGGCTGCGCGCCGATCCCGGCCTGGCCTTGCCGTCGCCGCTCACGCAGTATAGTGTGAGCTGGCAGCCGATGACCGATGCAGGTATCTGACAAGGGGGTATAAGCATGGCCTGGCTTGATGTGATCAACAGCGTGTTCCTGGGCCTGACGGCTGGCGTGACGTTGCTGCTCTATCGCTACGTGCGCCAGCGCGCGGAGGCGATTCGCGGCGGGGAGGCGCTGCAGGCCTATTTGCTCCTCAGCCTGGCGGTGCAGGGTGGGATGCTGGTGCTGCTGATGTTCCAGTTCCCTGCTTTCCAGTTCGCCGCGCGCGTGCCGCTCATCGGCCTGACCCTGGCCATGCCCGTCATCTGGTATCGCTTTGTGGTGTTTTACACCGGTCATGTCGTTGCGCTGCAGCGGCGTCAATGGGTGTTGTTGCTCGTGCCGGTGATCCTGGCGGCGCTGGCAGCGATGGGGGGCTACGCGCTGTTGACCCTGGGGCCGCGCCTGGGGGTGGATGTGACGGGCCTGCAGCTTGTGCTTGAGCTGGCACGGCAGACGCAGGATGACCCGGCGCAAAGTCCCGCCGTGCGGCTCTGGGCGGGGGGACTGGTGTTTATGATGGCGGGCATGGTGCTGTATCAGCTCCTCCTGATCATCAGCAGTGTCCGCCTGTTGCTGGCCCAGCGCCGACGGGTGGCGCGCCTGTATCAACGGCCCTTTATGGCGCTGGTGTTGCTGGGGGGCGTGCCCTGGTTGGTGGGCCTGGGGGGCTTCTGGAGCTTGAACGCGGAGGTCAGCGCGCCCTTGCTGCCCCTGGCCTGGCTGGGCGTCTCCGCCTACGCCTGGTGGGTTTTTTCGCGTTATGATGCGCTGGTCGCCATGCCGGTGGTGATGGATGCGCTTTTGCCCAGCCTCAGCGATGCGCTGCTGGTGCTGGATACGCGCCTCATCCTGTTGGAGGCCAATCCCGCGGCCCTGCGCTTTGTGGAGAGCCTGGGCTACCGCCCGCCGCGGCTGGAGCCGGTGGTGTTGGGTGAGCTTTTCTCGGCGCGCGAACGGGCGCGCCAGCGTCTCATGCGCGTTCACGACGAGGCCGCCAGGGTCAACGTGGCCCCGCTCTCCTGGCGTGACCTGATCGGCCAACCCTGCACCCGCCTCTTTAAAACCTGGCCCGAAGCCCTGAATCTGCTGCAAACCCTGCCCGGTCCGGAGAGCATGGCGGGATGGACGCCCGCTGTAGCCCAGGAGCCTGTTTTCCGGCGCGCTGAGCTGCCCGCGGGTGAGGCCTGGTACGATGTGCGCCTTTCCCCCTTGTTTAACGGCGATCAACTGGCCGGCTGGTTGATGGTGTGCACCGACATCACGCGCCGCCGGCAGGCGGAGCTGGCCGCGGAGCAGGCGCGCGCTGCTGCCGAGGAGGCCAACCGCGCCAAGAGCGCTTTCCTCGCCAATATGAGCCACGAGCTGCGCACGCCCTTGAACGCGATCCTGGGCTTTACCGAGCTGCTCAGTCACGACGCGCGCCTGACGTCCGATCAGCGCGAGCAGCTCGACATCATCGCGCGCAGCGGGGAGCACCTGCTGGACCTCATCAATGACGTGCTCGACCTCTCCAAAATCGAGGCGGGGCGCATGACCCTGGTGGAGGAGCCCTTTGAGCTGCCCCAGCTCCTGCGTGATCTGGAGGACATGTTCCGCCTGCGCGCAACGGCGAAGGGCCTGAGCCTGCTCTTTGAGCTTGATGCTTCGCTGCTCCCTTACGCCCTGGCGGATGCGGGCAAGGTGCGGCAAATTCTCATCAACCTGTTGAGCAACGCCGTCAAGTTTACCCAGCAGGGCGGGGTGACGCTGCGCGCGCGCTGCGATGCGCTGGATGCAGAGCGCTGGCGCCTGGTGGTTGAGGTGGAGGATACGGGCCCCGGCATTGCGCCGGATGAGCTCGCGGTCGTGTTTGAGCCTTTCCGGCAGACGCGCGTCGGACAGCGCGCCCAGGGCACAGGCCTGGGGATGCCCATCAGTCGCCAACTGGCGCGCCTGATGGGCGGGGACCTGACGGTGACCAGCACATTGGGCGTAGGGAGCTGCTTCCGCCTGGAGGTGCCGTTGCGTCCGGCCCCCGCGGACGCCGTGAAAGCCGGGCAGGTGGCGCGGCAGGTGGTCGGCCTCAAGCCCGGTCAGCCGCAGTACCGCATTCTGGTGGTGGATGATGTGGCGTCCACGCGCACCTTGCTGCTCAAGCTGCTGCAGCCGCTGGGCTTTGCGATACGCACGGTGGAGGACGGGGAGCAGGCGATCGCCGTATGGCAGGCCTGGCAGCCGCACCTGATCCTCATGGATATGCGCATGCCGGTGCTCGATGGGCGCGAGGCGACGCGCCGCATCCGCGCTTTGCCGGGTGGCGAGGCGGTGAAGATTGTGGCGCTCACGGCCAGCGCTTTCGAGGAGGAGCGCGCGGAGATCATGGCCGCCGGTTGCGATGATTTCGTGCGCAAACCCTTCCGCGCCGCGGTGATTTGGGACGTGCTGGAACGACACTTAGGGGTGGCTTTTGAGGAAGCCGGGCCTATCGAGGCGGCGGCGCCCCCCTCCCCGGAAGCGCCCCTGACACCCGCCGCGCTCGCCCATCTGCCCTCGGCCTGGCGGGAGGCCTTCCACAAAGCCGCCTTGAGCGCCGATGCCGACGCGCTCCAGTCCCTGCTGCAGGAGCTGCGCGACGCCGACCTGCCACTGCGCCATCGCCTCCAGGCCCTGCTCGACGAGTTCCGTTTTGACGTGCTGGCCGAGTTAAGCCTGTAAAAAATCGGCAAATCAATCAAAAATCCTGGCGTCTTTGCGGTAGCGATTCACCGCAAAGGCGCAAAGAGCGCAAAGGGCTTTAAGAAAATCTTAGCGTCCTTCGTGTCTTTGCGGTAGCGATTCACCGCAAAGGCGCAGGACTTCTTATCCCAGCACGAGTAACACCACGCCCAACGTGGCCAGCAGGGCACCGGCAACCGCGCTGGCGGGGATGCGCTCCCTGCGCAGGGCCGCCAGCCCCAGGCCCCAGAGCTGGCTGGTGGTGAGCAGGGTCTGCACGATGCCGACGGCGGCGTATTTGAGCGCGCTCATGTAGGTGAGCATGGCGATGTAGGTGCCCAGGAAGGTGCCCAGGAAGGCCATGCGCACGGCCTCGTCGCGCCAGGTGAGGGTGGGGGAGGCGCCGCCTTGGTGTCCTGCGGCCATCAGACGCCAACCCAGGGCGAGGGCCACGGTGCTCACGCTCAGGCGCATCAGCGCGCTGGTGAGGGGCGAAATGGCGCTCCCCGAAAGCAGGCCGCGCGTGATGAGCGCGCCTATGGCCTGCGCCACCATGGCCAGCAGCCCGTAGAGCACGCCCGCGCGCACCTGCGTCACGCCATCTTCGGGTTGCCGCTGCCCGATCACCCAGGCGACGCCGCCCAGCGTGAGGACGATGCCCGCCCACGCCAGCGGCGGGAGCACTTCCCCTAAAAACAGCCAGCCCAACACCGCGCTGATGGGCGGCGAAAGGATGCCCAGCAGCAGGGTGCGCCGCGTCCCCAGGCGCTGCAGCGCCGCAAAGTAGGCCGTGTCGCCCAGCGTGATGCCGAGCAGGCCGCTCAAGGCCAGACCGACGGCGCTGAGCGGCGTCAACTCGTGCCAGGGCCAGGTGCGCGTCACGAGCGCCGTCAGGCTCAACAGGAGCAGCGAGCTTGCGCCTTTGAAGAGATTGAGCTGCCAGGGCGTGAAACGCCTGCCCGCCTGCTCGAAGGCCAGCACGGCCAGCGCCCACAGCAGGGCTGAACCCAGGGCCATCAGACTCCCGTACATGCTTCCCCCTACGCCGCGGGCAGGAACGCCGCGAAAACCTGATTGCCCACCAGCAGGGCGCGCGCCGTCAGGCGCAGGTGGTCGTCCTGCCACTCCAGCAGGCCGTGACGCAACAGCGGCGCCAGCTCATCGGCGTACACGTCCGTGAGGGCGCGCCCAAAGCGCGCGGCGAAGCGCGTCGCGGAGACCCCTTCCGCCAGGCGCAGGCCGAGCATCATCGTCTCCCCCATCTCCAGCGCCGGCGAAATGCTTTCCTCTTCCGCGCGGGGGTTGGCGCCCGCGCGCACCGCCTCGATGTAGTCGCGCGGGTGGGCCAGGTTGGCCCAGCGGCGTCCCGCGTACCAGGAATGGGCCCCCGCGCCAAGCCCCAGCCAGGGCGCATTGCGCCAGTAGGTCAGGTTGTGCCGCGCCACCCAGGGGCCAATCGCTTCCGTGCGGCCCGTCGGCGGGTAGGGCCATAGGGTAGGGGGCTGATGGTGGCCACGCGCCCAGTTGGAGATCTCGTAATGCCAGAAGCCCGCCGCGGCCAGGCGCGTTTGGGCCAGCTCGTACATGGCTGCGCTCAGCTCCGCATCCGGCGCGGGCAGATCACCCGCGGCGACGCGCGCCGCCAGGGGCGTGCCCTCTTCCAGCGTGAGGGCGTAGAGCGAGAGGTGTTCGGGGGCCAGGGCGAGCAGGGCCGCGAGGGTCTCGTCCCATTCCGCCAGGGTTTGACCGGGTAAGCCGAACATCGCATCCAGGCTGAGGTTGGTGAAGTCCGCAGCGCGCGCCATGGCGACGCTGGCTTCGGCCTCTTCCCAGGTGTGGATGCGGCCCAGCAGGTGCAAGGTCGCGGCGTGGCGTGCCTGTACCCCCAGGCTCAGGCGATTGACGCCCGCCGCGCGCAACGCCTCCAGGTATGGCGGCGTCAGGGTGCCCGGATTGGCTTCCAGGGTGATCTCCGCGTCGGGGTGGGGGGCGGCGAGCTGCAGCAGCCGGGCGACGGCTTCCGCGGGCAGCAGGGAGGGGGTCCCGCCGCCGAAGTACACGGTAGTCGGGTGCCAGTCCGCACCCAGGCGGGCGCGCCAGGTCTGCAACTCCGCGGCCAGGGCCTGGACGTAAGGCGCGCGCAGGGCAAGCAGCCCGGCGTAAGTGTTGAAGTCGCAATAGGCGCAGCGTTGCAGGCAGAAGGGGACGTGGATGTAGAGCGCCGGACCGGTTATGTAACGCCTCCCTGCGTGAGGATGAGGAAGAGGCTTTCCAGGGTGTGTTTTTCCTCGATGTACTGGCGCACGGGAAAGCCGGCGTGCACCAGGGCGGCGAGCAGCATGACCGACGCCTGGTCCTCGCCGTTGCTGAGCTGCACGCGCAGCGCTGGCATCCCGTTGGTCTCTACCCGTTCGACCGCAGCACATAACGGATGGGCCTGCAACCAGGCGTGTGCATCGTCCACCGGCCCGGCCAGATAGACCGTGACGGTGCGATGCTCGCCCTGTAACTGCGCGCGCACCACGTCCATGGGGCCGCTGATGAGCACCCGGCCCTGTTCGATGATGCCAACGTGGGTGGCGACGTCATCCAGCTCGCGCAGCACGTGGGAGGAGATGAACACGGTTTTGCCCATGTCACGCAGGGCGCGCAAAATGTCGCGCAGCTCAACGCGCGCGCGTGGATCCAGGCCGGAGGCCGGCTCGTCGGCGATGATGAGCTGGGGGTCGTGGACGAGGGCGCGCGCCAGGCCGAGGCGCTGCTTCATGCCACGCGAGAGGGTGCGCACGGCGTCGTCGGCGCGGGGAGCGAGGCCCACCAGGTCGAGCAGGTCCGCCGTCAGGCTGGCGTGCTGGCTGGCGGGGATGCCGTAGCAGCGGGCGAAAAAGGCCAGGTAATCACGCACGCTCAGCTCGTCATACAGGCCGAACTCGTCCGGGATGTAGCCGATGAGGGCGCGAAACTCCCGCGGATGGGTGCTGAGGGCGTAACCGGCGAGGTGGACGTCGCCGGCATCGGGCTTGAGGAGGGTGGCCAGGATGCGGATGGTGGTGGTTTTGCCGGCGCCGTTTGGGCCCACGAAGGCGTAAATCGCGCCGCTTTCCACGCTGAAACTGACGTCGGAAAGCGCCGGGCGCGCGCTTTTGGCGTAGCGCTTGGTGAGGCCTTTAACATCCAGCAGCGGACTCATGCTTCATCCTTTGGCTCCCAGGGTTCCCAGACGCCGTCGCGCCAGGGGGCACGGCTGGCGAGGTGGACGGCTTTGGCGGCGTGCGGCAGGCGCTTGAAGGCCGCTTCCGCGCGCAGGGCGCTGCGCCAATCTGCATAGCGCCACAGGCCACGCAGGGCTACCGGCGGGTGGGCGCGCGTGTAACGTGCCCCCGTCCCGCGTCGGTGCTGCTTCCAGCGTCGCCGCGGATCGGTGGTGACACCGGTGTAAAAGCTCCCATCGGCGCATTCCAGGACGTACATCCAGCCGGGCCGTTCCATGCGCGTAAGTATAACGCGGATTGGGGAAAGGGCAATGGGCGGAGCGCGCCGGGATGGGGGCTGGAGCGCAACCAGGGGCAACATCCGCTCAAAAAACGCAGGATGCAGCCTTGTTCTGTGGTAAACAAAGAAAAGGGGGAAAGTTTTCCCCCTTTTCTCGTAATCACTTGCCGGTGCGCAGGGCGCGCAGCTCCTCGAAGAGCGCTTTTTCGCGCGGCGTGAGGTTCTGAGGCAACTGCACATCCACCACCGCGTACAGGTCCCCGCGTTGTTGCGGGTTTTTGAGATTGGGCATGCCCTTGCCGCGCAGGCGCAGGCGCGTGCCGTTAGGCGTTTCCGGCTTAATGTGCAACATCACCGGCTTGCCTTCCGGCGTTGGCACGGGCACCTCACCGCCCAGGATGGCGGTGTAGAGCGGCACGGGCACGCGCACGGTCAGATCGTCGCCCTGGCGCTCGAAGCGCGCATCGGGCTGCACGTTCACCACCAGGATCACATCGCCGGCGGGACCGCCGAAGTAGCCCGGCGCGCCCGCGCCGCGCACGCGCACCTTCGTGCCGTTATCCGCGCCCGGCGGGATGCGCACCTCCAGGCGGCGATCCCCGATCTGCAGGATGCGCGTGGTTCCCTGGAAAGCCTCCTGCAGGGTAATTTCCACCGGCTGCTCGTAATCCTGGCCAGCGCTGGGACGCGCGCCGCCAGGACGGTAATCCGCGCCACTGAACAGGTCTTCGACATTCACCGTCTGCGGCCCGTAGCCGCCGAACAGGCGCTGGAAGAAATCCGAGAACGAGAAGCCCCCGCCGAAGAAATCGCGGAAATCCTCGGCGGACCCCGTTCGGACATGCACCCGCGGCCCGCCGCCGTAGCTCCACGCGCCCCAATCGAAGTCCTCCGGGCGTCCGCCAGCCTGTTGCCAGCGGTTCCACTCCGACCCGAAGCGGTCGTAATGTGCGCGCTTCTCTGGATCGGACAACACCTCGTATGCTTCGTTGATTTCCTTGAACTTCTCCTCGGCGACGGCCTTATCTTCGCGGGTGGTATCCGGGTGATATTTGCGCGCCAAACGCCGGTACGCCTTTTTAATTTCCTCTTCCGTGGCGTTGCGTTCGACGCCCAAAATCTTGTAGTAATCCTTGTATTGCATGGTCTCCCCCCGCTTTGCTCATATGGTAATGCGCGGGGCGCAGGTTTTTGCGCCCCTAAGTCATTTTTTGGCTGACGACGACCCGCGCCGGGCGGAGGACCTGATCGTTTAAGCGATAGCCGCGCTGAATTTCGTCCAGGACGAGCAGCTCCTCCTCCTGCTCGGCGGGGGCGGGCAGCATCGTCACGGCCTCATGCCAGGCCGGATCAAATGGTCGGCCTTTGGCCTCAATCGGTGTGACCCCTTCAGCACGCAACAGATTCATCAGTGCATCGTGCGTGGTCTTGACGCCACGATGCACCGGATCATCCGGCTTGATGAGGTTGAGCGCTTTCTCCAGATTGTCGGCCACGTCCAGGAACTTGCGCAGCAGTTTTTGCCGCTCCTCCTGGATGAGGAAATCCGCGCGTTGCTCCTGACGGCGGCGATAGGTCTGCATTTCCGCCTGCAGGCGCAGCGCCTCGCTCTGCCAGTCCACCTGAGGCGCGCTGGCGACAGGATCGGAGGCAGGGGCGCTTTGCGTTTCAGGCGTGGGCGCTGCTCCCTCCCGGCCCGTTTCCGATGCGCTCCCTTCCGGTGTGGCTTCCGGCATCTCTACCGGCATGTCCGCATCAGTTTTTGGCGTAATCTTGCGTTTGGTCATAGTCTCCTCACTTCAGACTGCGGGGGATGGCGTTTGACCATCCCCCGCGTTCCGTGATTTTACATTTCGCGGTATTCGCCTTCGACCACATCATCGGGGCCGTGCGGGCCCTGAGGGCCTTGCGGGCCGCCCTGCGCGCCGTACATGGCCTCACCGAGCTTGAGCGCCGCTTCGCGCACCTCGTCCATGGCCTTGCGGATGGCGTTGGCATCGTTACCGTTCATCACGGTCTTGAGCGCGGCGATCTTATCTTCGATAGCCTTGCGTACAGCCGCAGGCGCTTTATCACCGGCATCGCGCAAGGTCTTTTCCATGCTATAGATCAAGTTGTCCGCCGCGTTGCGCGCATCCACCAGGTCGCGTTTAGCGCGGTCCTCGGCCTCGTAGCGCTTCGCCTCGTTGATGAGACGCTCGACCTCATCCGGGTTCAGGTTCGTGCTCGCCGTAATCGTCATGTGCTGTTCGCGCCCGGTAGCCTTGTCCTTCGCGGAGACGTTCAGGATACCGTTCGCGTCAATGTTGAAGGTGACCTCGATCTGCGGCACGCCGCGCGGCGCGGGCGGGATGCCATCCAGCCGGAACTGGCCGAGCAGCATGTTATCCGGCGCCATGGGGCGCTCGCCCTGGTACACCTTGATGTCCACCGCTGTCTGCCCATCTTCAGCCGTCGTGAAGATTTCGCTCTTCTTGACCGGGATGGTCGTGTTGCGCGGGATGAGCACGGTCATGCGCTGGCCCAAGGTCTCCACGCCCAGGGAGAGCGGCGTCACATCCAGCAGCAGCACATCCGTGACCTGACCGCCGAGCACGCCACCCTGGATCGCCGCACCGACCGCGACCACCTCATCCGGGTTCACGCCCTTGTGCGGCTCCTTGCCGCCGGTGAGCTGGCGCACCAGCTCCTGGATCATGGGCATGCGCGTCGCCCCACCGACCAGCACCACCTGATCCAGGTCCTGCGGCGTGAGCTTGGCGTCACGCAGCGCGCGCTCGAAGGGGACGCGGCAACGCTCCACCAGGTCGCGCGTGAGCTGCTCGAATTTGGCGCGGGTCAGGCGCATCTCCAGGTTCTTGGGACCGGACGCATCCGCCGTGATGTAGGGCAGGTTGATTTCGGTCTCCAGCATGGTGGAAAGCTCCACCTTGGCGCGTTCCGCCGCTTCGCGCAGGCGCTGCATGGCCTGGCGATCCTTGCTCAGGTCAATCCTTTCAGCCTTCTGGAACTCGTCCAGCATCCAGCGCACGATGCGCTCGTCCCAGTCATCGCCGCCCAGGTGCGTGTCGCCGTTGGTGGCCTTAACCTCAATGACGCCATCACCGACCTCCAGGATGGAGACATCGAAGGTACCACCGCCCAGGTCAAAGACCAGGATCGTCTCGTTCTTGTTCTTGTCCAGCCCGTAAGCGAGCGCTGCCGCCGTCGGCTCGTTGATGATGCGCAGCACTTCCAGGCCGGCGATCTGACCGGCGTCCTTGGTGGCCTGGCGCTGGCTATCGTTGAAGTAGGCCGGCACGGTGATGACGGCCTGCGTCACCGGCTCGCCCAGGTAAGCTTCGGCGTCCTTCTTGAGCTTCTGCAGGATCATGGCCGAGATCTCCTGCGGCGTGTACACCTTCCCCGTGATGGGGATTTCCACGCGTGCATCGTTCTGCGGCCCGGCCACGACACGATACGATACCATCTTGCGCGTCACTTCCACTTCCGGATCATCCGCGCGGCGCCCCATCAGGCGCTTAACCGAATACACCGTATTTTCTGCATTAACCACGGCCTGGCGCTTGGCCGGCACGCCAACCAGACGATCGCCGCTCTTGGTAAAAGCCACCACAGAAGGGCACAACCGCCCGCCCTCCGCGGTCGGGATCACGGTTGTCTGCCCACCTTCCATCACTGCAATGACTGAGTTGGTTGTACCCAGGTCAATCCCTACGATTTTACCCATTGTTCAAGCCCTCCTTGAGAATGTCTGTTTAAGTCCGCTGTACAGTATAGCAGGGAAGTATTGGAATTCCATAAGAATTTTTGAGGAGTTTCGTAACTATCTACCTTGTCTCATCGGCTAGCGGTTAAAACCGCGCCTGTAGGGCGCTACGCGCCGGGCGACCGTACCCTTCGCTGCGCTTCGGGTATTCGCTCGCCTTAGCGGGCCGCCGTCCCTTTTTAAGGGGGATTACAGGGGGCAGGGACGCCTGGCTATAAGCCCATCAGAGGCGATTTCAATCGCTATGGGTAAGCAGTTACGGAGTTTCGGGATATTTGCCTGGGTCAGGTGCCTTGGGGGTGTCCGTTTGCGGGGGCGTTTTTATGGTTTGAGGTTGGCGTCCGAGTGTGTCGGGCCACAAAATGGGCGGGGGTAAATCCCGTAAGGGCGGGGGTAAACCTCGCCCCTACGGGAGCGTCTGAAACGGGGGGTAAGCCCCGCCCCTACAGGGTTTCGGTGACCAGGACAAGCGCGTCCAGCGGTGGCACGGTGAGGGTGAGGCGTCCATCCTGGGGCGTGAAGCGCTCCTCGCCCCATACGGCACGCAGGGTGCGCCCGCTCACCCCCTCGATTTTGCGCAGGTCCAGCTCGATGGTGGCGGGCTCCTGGCTCGTATTCATGGCGATCACGAAACTCTCGATCTGGGAGGTGCGGGCATAGGCGTACTGGTTGCTTTTTGCATAGAGGGTCTTGTAATCCCCGTAGCGCAGCACGGTGTGCGCCTTGCGCAGGGCGATGTAGCGCTTGAAGGCTTCGCGCAGCTCCTTATCCCAGCGGCTTTCGTCCCACGGGAAGGCGCGCCGGCAATCCGGGTCCTGCCCGCCTTCGAGGCCGATTTCGTCGCCGTAATAGACGCTGGGCGTGCCGATGAAGGTCATCTGGAAGAGGGTGGCCAGCTTGAGGCGGGCCTTGTCGCCACCCACCAGGGTGAGGAAGCGCGGCATGTCGTGACTGCTGAGCAGGTTGTACTGGACCAGCAGGACTTCGCGGTCGTAGATCTTGAGCATGTGTTCGACCTGACGGGCGAAGGCGCTGGCTTCGAGCTTGCGCAGTTGGAAGCCGCCAGGACGCACGGAGGTATCCAGTTTTTCGCCGCCGAAGAAGCCCAGGCAGGCACGGTTGAAGACGTAGTTCATCACGGCGTCGAAGTGCTCGCCACGCAGCCATTCCTGCGCTTCTTCCCAGATTTCGGCCAGGATGTAGGCCTGGGGATTGATGGTTTTCACGCGCCGACGAAACTCTTCCCAAAAGCCAGGGGTTTTGATTTCCAGCGGCACATCCAGGCGCCAGCCGTCAATGCCTTCGCGTAGCCATAATTCGGCGATGCTGTAGATGAACTCGCGTACGGCGGGCGTCTCGGTGTTGAATTTGGGCAGGGCCTTGAGGTTCCACCAGCAGTCGTAATTGGGTTTGCCGCGCCGGTCGTATGCGTTCACCGGGAACTTGCGCGCCTTGAACCAGTCCAGATAGGGCGAGGCCGGGCCGTTTTCCAGCAGGTGGTTGAACTGATAGAAGCCTCGACTGGCATGGTTGAAGACGCCATCCAGGATGATGCGAATGCCGCGCGCGTGCGCAGCTTGCAGCAGCTCGCGGAAGACCGCGTCCCCGCCCAGGATGGGGTCTACGTGCCGGTAATCGTGGGTGTGGTAACGATGATTGGCAGTGGATTGGAAAATCGGGTTGAAGTAGATGGCAGTGATGCCTAGATCCTGCAGGTAATCCAGGTGCTCCACCACGCCGAGCAAATCGCCACCCTTGAACCCTTCCACCGTGGGCGGCGCATCCCAGGCCTCCAGGTTGCTGGGCTTGCTCAGCTTTTCGCTGCGCGCGAAGCGATCCGGGAAAATCTGGTAAAAAATGGCGTCTTTTACCCAATCTGGCGTTTGAATGCGCATGCATCACCTCCCGTAAAAAATCTAAAAATCGGCAAATCGGGCAAATCTGCAAATCTGCAAATTTGCAACCCTCGTTTCGCGTAAATTTAAAATGAGTTTCGCGAATTTTTCATAAAGCCAAGGACACAGAGACCACATCGAGAACGCTTCAAAAGTCCGGTTTACCGGACGTATTTTGTGTAGCCATGCGATTTATCGCCCGGCGCACTCTGGTGTGGGAGCGGCGTCACGCGCCGGGCGCGTAAGGCGCCATTGGATCAGGCGCCCCATAAAGGCCAGCAGCAGCGCCTGGACAAAGACCAGGCTCGCAATGACGAGGCCCACATCCTGCCAGAAACGTTCCGGGAAAAGGCGGATGAGGGTGTCGGAATACTCGAACATCCAGGTGTCGGGCGGGAAGAGCAGCTCATGAAACGCGATGAAGAAGCGCTCCCAGGCCAGGAGCATGAAGGCGGCGACCAGTCCCAGCGCGCCCAGGGTGACCAGCCCGCCATCGGATACTGCCCCCCAGGCGGCCTGAGCGCCGGCGCGGCGCGTTAAGGCGGCGCTGCTCGCCAGCGTAACCACGAGGGCGGCGATACCCAGGGCGGTGAGCGCGTCCATGGCGCGTTTCACATCATCCATGTGCGCCAGCTCCCGCGCGTTGAAGGCCAGCTGCCCATCCTCCAGCCGTAGCTCGGAGAGAAGCTCCAGGTTGTGCGGCGCGTTGAGGAAGTAGATGGCGCGTTGCGCCAGGCGCAGGCGTTCGTCCGTCCCCATGCCGTATGGATCAGCCGGGAAGTCGGCGCGATGGTATTCCCATGCCGCAAACCAGGGCAGGTTGTTCAGGCGCACGGCACCGGTCAGGACAATCCATGGAATGCACAGCACAATGACGATATGTAACAGCTTGTTCACAGGCCCTCCTCGCAATGTTCCCACGGCTGTTTATACCCTGAAACCGGAAATCGGCAACTTTTCCTTTAGCTGAGCCGTGGACGTCTGTACACTCAGGCACTTTTTAATATAGGACTAAAGTACTATGTTTTATAGCTGTTTTTGTTGTTTTTTTTAAATTTTGTAATGGACTTTGTAACTTTTTTCTGGTAATCTCAAAAATAGAAATACTAGCTGGTGGCATGGGCCTGTGCAGGCCTTTTTGTCCGTAGCGGACATTTATTGATGGTCGTGTAAGAGAGGTGTGAGATGAAAACACGGAAACGGATGGTTCATGTTTTGAGTCTGGTGGCTTGGGTCATCAGCTTGCTGGCGGGGACGTTTACCCCCCAGCCCGCGGCAGCCGCAGGAGGGGTTTTGGAGGTTTCGCTCTACAAGCCTGATGGCGTCACGCCGTTTAATGCCTACAACCTGGTGGTGGATTCCAACGTTACGTCGCCAACAACCTATGCACCACGTGTAGCTACTGTGCTCGCACGGTTCTGTAATACGGGCGATGATACCCTGACCAATGTGTACGGCTTCATTGGTGATGGGACGACGCCGGGGACGTATCCGGTCAAGACGGGCTGGTCCATTGATCCTTCGGGTTCCTACTTCTTCCGCCACGTCGGGCCGGCAAGCGATGCCGTCCGCTACATTGGGACGCTGGAACCGGGACAGTGCGTGTATCAGTACTGGACGATCGAATACCCCGCGTGTACCAATGCTAATCCTGGTGGGGCGTTTGCCACGCCGTGTACTGGGGGGGCTAAACCAACCTGGGGGACATCGGTCAAGCCCGATGATGATCTCTCGTTGGATTTCAAGGTGTGGGGAAGCTCTACCCAGAGCACAGCGTCCGCCAAGACCTGGACCATGACCATGCGCAGCGAGATCAGCGCTATGGCCAACAAGATCGAACCGAACGGTAATCCTGCAGGCCTCTGGTTCAACACAACCTCGCCTGTGCGGGTGGGCGACATCATCACGTCCAACGGTGTGCTTTACAGCCTGGGCAACGTGCGCTTCGGTTTTGATAACGATGGCGATTACGTCCCTGACTACAACGCCTGGCTCCAGCCCATCAGCCAGGCGGACTACGATCCCACCTGTTTCCGGCTGATCCGCAGTAGCGGGGTACTCACCGTCACGCGCGGCGGCGGGAGCACGATGGTTATTCCTTTCACAGACCAGCTTTATTTCACCAACCTCCCGCCGGATAACACCAACGTCCGTGGTGAGGTTTACTACACTTTTCTGGCGCTCAGAGGACCATGCCATGTAGACCTTTCGCCCTATCAGGAAGTGGCTTCCGGTTTCGATAACGAGAAATTCAACGGTGACTACGGACAGGGAACCCCACCTATTGAGATCCTTGAGCCGCAAATTACAATCGAGAAGAGCAGCGCTCCGGACTCCATTCCTGTGGGGCAATTAACCACGTATAGCATCCCCTTCGCTAACACAGGGAATGCGGATGCCGGCCTGACCCTGAGCAGCGGCGGGTATGCGGATATGCCGTTCACGGTCAGTGACACGATTCCCGACGGGATGCAATATGTCTGCGGCAGTGCTAATGTCATTAACCGCACGCCCAGTACCTTGGGATACACCATCCTGTTCTCCAAGAATAGCGGTGCCACCTGGGGATCGGAAACCGACACGTGGAGCGCATGTAGCACTCCTGGGACCTACGTGTCGCCGGATGCCGGTAAGCAGATTAAATTGCTCTTCCAGTTGACCGAGCCGTTGCCCAAGCAAACCGGCAGTGGAACCGCCACGTTCCAGGCCTTCCTGCCCTCCGGTTATAGCGGCACAAACTTCATCGAGAACACCGCGTGTGCGGGACTGGGCGATGCGGAGCCGTTCGCCTGTGCGACGGATGTGTTGATGGTGCAGGGAAGCGGCGCCATTGGTGACTTTGTCTGGCGCGACGAGAACAATGATGGACAGCAGACCGGCGAGACGACCTATGGCATCAACGGCGTCAAGGTATCCCTCTACTGGGATCGCAACGGCAACGGCCAATTGGGCGATAGCGACCTGCTGATCGCCACGCAGGACACCTTCACCTCCGGCGGCAACGCTGGTTACTACCAGTTCACGCAACTTCCTGCCGCTAAATACCTGGTGGCCGTGGACAAGAATGACGCCCAGATCCCGACCGGCTACCGATTGAATACGCCTGCCTTCTACGCCGTTGATCTGGCAAGCGGACAGACCTACGCGAACGCCGACTTCGGTTTCGGTCCTTCGTTGACGATCAACAAAACCATGGTCGCCGCCAGTGATACGTGCACAGCTTATGAGGGCCGTGAAGTAGTTTATACCATTGTGTTGGGCAACGAACGCCCCGGCACTGGCGAAACGGTGGCGGGCAGCTGTCGCTACACGCTTTGGTCATCCACCGGCAGCACGGCTACCGCACCCAAAAATTTCACGGATGCTTACCTGGCCTTTGGCGATCCGGACAACAAGTATGCCTACGGTGACTTCAAGATCGGTTCCAACCGCTGGATCCAGGGAACCGGTTTTGATCCCGGTAGGAATAGCGGGACCATTAGCTCGGTGGAAGCAGTCTTTCGCATCTATGTGAATCCGTCCGTGCCCGACGATGGGGCCACGTTGCGATTGCTGCAAGGCGGTACTCAGTTAGCCACGCAGTCTATTCTCAATGGTACACTTAACAATTACGTAGGACCGGGAAATGCTGGCTATCTGACGTGGACTATTCCCGGTAGTAGTGCTCCGGGCGGCTCGTGGACATGGGATGATTTCACAGCCCTGACGCTGGAACTGCAACCGACAAAAGTTGGCGCTGGTGACAGCAGCTTTATTTACATTGATGCCATTGGCTTCCGCGTTACCACCAGTGGTTCCTGCCCGGCCATTGACAACAATGACATCATGACCACCGTGCCGTTGACCGACACCTTCGATACGGCGCGCTTGCAATTTGTATCCGCCGATCCGCCGCACAGCGCCGTTGACAATGGCACGGGCGTCATCACCTGGAACAATGTAGGCCCGATCTACCCCGGTAAAAACAAAGTGGTCACCGTCCGCTTCCTGGCCAAGGCTATTCCTGGGACCTCCTCGGCAACGGTAAACAACACCGCCGGCAGCACCTTCACGCGCTTCGCCGATGGAGGCTACGCCAACAACGTCTACGGCACGGCGACGGGTACCATCTGCCAGGCCGGCAGCATCAACGGTTACGTGTTCAGCGACCGCGGCACAGCCGGTTGGCCCTACGTGTCCGGCACCGACCTGCCCATCCCGCAGATCCCGGTGACGATCTATGGATGCTACAACAAAGACACCGGAGAGCTCATCACCAGCCCCGGTACTAACAAAACATGCGCTCAAGAGAATGGTGAATGGCGCGTCCGGGCCACCACTTTGACCGATGCCAACGGTTACTACGAGTTCAACGGCCTGCTCAACGGCTACTACTATGTGGAGGTAAACACAACCAGTCTGCCGGGCACTGTGACCCAGACCGCCGAAGCCAATGACAACCAGGCCGCAATCGGCACCCTGCCTGACACCACGGCCAGCGGTCATACCTGCGGCCAGCCGGGTGGAACGTGTAACAACTGGTGGGGTTATCCCGGGGTTCGCCTCGACACCCAATTCAACCCCATCAACAGCCCCGGTGAGACGATCAACGGCGTCAACTTTGGGTATACCATCCAGCCTGGGGTCTATGGCTCGGTCTGGGAGGATAACAATGGCGATGGCAGCAAGAACAGCGGTGAAGATCCCATTGGATCGGTTAAAGTGCGTCTTTACAGCAGCAGTGATTGCACCGGTTCGTATGTAGAAACAACGACCGATGCCGCAGGACGCTATCAGTTCGGCAATCTGACCGAGGATAACACGTATTGTCTCACGGTGGATACCAGCACTTTGCCCTCTGGCGTTTCCTGGACGCAAACCGGTGAGAGCGACAGCTCGATCAACAACCGCATCACCTTCACCGCCCAGGCTGGCGTGATCTCCGGCTCGCACGACTTTGGCTTCCGCAAGACCGGCTCCTACACCCTCGGCGACACCCTTTACTACGACTGGGACGGCGATGGGACACAGCAAACCAACGAAGAGGGCATTCCCAACATCACCGTCTGGCTCTATGAGGACGTCAACGGCAATGGCGTGGTTGACCCTGAGGACGCTCTCATTGCCACCACCGTGACCGACGCCAGCGGCTTTTACCAGTTCACCGACCTTGCTGCCGGCAACTACTTGGTCATCGTGGACACGGCCGATCCCGACTTTCCGGCATCCGTTGTGCAGACACAGGACCCCGATGAGACCGGCGTGTGCAAGGACTGCGATAGCCAGGGCAAGGGCACCATCACCACCGCTTCTTTGGATAACGTGGACTTTGGTTACAAGCCTCTCGGGGTTGGTAGCATCGGCGACACCGTCTACCGCGACATGAACGGCGACGGCAAACAGGCCGGCCCAACAGAGACCGGCATCGCCGGCATCACCGTCTGGTTGGAGGTGGACCTCAACAACGACGGCACCTACGTTCGCGTGGCCACCGCCGTCACCGACGCCGATGGCAAGTACCTCTTCGAGAACCTGCCCGACGGCAAATACCGGGTAGTTGTGGACGATGCTGACGCTGACCTGCCGAAAGACGCATTCAACCATCCCTACACGCCGAGCACGCCCACCACAACCGACACGATCACCATCAGCGGCGGCAACACCTACCTGAATGCGGACTTTGGCTTCAAGCCGCTGGGTGTCATCGGCGACCGCGTCTGGCAGGACAACAACGGCAACGGCAACCAGGACGAGGGCGAGCCAGGCATCAACGGCGTCACCGTTGGCCTCTACACCTGGACTGATGTCAATGGCGACGGCGTCTACAATGCTGGGGTTGACTCCATTTCATCTGCCCCCCTGGTGACCACAGTCACCAGCGACGACGGCAACTACCTCTTCACCGGCCTGCCGGAGGGTAACTACGTCGTCAAGGTCATCAGCGGCGTTCCTGCCGGTTTCCGGCAGAGCGGCGACCCCGACTGGCTTGAGCCCTGCACCGACACCGCTCTGTGCGACGGCGCTTCGGGCGTGGAACTGCGTGTCGGGCAGATGGATATGAGCCGCGACTTCGGCTACATCCCGACGGGCATCATCGGCGACTTCCTCTGGTTCGATGCGGATGGCGACGGCGTGCAGGACGACGGTGAAGGCGGTATCCCCTTTGTGACCGTCAAGCTCTGCTCGGACGCCGACTGCACCACCGTTCTGAAGACGACCCAGACCGATTCCGATGGATACTACACATTCGGCGGATGGTCCGATGGAACCTATTACGTCAAAGTGGACGCCACAACTTTACCGGCAGATGTTGTGCCCACCTACGACCTGGACGGGGTTGCTACGCCGCACGTCACCGCGGTCACCCTGAGCGGCGGCGGCAGCAACCTCACGGCTGACTTCGGCTACCGCTACTCCGGGGCTTACAGCATCAGCGGCACCGTCTTCTTTGACGCAGGCAATGACGGCGGGCTTTACGTCTCTGGTTCAGACAATCCTTACGCTAACATCACTGTCTACCTGTGGCGGGATGGTGTCATCATCGGCACGACGACAACAGGGCCGAACGGGGCCTACACCTTCCCGAACCTGCCCGAAGGTGACTACGTCGTTTCGGTGAACCGCAACGCGCCTGAGCTGCGCGGCATGACGCAAACCACGCCCACGCCGACGCCTTACCATCGTTCGGTAACAATTAGCGGTTCTGACGTGACGCAGCAGGACTTCGGCTTCTACGCCGCTCTGGACTTTGGCGACTTGCCCGATTCCTACGGCACAAACTTCGCTAGCGATGGCGCACGTCACCTTGTGCCCTCCAGCGGCGCCATCAAACTGGGCGCCACGGTCACCTATGAGGGCGATGCCCGTGCGCCACTGGATGCTACCGGTGATGGTGGCGATGATGGTGTCGTGGTAGTGGGTAAATGGGCTGATGGCTCCGATGGCGCTACAGTTGGCGTCACCGTCAACGGCTGTACGGGCACCTGCTACCTCAGTGCCTGGATAGACTGGAACAAAGATGGCGACTTCGCCGATGCCAATGAAGCGGTGCTCATTGATGCGGCTGCGGTGAACGGCAGCAACACTTTGAGCTTCGACGTTCCTACCGGCACGTTTGACGGCACTACCATCGTCCTGAACGCGCGCTTCCGTCTCTACGCCACCAGCACGCGCGGCACGGCAGCACCCACCGACCTGGTGGAAAACGGCGAGGTTGAAGACTACCAGTGGACCTTCACGCCCAATGCCGTGCGCCTGGCGGCCTTTGGCGCGCGTGCAGAGACCGCTGGCCTGGGCTTCATCCTGGTGGGCGGCCTGCTCCTGAGCGCGAGCTACCTGCTCATCCGTCGCCGCCGCTAACGCTACGCCACACCGCCCCGCCTGCTCGCAGGCGGGGCGGTTTTTTTTGTTTTTCAGGATGAAAAAGGGCCGTACGGCTTGTGCACTCTGGCTTCAGGCCTGGGGGTGTACGTTCCCAGGCAAGACGAGCAGCGCCGCTGCTCGTTTGGAGTGGCGGGCTTTCCCCTAGCTTTGACGTGACGCGCTGCGCGGACGCATGGCCCCTTTTCCCGTATTAGGGGGCATCATCCTGGGATCGCGACGTCCCGTCCACACAAAACCCTGGGGACTTCATCCTGGGATCGCGACGTCCCGTCCGCACAAAACCCTGGAGACTTCATCCTGGGACCGCGGACGTCCCGTCCGCACAAAACCCCGGTGATGCAGATGTCTCTTCTGTCCATGCATCAAGCAGGGGTTGGGTGGCCGCAGTCCCATAAGCATCAATTTCAGGCTGATTGTGCAACCCTGTTCACGGGATGTGGTTTTTGTAGCGCATGGGGCGCAGTTCTGCTGTGCCCCTACGACCCAGGGGGCCCTTGAGGGGTGATTGCAGGAGGCCGCGCGGATGCCGTGACTTTAGAGCAGGCACTCCTGCCCGGTTTTCACTGCCAGCACCGGTATGGGGAGCGTCTCCATCACGTCTGCCGTCACGTCGGGCTGGTAGAGGGTGCGCAGGCTGTGCGCGCTGTGACGAGATCCCATCACGACCAGATCGTACCCCCGGCGCGCCTGATGGGTGATCTCGTGGATCACCGTCCCCTGGCGAAGCTGGATGTCTACCGCCAGACCCAGGTCACTGGCCTGTGCTTGCAGTTCCCGCAAATGGCGGGCCTGCGGCACGTCCGTCTCGAGTAGGTTGCGCGGATGCAGGCGCACGGCTTCCGCCGTGGGGTAGTGGTAGTACACCGGTTCCATTACGTGCAGGATGGTGAGCGCGGTTTGCAGGTGGTAGGCCAGACGCAGGGCCCAGCATTCGGCGTGGTGAGCGTGACTCAGCGCGCCGGTGCACAGCAGGATGCGCGTGATGGACGTTTGGGCCTGGCGCGGGACGTAAAGCACCGGCGCGTGTACTTCCGGCAAGAGCCGACGCACCACGTGACCGCGTACCCAGCGCTTCCAGAGGGGCCGCCCTTGCGGGCCAAAGATAACGAGGTGCTCGCCTGCGTGGGCCTGTTGGATGATGATCTCGCGCAATGGGCCGTTGAGCGTAAGCGTCTTGTACGGAATGCCCCGCGCGCTCAGGTGCTTCTCTGCCGCGCTCAGCATCTGCGCTACGGCGCCCTGCTGCTCCGCCCGCTCGATGATGCCCAGGAGCGTCACCGGCATGTGCAGGCGTTCCGCCAGCCATAGGCCGTAGTCCATGGTGTGACGGGTGACGGCTTCCCCGTTGGTGCAGAGGAAGAGACTGCGTTCTGTGTTCATCGCAACAACACCACACCGGCTAACCCGGCGATGAGCAGGACGATGGGGGAGGGGACGTTGAGGAGGTAGGCGATGAAGCTGGCGATAGCAATGCCGATGGAGATGGGCAGGCTACCGCCTTCACCGCGGAACACATCCCAGGCCACCATCGCCATGAGCACGGCGACTGCCGGCGCCAGTCCGCGCACGAAGTTGCTTACCCACGCTTCGCCGCGGATTTGTTGCAGGATGGTCACGATGATGAGCATGAGCACTGTCGGCGGGAGGATGGAGCCCACGAGCGCCACAATGGCGCCGGGCACGCCGCCTGCAGCATGACCTACGAACATGGCGAGCTGTAGCGCATCGCTGCCAGGCAGGGCGCTCGAGAACCCCACCGCCTCGATGAAGTCTTCTTCGCTCATGAGTTTACCCACCGCTTCCTTGTAGAGTAAGCCCACGGAAGCCGGTCCAGAAGTGGTGAGCAGGTTGACTTTGATGAACAGCCAGAAAAGCTCCAGGTAAAATTGTGCGTTCATGGCCTCCTGCCTGGTTTTAAAGATGGGTGTTCTGTGTGATGGGTAACCATGCCGCTGCGTGTTCCGCGTTCTTCCGGTGCGCCTTAAGTTTTTTTGTTTTTGCAGCGGGCTCAAAAACAGTATAGCATAAGTTCCGGCCTCTGCACAGGGTGCCAGGGCAAAAGATCCTGGGATCGCGGACGCCCCGTCCACACAAAGCCTTGGGGACATCATCCTGGGATCGCGGACGCCCCGTCCACACAAAGCCTTGGGGACATCATCCTGGGATCGCGGACGCCCCATCCGCACAAGACCCTGAGGACATCATCCTGGGATCGCGGACGCCCCATCCGCACAAAGCCCTGGGGACATCATCCTGGGATCGCGGACGCCCCATCCGCACAAGACCCTGAGGACATCATCCTGGGACCGCGGACGCCCCATCCGCACAAGACCCTGAGGACATCATCCTGGGACCGCGGACGCCCCATCCGCACAAAGCCCTGGGGACATCATCCTGGGAGCGCGGATGTCTCGTCCGCACAAGATGCGCGCGTCTCTGTCCCTGGTGTATCCTCGCGTACCGGTGGAACACGATGGGGATGGGGCCGGCGATCCCGTAGCGTGGTGCGGTTCCGCTGGTTGGCTTCTCGCCTGACTGCGCTATACTTGTGCCTGGATGGAGTAAGCATTTTTATCCATCACATCCTGTTTTTCAGGAGAGACGCCCAATGACGCCCGAAAGCTGGATCACGCTGGCCGTTTTACTCGTTGCGGTGCTGTTCTTTGTCAGTGAGCGGGTGCGCATGGACGTGGTCGCCCTGCTGGTCATCAGCGCGCTCATGGCCTTTGAGGTGTTGGCGCCACAACAGGCGCTGGCCGGCTTTGGCGATCCACTGGTCATCCTCAGCGCGGGCCTGTTTATCGTGGGGGAAGCGCTGGTGCGCACCGGCCTGGCCGATACGCTGGGACGGCTGCTGGCGCGCCTTTCTGGCGCCAGCGAGACGCGCATGATTGTGTTGAGCATGGCCTTTGTGGCCCTGCTTTCCGCTTTCATGAACTCCTCCGGTGCTGCGGCGGTGCTCATGCCGGTGGTGATCAGCATGGGACGGCGCTATCGCGTCAGTCCATCCCGCCTCTTGTTGCCCCTGGCTTACGGCGCCTTGTTGGGTGGATTGCTTACCCTCATCGGCACCCCGCCCAATCTGGTGGTGAGTGAAGCCCTGCGCAACGCGGGCTTCAAGCCGTTTAGCTTTTTCAGCTTCACACCCGTGGGACTCATCTACCTGGGCGTGGGATTGGCTTTTATCGTGTTTGTTGGGCGGCGTTGGTTGCCGGAGCGCTCGCGGCACGGCGAACCTGGAGATCTTTCGTTGGAGGACATGCTTTCACTGGCAGATCTGGAGGAAGCTTACCGACTGCGCGATCAACTTTTCCGTCTGCGTGTACGTGACGACTCGCCCCTGATCGGCCAGACCCTGGAAGCGCTCCAATTGCGCGCGCGTTACCACATCACCTTGTTGGAAGTGCAGCACTCTCTGGGGAATGGGCACCTGGCCCTGCCGCAATTGCCGGAACCCACAACCACACTCGAGGCGGGCGATGTGCTGCTCGCGTACGGGCGGGTGGAGGCGCTGGCGAAACTGGTCCAGGAGCAGGGGCTGGACGTGCTCCCCTTCCGCCGGGAGGAGGACGAAGGCTGGGGGCGCACGTTTGGCCTGGTGGAAGTCTTGCTTACGCCGCGCTCGTCCCTGATCGGGCGCACCTTGCAGGAGCGGCGTTTCCGCGATCGCTACGGCGTGACGGTGCTGGGCGTGATGCGCATGGGGCAGCCCTTGACCGGCGATGTGGCTAACGAACGCCTGCGCTTTGGGGATACCCTGCTCGTCTACGGCGCCTGGGAGCGCATCTCCCTGCTCACCAGCGAGCGGCGCGATTTTGTCGTGGTCGGCCAGCCGCACGAAATGCTGGAATTGCGCTACCGTCCGCGCTACATGGTGACGGCGGGGGCCATTCTGCTCCTCATGCTCCTGGCCATGACGTTTGAACTCGTCCCGCCAGTGCTGGCGGTGCTGCTGGCAGCGTGCGCGCTCGTGCTCAGCGGCTGCGTCACGATGGGCGAGGCCTATACCGCGATGAACTGGGGGAGCATCGTGCTGCTGGCGGGCATGTTACCCCTCGCCACGGCTTTACAGAAGACGGGGGGCATCGCTTATTTTGCGCAGCAACTGGTGCATATTTTGGGGAATGGCGGTCCCCACGTCGTGATGTTAGGCGTGTTTGGCATCACGGCCCTCTGCAGCCAGTTTATGGCGAACACCGCCGCCGCGGTGCTGATTGCCCCGCTCGCCATGCAGACCGCGTTGACGCTGGGCATCTCACCTTACCCCATCATGATGGCCGTGGCGGTGGGGGCTTCGACCGCTTTCGCCACCCCCATGGCCTCGGTGACCAACACCCTGGTGTTGGGACCGGGCGGCTATCGCTTTGAGGATTACCTCAAGTTGGGCGGGGCGCTGCAGCTTATCTTCATCCCGCTGACCCTGCTGGTCATTCCGCTGTTGTTCCCGTTTTGACGCTCAGGGAAGCTGGTCCAGCGCGATCTGTGCCGCTGGCCAGTTGGGATGATACTTTAGCGCCGCCAGGAAATCCTTGCGCGCCCCGTCGAGATCGCCCAGCGCCTGTTTGGCCTTGCCACGCCAGTAAAGCGACTCTTCCAGCAGTTTAGTCGCTTCCAGCAAGGGATTGGCCAGATCCAAAATATCCTGATAGCGGCCCGTGTGGTAGTAGGCTTCGTACGGGCCAAACTGGTACCATAACATGCGCCAGGGCAATTCGCCGCGCCGCGCCTCATCGAAGGCCTGCGCGGCTTCTTCATACCGTCCCAGGGCCGTCAGGCTGCTGCCCAGATTGAACCAGCCGTACATGGTGTAATCCTCACAGCGCGGATAAATTACGCAGCGCGCTGGTGGATTGCGCAGCTCCTCCTGGGCCCGCGCCAGCGCGTGCTCGTAATTCTTGATCGGGTCCATATCCTCGCCCAAAATCTCTTCCACTTCCCACTGCCATTTGGGGGTGTAGAGGACGATGTAGGTGCGGTTGAACACGCGCCACAGCTCATCGAATTCCGCGTAGCTGATGGGTTCATCCGGGCCGTGCAGCGAGTCGTAGGTCATAAAGCGCTGCGCCCCGTCATCGTAGCCGGTGAGCAGGCGGTAATGGCCAAGCTGATCCTCAGCGTTGCGCACATACCAGGTCTCGGCAATGACCGGGTACTTGAGGGCGATGAAGCGCTTCATCAGCTCGATGTCGCCATTCACCCGCACGATAGCGCGCAACCCCAGGCTCTCGGCGTAAGCGGCCAGCTCTTCCGGGCTTACGTTTTTATCTTCGGGATTGGGTTTCACGGCTGCCGCGATCGTTTGTTGTGAGTCCTTGTAACCCCAAAACGAAAGGGCCATGAGCAGCGTCGTCGGGCCGCAGTTGTTCCACCCTTGCCGCTCGTAGGTCAGGCCCGTGAGGAAGTAAAAGGACGGCAAGGGGGTTGGCGTGGGCGTGGGCGTGAAGAGCGGCGTTGGCGTGCCCGTGGATGCCACGTCGGGAGTGGGGGTGGGGAGCGGCGTGGGCGTAGCCAGCAGCCGCGACACGTCCGTAGTGGCAGCAGGGATGGGGGTGGGCAGGGTGTTGGGATGATCAACCTTCCACATTTCGTACAGAGGCCCTGGCAGGCGCACCGCATACCGTCCCGGCAGCGCGCGCACCGCTGTTGGCAGTGCCAGCAACCCAATCCCCATCACCGCGCAGAAGGCGGCCAGCCAGAGAAGTTTACGTGTTGACATGCGCTTTTTTTCTCCTTGTTGCGAACCCGAATGAAGCTATTATAACACGCCTGGGACGCGGGATCACAAAGAAATTCACACCAGGCTGCTGGGGTTTAAAGACCGGTTTACCGGACGTATTTTATCGCCGGCGGGCCGGGCCTATCGGGTGCAGCAACGCTGCGCCCCTACAATTCTCATGGGCGAGGGCAAGCCGCGTCCCCGTTTCCTTTCCAGGTGTATGGTGGTAAAATGTCCCTGGTCGCCATGGTTGTTCCCCTTCACGTTGGGCGCCAGGTGGTCAGTAGAGTTTTTCGCGCAAGGAGACACATGGATACAACGCTGCTGTTACACCAGATCAAACAAAACGTCGCCAGGGTCATCGTCGGTAAAGCGGACGTGACCGAGCTTTTGCTCGTTGCCCTGCTGGCAGAAGGCCACGTGCTGATGGAGGATGTGCCGGGCATCGGCAAGACGACGCTGGCCAAGGCCCTGGCGCGCAGCCTGGATTGTACTTTCGCCCGCATTCAATTCACGCCCGATTTGCTGCCAGGTGATGTGACGGGGCTCAACTTCTACAATCAGAAGACGCAAAATTTTGAGTTCCGCCCCGGACCGGTGCATAGCAACATCGTGCTCGCGGATGAGATCAACCGCGCCACGCCGCGCGTCCAATCCAGCCTGCTGGAGGCGATGCAGGAACGCCAGGTCACGGTGGACGGTGTGACCATGCCCCTTCCCGCGCCTTTTATGGTGCTGGCCACGCAAAACCCCATCGAGCTGGAGGGCACCTTTCCCCTGCCCGAAGCGCAGATGGATCGTTTCCTCATGCAAATCAGCCTGGGCTACCCCACGCTGGAAGAGGAAGATGAGATCTTGCTGCGCTATCAGACCAGCGATCCGCTGGTGAGCTTGCAGCCGGTGATTTCCCGTGAGGACATTCTGGCCTTGCAGGAAGCGACGCGCGCCGTGCATGTCAGTCCCGATGTGCGCCAGTACATTCTCAACCTGGTGCGGGGCACGCGCACGCATGAGGCCGTCTCGCTGGGCGTTTCGCCGCGAGGCTCATTGGCGCTTTTCCGCGCTGCGCAGGCCCTGGCCCTGTTACGGGGGCGCGATTTCGTCATCCCCAGCGATGTGCAAACCCTGGCGCCGGCCGTGTTGACCCATCGCGTGCACATTAGCCCCTACGTACGCCTGCGCGGACGCACCCCGGAGCAAGTTGTCAGCGACATTCTGAACGCCGTTCCCGTGCCGGTGGTGGAGTAGGGGTGAGACAACGCCTTGAGGCTTTGAGGGCGCGCCTTGAGGCGGCCTTGCACGATGGCTTTGTGCGGGTGGAACGCGAAGCCGAGGTGGCTACGCGCTGGTTGCGCTGGCTGCCGGCGCTGCTCCTGGCCGGGCTTGTTTTCCAGAGCGCGCTGGCCGTGCGTGCGGCGCTGCTCCTCATGCTCTGCGCCGCTTTGAGCTGGATCTGGGATCGCCTGAGCCTGCGCGCGTTGCGCTATCGCCGTCGCTTCAGCGAAGAGCGCGCCTTCCTCGGTGAGGAGATCACCCTGACGCTTGAGGTGCGCAACGCCAAAGCCCTGCCGGTGCTGCTCGAAATTGAGGACGCCTTTCCGGGCGAATTGCCCATCAGCGGCTGCGAAAAGGCGCTGAACCCCATCACCAAAATCTATGAATTGCGTTCTTTCTGGTTGCCCGCGCCTTTCCAGCGCTTGCAGCGCGAGTTCCGCATTGCCTGTACCCAGCGCGGGTATCACACCTTCGGGCCGGCGCTCGTCACGACGGGGGATGCGCTGGGCCTCTTCACCACGCGCGCGCAGGTCCCGCAACGCGACCGCCTCATCATCTACCCCAGGGTGTACCCCGTTCTAACCGTGCCCCTGCCCGGCAAGCAGCCTTTGGGGGATCGGACGTCACGCCAGCCGTTGTTCGAGGATCCGCTGCGCGTGGCCGGGGTGCGTCCCTGGCAGGCCGGGGACGGGTGGCGCCGGGTGCACTGGAAGGCCACCGCGCGTTATCAGCGCCTGCTCAGCCGTATCTACGAACCGGGCGAGGAGGCGCATGTGATGCTCTTCCTTAACACGGCCACGCTCGACCCCTATTGGTCGGGGTGCGTGCATGAGGTGTTTGAACAGGTGGTCAGTGTGGCGGCGAGCCTGATCCTCGATTGGGCGGAGCAACGTATGCCGGTAGGTCTGGCCGCGAATGCTTACTGGCCGGGCAGTGATCAATGGCTGCGCCTGGCGCCTGGACGCAGTTCCGAGCAGGTGATGCGCCTGTTGGAGATGCTGGCGGTGGTGCAGGGTAGCCCCATTATTCCCATTGAGGAGCTGCTCCTCACGCAGGCGGCGCGGTTGCCCTGGGGGGCGACGCTGGTGCTGGTGACCGGCATCCTCTCTCCCGCGCTGCTCAACGCGCTGGAGGATCTGGCGCGTTCCGGGCGCAAGGTGGCGCTGGTTGCGCTGAACGATAAACCCGCCGCCCCGCTGTGGCAGGTCAAGGTGTATCAGGCCCAGCTCGTCGAGGGGACCTTGCTTGTTGAGGAGGTGGCCTGATGCTGGAGCGCTCTTTGCGGCGACGCTGGCTCTATGTAGCCCTGAGCGGCATGGATATGACCGTGCTCACGGCGCTGTGGCTGCTGGTTACCTTTTGGATCGGCTGGAGCTGGTCACCCTGGGGCGTGTGGGGCGTGCTGTGGATCGGCTTTCTCTGCTGGACGGTGGTGATTGAGCTGCTGGGGCGCTGGCGGGTGAGCCTGACGACCTACCGCCTGATCGTCACCGTGCTCATCGTGTTGACGAGTCTGGCGCTCGTGCGCCTTCTTTTTTACCGCGGCTTGCCCTGGTCCAGTTGGAGCTGGCTGCGTGAGACGTTGTTTGTCGCGCCCTTCGACTGGCGCCCACGTCCGCGCCTGGAGCTGGTGGTGATGGTGACCAACGTGCTGGTGGCCCTGCGCGCCGCGGCGATGAGTGACCGCAATCTATACGATCGTTTCGTGCTGGAAAGCTTTCTGCGCGCCTGGATGGGCTTTTCGGCTCTGGCGGTGATGCTGGAGCTGGTGGGTGGCCCCTCCTTGTGGCCGTTCATGGTGGTTGTGGTGCTGGCCGGCAGCATCGCCACGTTGCTGGCGCGGGTGGAGACGCGCGCGTCCAGTGTGCACACCGCCGGTCACAGCCTGGCTCCGCGTCACTGGTTGACCTTGTTGGGCCTGCAGGGCGCGGGGGTGATGGGCGGCTGGTTGAGCGGGCCGCTGCTGGAACGCGCGCTCTGGCAGGCGCTCGCGTTGCTGGGGGCCTTGCTCAGTGCCCTGTTCGCGCTGCTCATTGCCGCTTTCCTGGCCGTGGTCCAGGCCGTACTGCCGGGACTGCTCGCCTTTTTCCAGGGAGCATCGTCGGGTGGGACGGAGGTGAAGCCGCCGACCCCGCCGCCGCTGGCCACGCTGGGGCCGCTTGTTCCCACGCCGACTCCCCTGCCTGAGACGATCCAGCGCGATGTGACGTGGGCCTTCCGCAGCGTGTGGGGCCTGCTGCTGTTTCTGGCTCTCTTTGTGGCGGTCAGCCTGGCGCTGCAGCGGGTGCTGCGGGGACGGGCGCGGGGCCTGGGCGAGGAGTCCGGCCAGCGCGAGCGGGTGTCGCTGCAGGCGGCCCTGGCGCGGCTGACGCGCGGCGTGCGCGACACGCTGGAGGCGGTGCGTCACTTTGGCCTGGGGCGGGCGCTGCTCGATGCCGTCTCGGTGCAGAACATGTATGCCAATGTGTGCCGTCTGGCGGCGGCGCGCAACGTTCCCCGTCCCCCCCAGGAAGCGCCGGATCGCTACCTGGCGCGCCTGATTGCCCTCTATTCAGCCGCGGAAGCGGAGCTGACGCGCCTGACCGCCCTGTACATGCGCATCCACTACGGGGAGCGCGCTCCTACCGGTGAGGACCTGGCCCAGGCACGCGCGGATTACGCGCACATTCTGGAGCAGGACAAGGCGCTGGGGTGATTCCCAGCGCCTTGTGTGGTCACATGGAGACAGACACGCGGCGCTCCCTCACTTGAGGGACGCGCTTCACTCACAGCCCGCAGCGCTTCAAGAACGCCAGCGTGATGCGCTGGACCTCCTCCAGCTCCTGATCCAACATCACGCAGTGCCTGGAGTTTTCCATCCAGTGGAATTCCTTGATGGCCGAGGGCACGCGCTGGAAGAGCTTTTCGTTGGCGCGCGTATCCACCGCGCTATCCAGCCGTCCCTGGACCAGCAGGAGCGGCTGGGTGACGTATTTGACGCGCGGCCAGGTGGCGCGCTGCGCCGCCAGCATCTGCGCCAGCGCGTGTACCGGGTTCACCTCGTAGCCTTTCCAGCGCGTATCGGCGACGATGTTGGGGTCCATGGGGCCTTTTTTCACCATGGGGAGGAAAGGCCAGATTACCGGCGCCAGGATGCGTCCGACCGGGTCGGCGACGCGCATGGCGGGCGCATAGAGCAGCACCGCCGCCACGTCCGGCTGGCGGGACGCCAGATGGAGCGTGAGCAGGCCACCCATGGACTCCCCACCCGCGACGACCCGTTCACAGCGGCGCTTCAGGTCCTGGTACGTCTGTTCGATGGCCGCGTACCAGTCACGCCAGGAACAGCGGTTCATCTCCTCTGGCGTGGTGCCGTGACCCGGCAGCAACGGGCCGGCGACGGTGTAGCCCTGGGCGTGCAGGAACTCCGCCACGGGGCGCACCTCGGCGGTGGTCGCCGTGTAGCCATGCGAGAGCAGGATACCCACCGGGCCGCCTTCCCAGAGGAAGCTTTCGCCGGGTAAATGGGCGTTGCGAAACTTTGTTGCCATTGGCTTCTCCTTTTGGAAAAATCTGCGAGTCAAAAAAATCTGTAAATCTGCAAATCTGCAAATCAAAAATCTGCAACCTTCATTTCGTGTAAATTTAAAGTAACTGCTTACTCATAGCGATTGAAATCGCCTCTGATGGGCTTATAGCCTGGCGTCTGACCCCCCTGTACTCCCCCCTTGTCAGCAGGGGGGACGTTGCCCCCTATAGGAGCGCAGCGCCGCTGCGCCCCTACGATGCGCCCGATACGGAGTTCCTGATACGCGGCGCTACTTGCGGTCGCCCCTATAGGGCAAATTTTACGCGAAATGGCAGCTGCAAATCAAAAATCGCCTGTAGGGGCCAGGGCTTACCCCTGCCCAGGCGACCGTACCCCCGTCCCCGGCCTTAGCGGAACCACCAGGCCAGGATGTCCGGTCCCAGGGCCAGCACCAGCAACGTGGCGCCGACGATAAACGGCCCATAAGGAACGGCGCTGCGCAGGTGGAGCCGACGGGTGAGCAGGCCCAGGATCGTCACCACGCCCCCCAACAGTATGGTAAGCACGAAGCTCAACAGGACGTAAAACGGCCCGACCAGCAAGCCACAGAGCGTTGCCAGGGTCACATCCCCTTCGCCGAGCGCGCCTTCGCCCCAGATTGCCGTCCCCACCTTGACCAGGATGAAAAACACCCCGCCGTACAGCAGGCCGCCCAGAGGGGCGTGCCAGAAGCGCCAGGCCTGGACGTAGGGGGCCGCCGGGCCGACCAGCATCCCCAACACCAGGGCCACCGCGATGCTCGGCAGGCTGATGCGGTTGGGAATGAGGCGCGTTTCCAGGTCGGTGACGGTCACCATCATCAGGGGGACGCTGGCGAGCAGGGTGTAGGCCACGCGCCACGTCAGGCCGTAGCGTGCCACGATCAGGCCCCAAAACGCCACCAGCAGGAGCTCGCCGAAGAGTCGGGGCCAGCGTAACATGCGCCCACAAGCCCGGCAGCGAGGTGCCGTGAACAGGGCCAGCAGCGCGCTCCATTGCCGATGACGTAACGGCGCACCGCAATAAGCGCAATGCGGCGCTCTGCGCTCGTATGTCAAGGCCTGTTCCGCCCAGTAAACCCCCAGCGCCCCAATCGGCACTGCCAGCGCCATGGATAGCAGCGTCATCAGTACGCTCATGCTCCCTCCACCTGATTAAACACAGCCCCCATGTCGGCCAGGCTCAGGTGCGTGACCTGTTGGCGCAGGCGTACCATTTGCTCGCCTGTCAGATAGTGGCTTAGACGTTGGCGCAGCTCTAAGGCATAAACCTGGTTGATAGCATCTACAGGTTGACGGAGCACGACCTCCAGGGTGCGGTAAGCATCGGCGTATTCCCCCAGCGCCAGGCGCGTGGCCGCGTACTCGATGAGGACGGCTGCCTGGAGGTTGGGCGCATGCAGCGAAAGCAAAATTTGCCAGGCCTCGTGCAAGTAATCCATGGCCAGTTGGGCGGCTCCACTGCGGGTCAGGCCGTGGGCTACGCCCTTGAGCGCACTGACGATACCCCAGCGATCGTTCATCAGGCGGCGCAAACGCAGGGATTCGCCAAAGGCTTCCAGAGCCTCGTCGTACCGTTCCAGGTTGGTCAGGGTGTAACCCAGCTCCTCATGGGCTGCCGCGATGCCGCGCCAATCGTCAATTTCACGATACACCTGGATGCTTTCTCGCATCAGGGTTTCCGCCACAGTGTATTTCTTGAGCGCCGTGTAAATTGTCCCCAGATTGAGCAGCCCCGCAGCGATGCCCATGCGCGCACCGAAAGTGCGCTTGATATCCAGAGCTTCTTGCGTGAAACGCAACGCCGTTTCCAGGTCGCCTTCGTTGTACAGGGTGTTGCCATAGTTAGAAAGCACGGTGGCGCGCAGCCACTGCTCGCCGGTTTGCTCCGCAAGGGCCAGGCATTGCTGATAAAGCGCTTTTGCTTCATCATGACGCCCCACATTGAGCAGCAGGTTCGCCAGGTTGTTCAGGATCACCATCTGCCCCCACAAATCATGGCGTGCGCTGGCTATCTCCAGGGCGCTGCGGTAAAGCGTTTCAGCCTCTTCGTAATCCCCTTGCGTGTAGCGCACGTCTCCCAGGCGATAGCGGGCATAAGCGATGCCCTCCTGATCGTGCTGTCGCTCGTAGAGTTCAAGCGCGCGCTTGAACCAGACCTCGGCCTGCTGATGCTGGCCCATGCGCAGCGCAAACAGGCCCAGCGCGGCGAATACTCCCGCCGCCAGACCTTCCTCCGCTTTGGGGGGCGTGCTGCCTTGCCAGAGGGTTTGAAGCATCTGCTGAAGCAGCCCCTGCGCTTCCTGCCACAAGCCGCGCATATCCATGAACATCACCAGCGCGGGCAGAGCCTTGCGCAAGGTTTCGTAACGCCGCAAGCGCAACCCCCATTGCCAGGCCTGCAGCATATTCTGGCGTTCTTTGACCAGGGTCTGTAACGTTTCCAGTTGGTTGGCATTGCGCAGATTGGGCAGGGCCTGTTCCAGCTTGTGCAGATAATGCTCGCAAAAGCGCTCTTGCAGGGCGCGCATGGTGGGCTCTAAGGTTTTCTCCCGTGCATACGGCTGTAACACCGCGTGGATCTCGTACCGCTCCCCGCTCAGCCGCTTGAGCATGGATTTGTCAGCCAGGGCCTGCACATGATCGAGCGGGCGCTGCACAACGGCGACGGCATCTTCAGCGGCAAAATCTGCCGGGAAAACCGTCAACAACCCCAAAGTCTCTTGCAAGGGTTTGCTCATCAACTGCCATGCAGAGTCAAACAGCTTGCGCAGGCTGCGCTCCTGTCCTGACACATCGTCGGTCAGGGCGGCATCCAGAAAATCCAGGCTGGCCTGCACCTCTTCGGCGATCTCCTGGCAGCTTAAAGCATTGACCCAGGCCGCGGCCAGCTCAATCCCCAGCGGGAGGCCGCCCAGGCGCGCGCAGATGCTGATAATCGCCGCTTCATCCTCAGGGGTGGGCGTGAAGTCAGGCACGTGGAACCGGGCACTCTGCAGGAACAGGCGCGTCGCGCTGGCATCTTCCAGCTTTTGACCGGTCTTCAAATCGGGCAGTTGCAGCCCTTGCACGTCCAGGATTTCCTCGTGGGGGACGTGGAGACGCTGCCGCGCCGTCGCCAATACCCGGACTCCCCGCGCCGTGTTGAGCAGCTCGCTCAGCCAGGTCTGCGCTTCCAGGGACTGATCACACCCATCCAGGACGAGCAGCACCTGTTTGTCCTTCAGGTAGGTGCTAAGCTGCTGGGCCACCCCTTCGCGCCCGTAGAAGGTAAAGCGCAGGGCATCGCTCAGGGCGATGAGGAAGGCGTTCAGCGTGGCCAGATGGCCCATGGCGATGCGGAACACCCCGTCCTGAAAGTCCTGGATGAGCAGCGCCCCCGCTTGCAGGGCCAGGCGGGTTTTACCAATGCCACCCGGTCCCAGCAAGGTCAACCAGCGCCCAGCGGCATTTCGGAAAAAGCCGGTAATGGTTATCAGCTCTTTCTCACGCCCCACAAACGGCGTGACCTGCGGGGGCAAATTGTGGGGAGCGTGTGACAACGTGCGCAACGGGGGGAACGTTTCACCGGTCACGTTGCGAGCGAGCTGATAGATGCGGCGCGGCTCCAGCAGGTCGGGCAGCAGATGCACGCCCAGGTCCTGCAAAAAAATCCCGCCTGGAATCTGACAACTGCGCGCCGCCTCCGCGCTGACCAGCACTTGCCCCGGCCAGGCCACCCCTTGCAGGGTGAACAGCGTCTGCAACGTCTGCTGTTCGCTGAGGGCGTCGCTTCCTTGAACGGTCCCGCAATGGAGCACCTGGATCGGCGCATGGGTCTCCTGGGTCAGATCGTCCTTCAGGGCGAGCGCGCAGCTCAGGGGATCACCCGTATGGAAGGCGATGATGGCGCGGTGGGCCAGGACTTGCAAGACCTTCCCGCCATACTGACGGGCCCGATAGGTCACCCGCCGCTTGAAATTCGCGCGGGCTTCCGGGGAAAACTCCCCGTTCAAAACACGGGACTGGCGCGAGGCCAGATGGACTAAAAGCAAGGTCGGCATCAGCCCTCCTGTGATGGAGCTACCTGTTCCCGTAACACACGACGCAACAGCTTTTGCACCGCGCTGCGTGGTAATGCTGGCACAACATGCACCGCGCGCGGCACCTTGTAGCGCGCCAGATACGCTGTTGCCCAGTCGCGTAAGGCCTGGGGCTCAAGCTCGGCACCTGGACGTAACACAACCCAGGCGTGAACCGCTTCGCCGCGCTGCGCATCTGGCACGCCGGCGACGGCCACCTCCAACACCGCGGGATGCTCGCGCAGCACGGCCTCCACTTCACTGGGATACACCTTAAACCCCGCCGTGTTGATGACATCCGCTTTGCGATCCACAAGGTAGAAATACCCCTCGGCGTCCATGCGCACCAGATCGCCCGTGTAGAGCCAGCCCCCGCGCAGGGCCTGGGCCGTGGCCTCCGGCGCGCGGAAATAGCCCGCCATGACGGTCGGGCTGCGCACGATCAGCTCGCCCACCTGCCCGACGGGCAGCACGCTTTCCCCGTCCTGCGCGTCCACGACCAGCGCCTCCACATCGGGCAGGGGCAGGCCGATGGAGCCGGTGCGATTGGCGCGCAGCGGGTTGCAATGCGTGGCGGTAGGAGCCTCGCTCAGGCCGTAGCCCTCGCGCAGACGTGCGCCGGTCAGGGCGGCGAAGCGTTCCGCCAGGGTCGGCGGGAGGGGCGCCGCGCCGCTGATGCAGGTGCGAATGGAGCCCAAATCCGCCGCCACCGCTTCGATGTGCGGCACGTTGAGCAGCCCGTAGTAGAGGGCCGGGACGCCAGGGAAAAACGTGGGCCGGTAGGTGCGGATGGCCTCGATCAGAGCTTCCGGGCGGCGCTCGGCGAACACCAGCGTCGCTCCCTGGTAGGCGGCGCGGATCAGCGCCAGCACCAGGCCGTACACGTGGAACAGGGGGAGCGCGTCCAGGATCACCTCATACTCCACGCGGTCGTGCACCCACGCCTCGAATTGCAGGGTGTTGGCCACCAGGTTGCCGTGTGTGCCGATGGCGCCTTTGGGGATGCCGGTCGTGCCGCCGGTGTACTGCAGGATGGCGGGCGCGTGCGGGTCAGGCGTCAGTGCGGGGGGCGCGGCGCGCTTGCCGTGCAGCAGCGCTTCCAGCGGCTGATCGGGGGCCGTCAGGGGCCCGGTCGCTGCGTTGACCAGCGCGGGCACTTCCCCCAGGGCCGGCGTGAGGGCGCGCGCCGCCTGCAGCGTGGCGTGGAGAGCACCCTCTACCAGGCACAGACGCGCGGCGCTGTCCGTCAATTGTTGCGCGATTTCGCGCGCAGCATACAACGGGTTGAGCGCCGCGACGACACCCCCCATTTTCAAAATCCCAAAAAAGGCCACCGCAAAGAAGAAGCCGTTGGGGGCGTAGAGGGCCACCACGTCGCCGGGCTGCAGGCCCTGGGTGACGAGGGCCGCAGCCAGCGCGTCGCTCTGGGCGTCCCATTCGGCATAGCTCAGCGTGCGTCCGCTGGCCGCTTCGACCAGCGCCGTGCGCAGGGGGACGCGCTCCGCACTGCGGCGCAGGAAGCTCTCCACGCGCAGCGCGGGGTAGGGGGCCAGGCTCGCCGGCACAGGGGCATCGTAGCTGGCCTGCCAGGGGCGTGGCGGAACTGCCGGCAGGGGCATGGGCCTTTACTCCGTGCAGCAGCTCCGCAGGGCCGAGGCCCAGGGCTCCGGCAGGGGGATCGGACGCCCGGCGCGATTGAGCACGATGATGCGCGTGCGTCCCTCGGCGAGGAGCTCGCGCGTGTCGGCGTTGTGGACGGCGTACTCCATGGTGAACCCGCGGCTGCGGAACGAGGTGCACCAGGTGCGCACGGCGATGCGGTCCCCGTAGCGTGCCGGCGCCACGTAGCGCGCCCAGACTTCGGTGATGGCGAAGAAGTACCCCGCTTCCTCGATGAGGGCGTAACCACGTGGCGAGCCTAGCCGTTCCCGCAGCCAGGCCGAGCGCGCCTCCTCGAACCAGCTAAGATAGGCACTGTGATGCACCAGCCCCATCGCATCCGTCTCCACATAGCGAACAAAGAAAGTGATCTCATGTTCAAAGGGCTTTTGCTCCATAAAACACCTCCCAAACACGTATGGCGTAACTCAAAACCAGACTCTCTCCCGCTCTCAAGCTCTCCTGCTCTCTTGCTCTCAAGCTCTCTTGCTCTCTCGTTCTCCCGTTCTCCCGTTCTCAAGCTCTCGTCCTCTCCCGCTCTCAATCCCCCCACTGCTCCGGCGTGATGAGCTGCCCGTCAATGCGGTTCAGGCTCACAACCTCGTGCTCTGGGAAAAGTGCGGCGATCTCGCGCACGTAAAGGCCGGGATTGAGTTCCCCCACAACGATGCGCTCCAGGCCGGGCATGGCCTCAACCGCCTGGTGCAACAGGCTTGCAGGGATGGGCCAGAGGGTGTGCAGCGTGAGGGCGGAGATGGCGCCACCGCGGGCGCGCACATGTTGCACGGCAGCCTGCATCGCGCGCGCCGTCACGCCGAAGGAGATCCAGAGCGTGCGCGCCGCGGGGTCTATGTCGCTTTCACCGAAGGCCAGCTCGTCCTGATGGGCCATGATCTTGTCCCACAGGTGACGGTTGAGCGCGTCCACGCGCGCCGGGTCCTTGGTGAGGTACCCTTTGCCATCGTGCGTGGAGCCGGTGATGCGCAGCAGCGTCTGCCCGTCGAAGCTGGGGCGGGTGCGCGCGATGGCGGGTGTGGCCCGTTCGGGCATGTTCACGGTGCTCAGGGTCAGGTTGAGCTCTTTATCCGTGAGCAAAATGACCGGGCATTGGAAGCGCTCCGCCAGCTCAAAGGCTTTGAGCGTGAGCGTGTAGCAGGTCTCCACGGAGGAGGGGGCCAGCACGATAAGCGGATAGCCTCCCGCCGTCCCCCAGCGCGCGAAGAGCACATCCCCTTGCCCCACGGTCGTCGCTCCGCCCGTGGCCGGGCCTAAACGCTGCACGTCTACGATGACGAGGGGGATTTCGGCGATCTGAGCCAGGCCGAGGTTCTCGCTGTAGAGGCTCATGCCGGGGCCGCTGGTTGCGGTCATGGCGCGCGCGCCGGCACTGACCGCGCCGATGCACATGCCGATGCTGGCGATTTCGTCCTCGCCCTGGATGGCGACGCCGCCGACTTTGGGCAGCTCGCGCATCATCTGCACCAGGATCGGCGTGGCGGGAGTGATGGGGTAGCCTGCAAAAAACGTGCAACCAGCATCTATGGCGCCACGCACAATAGCCGTCGCACCGTCTATGAATTCACGCATACATCCTCCTGCAGGTGAGCTATCGCTGATTGTAGCACAGGCGCGCTCAGGGGCAAACTGACCAGGGCGGCGCTGCCGCTCAATGGGCGACGAAGCCCGCACGGCCTGCGCGTGCGCTGGGAGCAGGGGGAGAACCAACAAAGTCATGGTATGAGTCCATTGCAAACACGAACCGCAGGGCGCGCCGAGAGCGCAGAGTTTTTCATGGGTCTGGGCGTGCTCTCTGCGATTTCAGCGGTAGGACAACCTTTTTTCAGTAGATTCATGGTATACTCTGCGCCATTCAGATTGCTAAGGGAGCATGGCATGGCTCAGGACCTGGTGTTGGCGGTTGACTGCGGGACGCAATCCGTGCGGGCGTTGATCTTTGACCTGGAGGGGACCTTGTGCGCGAAGGCCCAGGTGCCGCTGGTGCCCTACGTGTCGCCTCATCCAGGGTGGGCGGAACAGGACGCGGATTACTATTGGACGCAGCTTTGCGCGGCGACACGTCAGGTGCTGACGCCGGAGCTGCGCGCGCGTCTGGCCGGCATGGCTTTGACGACGCAACGCGCCACGGTGGTCAATGTGGGGCGTGATAGGCGCCCGTTGCGGCCCGCCATTGTCTGGCTGGATCAGCGCCGCACGGAGGGTCTGCCGCCGGTCGGGGGCGTGTGGGGCCTGATTTTCGCGCTCATCGGGATGAGCGAGACCGTCGCCTACCTGCAGAGCGAGGCGGAGGCCAACTGGATCCGCACGCAGCAGCCCGATATTTGGGAGCGTACCTACAAATATTTGCTGCTTTCCGGGTACCTCACGTATCGCCTGACCGGACGTTTTGTGGATTCGATCGGGTGCCAGGTGGGCTACATTCCCTTTGACTACAAACGCCAGCACTGGTCCGGGCGCTTCGATTGGAAGTGGCAGGCGGTGCCCATGCGCCCCGACATGTTGCCAGATCTGGTGCCGGTTGCTAAACGACTGGGAGCGGTGACAACGGAGGCGGCGGCGGCGACGGGACTGCCGGAAGGCTTGCCCATCATCGCGGCGGCGGCGGATAAAGCCTGCGAGGTGCTCGGCGCGGGCTGTCTGAGCGCGCACACCGCCTGCCTCTCCTACGGCACCACGGCCACCCTCAACACGACGCAGCAGCGTTATGTGGAAGCCATCCCGCTCATCCCGCCTTACCCGGCGGCGGTGCCCGGAGCTTACAACCTGGAAATTCAAATTTACCGCGGCTTTTGGATGGTGGAATGGTTCAAGCACCAGTTCGGCTATCGGGAAGTGCAACTGGCCTCGGAGCTGGGGACGCAGCCGGAGCAGTTGTTCGATGAGCTGGTCAACAGCGTGCCGGCCGGTTCGATGGGGCTCGTCCTCCAGCCCTACTGGTCGCCGGGGTTGCGCGAACCCGGCCCGGAAGCCAAGGGGGCCATCATCGGGTTTGGGGATGTGCATACCCGCGCGCACGTCTACCGTGCGATTTTGGAGGGGCTAGCCTACGCGCTGCGCGAGGGGAAGGAGCGCTGCGAGCAACGCACGCGCACCCCCATCACGGAGCTGCGGGTCGCGGGCGGAGGGGCGCAGAGCAACGCGGCGCTCCAGATCACGGCGGATGTCTTTGGCATGCCGGTGTCGCGTCCACACGTGCACGAAGCTTCGGGATTGGGGGCCGCCATTGATGCGGCGGTAGGCCTGGGGCTGCACCGCACCTTCGCGGACGCCGTGGCGGCGATGACGCACCTGGGCGCGCGTTTCGAGCCCAATCCAGGCACGCATGCAACTTACGACGCCCTTTATCGGCGGGTTTACCGCCAGCTTTACCCGCGCCTCAAGAAGCTGTACGCCGAGATCCGCGAGATTACCGACTATCCGCCGCGCTATCGGGTGTGGCGGCGGCGCTAATCCGCTGCGGCGGCGCTGAACATCCAGCGCAAAGCGGCGGGGAGCCGCCGTGTCCAGGCGGCCTCGCGATGGCGCGCGCCCTTTTCTTCCACATACAACACATGCTGCGGCGAGCTGTACCCCACGGCTTGCAGCAGGCGGTACACGCGCCGTACGCTGTGCAGATAGCGCCACGAGCCTAACCCAACGAGCCCATCCCAGAACGAAATGCCCACCAGTTCGCGCGTCCCCACGTCCATGTAGAGCCTGCCGCCCTTGAACGTCTGCGCCCGGACATAATCCAGCACCGCTGGATAGGAGATGATGAAGGCGGGACTCATCACGCCGGCGATGCCGAACACCTCCGAAAAGCTGAAGAAAGCGTACAGGCTGATGAGCCCACCCATCGAGGAGCCCATCACGCCGGTGTGCGCGCGGTCCGGCAGGGTGCGGAAGTCCGCGTCAATCATGGGCTTGAGCGTCTCCGTCAGGAAGCGCAGGTAAGCTTCCCCCTTGCCCGGCCCAAACTTTGAGGGGAAGGGGTTGTACTCGATGCGGCGCTGCTCGCCCGCGTTGCACACGCCGACGACGATGACCTCGATCCCTTCGGCGCTGAGCGCGTTGAGGGTCTCATCCACCTGCCACTCGCCCGCGTAGCTGGTGTGGGCATCAAAGAGATTTTGCCCATCGTGCATGTAGAGCACGGGGTAGCGGCGTTCCGGGTGGGTGGGGTAGGATGGGGGTACATAGACCAGCACGTCGCGCGCGTTTTGCAGGTGTGGGCTCCACACCTGGGGATGGACCAGCACCGTCCCCTGGACGGTGTGAGCTGCGCCCTGGCGATACGCTTCGTAGGATAACCACTCTGTCATCTTCATACCTCCACGTCTTGGATGAGCGAGATTATAGCACGAAAAAATCTGAAAGCGACACCTGATAATTATTCGACTAAAACTTAAAAATATTAAACTATCTATTGACATTATTAAAATATGTGCTAAAATATAGTTACTTCTTTACCGATTTTGGGCTTTGCGGCCTGGTGGCTTGCTGATTTTTCAGAATTCCAGTTTAGGAGGCATACGATGGAACAGCAGCAGAACGAACGGATGCGAATTTTGGAGCTGGTAGCTCAGGGCAAGTTGAGCGTGACCGAGGCGGAATTGTTGCTCCGCAGCCTGGCCGGTGAGGACGTGCCCCCTGAGGCGCCGCCAAAAGCAGAGGCGGCATCGGAGACCAACGCGAAACCGGGCCCGGAACACGCCCGGCGTCCGCGGCGCATGCGCATTCAGGTAAGCGATATGGCAACCAACCGCACGCGCGTCAACCTCGTCTTGCCGATGGGCCTGGTCAAGGCGGGGTTGCGCCTTGGTGCGGCGCTCAAGCCCTGGACGTGGGGCGAAGGGGACGATGCGGAAGGGGCGAAGCGCTCCCGTCCACCCGAAGAGGTGATGGCGCATCTTGGTGAGGACCTGGAGGCCCTGTACGCCCTCTTCGACGAGGCGGAGATCGGTCCGCTGGTGGATGTTTATGACGAGGAAGACGGCGAGCACGTCCTCATCGCGCTGGAGTAGGGCCTGAGGGAGACGTAACCAGGCCTTCTGGTGGGATTCGGAAGGCCTGGTTCTCGGCGCGTGAACATCCGCTTCTTTGCATCAGCTCCATGCATCAGCATCCATAAGGTCTCCTGTAATCCCCGCTTGCTTTTCTGCACCTCAGTTTGGTCCTCATGTGGTGGAATTGACTCTTGCGCCAAACCTTCTATACTCGTCACTGCCTGCGCCGATTTTATCGGCTGACGATTAAAACCATCCCTCTGTTTGAGGGGGGACTCCAGGGTTTGGCTGTAGACAATCGGTCCGAGGAAGGGGTTCATGGTGGACGAAGCGCGTTTGCGACAGGTGAAAGTGTTGCGCACGGTGCAGGAGCGCACGCGGCAGCGGGTTGCGGCGCTGTTGCGCGTGCAGCATGTGGCGGCGGGCCAGCTTGTCCTCCTGATGGGCGAGCCGGCTGATGCGTTGTATTTCGTGCTGGAGGGGGAAGTGCGGCTGGCGCGCGTCTCACCTCAGGGACGCGAGCAGCTCCTGGCGGTGCTGGGACCGGGCGAGGTGTTCAACGCGGTGCCGCTCTTTTTGCCGGACGGCGTCAACGCGGCGCATGGGCGTGCCCTGTGCGATTCCACGCTGGCCGTGCTCTATCGCGAGGACCTGCAGCACCTCTTAGCGACCTGTCCTGATCTGGCCCTGGCGTTTGCGCAGGAGTTTGCGCAGCGTTTGTGGACACAAAACCGCCTGTTGGAAGACCTGGCTTTGCATTCGGTGCGGGGGCGGCTGGCGCGTTTCCTGCTGGAGGTGTGCGCCACCGACACCACCTTGACGCGGCGCTGGACGCAGGACGAAATCGCTGCACGCATCGGGTCGGTGCGGGATGTGGTGGGACGCACGTTGCGCGCTTTCGCCGATGAGGGCTTGATTCGCTTTGAGCGCAACCGCATCATTGTGCTGGCGCCAGAGGCCTTGCAACGAGTGGCTGAGGAGTAACCCGGCGGCTGTTACTTCGCGTAGCCATAATAAACGGGGCGAGGCGGTGAGGTGGTAAAGCACAAAGTCCGACTTTTGTCGTATGCTTTTGGACCCGGCTATAGTATCCTGAAGGTAGTGAGGGCGTTATGAGTGAATTGCCGCAAGTGGATAACCGGATGTGCACGCGCTGTGGCGCGTGTGTCGCTGGGTGCCCGCATCAAGTGCTGGCGCTCACGCTGGAGGGGGTGACTTTTGAGCACCCGGAGGCGTGCACATTCTGCGCGGATTGCGAGGGCTTGTGTCCGGTTGGTGCCATTCGCTGCGAGTTCACCATTGAAGGCCCATAAACTTTCAGGAGGGAGCGATGAGTGAGTATATTAACAATGCGACGATGCGTCGCGAGCGTCTTAAGGAATTGATTTTGCAGTTACACGCCGGAGCGGAGCTGGACACCGTCAAGCAGGCCTTCATGGCGGAGTTTGGCGATGTGTCCGCGGGGGAGATCGCCGCCATGGAGCAGGCGCTCATTGCGGAGGGCCTGCCGGCGGAGTCGGTCCAGGCGCTGTGTGATGTGCATGTGGCGGTGTTCCGCGAGGCGCTGGATCAGCAGCCCGCGCCCGAAACGGTGCCCGGCCATCCCGTCTTCACCTTCCGCGCGGAAAATCTGGCCTTAAAGCGCGTTCTGGAACAATTGGAGCTGGCGGCCAGGACGTATCAGGAGGGTTTCACGCAGCCCGGCCTGGAAGCGTTGCGCGCGGCACTCTCTAAATTGATGGTTTTTGAACGGCATTACCTGCGCAAGGAGCATTTGCTTTTCCCGGCCCTGGAGCGGCACGGGTTTACCGGCCCCTCCAAGGTGATGTGGGGGATTCATGACCAGATCCGCGCGCAATGGCGGGCGCTCAAGGCTTTGGTGGAAGCGGAGACGCCACCGGAGCCGTCCGCTTTAGCTTCGCTCGTATCCTCCATGCTCCAGGCCATGCGCGAGATGGTCTACAAGGAGGAGAATATCCTGTTCCCGGCGGCGCTGGAGCGCCTGAGCGAGCAGGAATGGGCCGACATTCGCGATCATGAGGCTGAAATTGGCTTCGCGTACGTGCAGCCTGGCCGTCAGTGGCAACCGCGCCTGGATCCGCGGATGCAGGAGCAGCGGGTGGCTGCGACGGGCGGTGGCGCTGTTCAACCTGGCCCGGCTGCGACGCCCGGCCTCATCCCCCTGGAGATCGGAGCGCTACCGGCGGACATCATCAACTTAATCTTGAAAACCCTACCGCTGGATGTGACCTACGTGGACGAGGAGGATACCGTGCGCTATTTCTCCCAGGGCGCGGATCGCATCTTCCTGCGCACGCCTGATGTGATCGGGCGTAAGGTGCAGAATTGCCATCCGCCGGCCAGTGTGCATCGCGTGCAGCGCATTCTGGATGATTTCCGCGCGGGCCGACGCGATGTGGCTGAGTTTTGGATCCAGATGCAGGGGCGCTTTATCCATATTCGCTACTTTGCCCTGCGTGACACTACGGGACGCTATCGCGGCACGCTGGAGGTGACGCAGGATCTGACGCCGTTGCGCGCGCTGCAGGGTGAGAAGCGATTACTTGATGACTGAGGAGGGGTGAGATGGCTGAGGTGATGGATTGGCAGACGCTGATTGAGGTGCAGCCGCATGCGGTGGTGAGCCGTGAAGTGGTGCATAAGCCGACCGGCACGGTGACGTTGTTCGCGTTCGATGCGGGCGAGGGGCTGAGCGAACACACGGCGCCTTTCGATGCGCTGGTGGTGGTGCTGGAAGGGGAGGTTGAGGTGCGCATTGCCGGCGTTCCCCATACCCTGCACGCGGGACAGATGATCGTCATGCCGGCGCACGAGCCGCACGCGCTGCACGCCCTGACGGCCTTCAAGATGCTGCTGGTGATGATCCGTTCGTAAGGTGGGGGTGACGACAGCGGGGCAGGATTCCTGCCCCGCTTGTGCTTTGTCTGGCCTTTACGCCTGCGTTAGTTTGTTGAGCGCTATCTTGACGCGCTGCCAGGCGGCTTTGGCGGCGCGCTCCTGCGCTGAGGTCGGCTCTTCCGCACCGTAACGCGCCGCGACGAAGCTTTCCGTGAGCAGGGCGATGTCTGTGGCCACGTCCGGGAAGTGCACTTGCAGGCGGGGCAGGTATTCGTAGGGTGTCTGGTCGCGGCGCCGGCTGAAGCCCGCCTCGGTGGCGCGGTAGAGCAGGCTGAGGTAGTAGAACATGATGCGCTCGCGCGTGGTGCGTCCCAGGCGGCGGAAGCGCGGCCCGCTGGCCTGTTCCGCGCGTTGACGGCGCGCCTCGCGTTGGGCCTCCAGACGCGCGCGCACGTCGTGCTCCAGGCCGCGCCACCAGCGCTGCAGGTTCATCAGCAAGGCGCGCAGCCAGCTCAGGGAGCGCGTGGCGTGGGCCAGGCTCCCCCAGCCGCCGCGATCTTCGACGTAGCTGTGCACGAGGTAGATCGCCCCGCCGATGAGCAGGGCCCAAAAGGCCACGCTTTGCAGCGTCTGCAGCCAGGGCAGCTCGATGGGCTGCGACGGCTGCACGATTTCGATGGGTGGCGGTTCCAGGCGGGGGATCTCCGGCGGGGCCATGGGCGATTGGCTTTCTTTGCCGCCGAGGATGAAACGGCTCAGGGGACTGAGGATGAGGTAGATCAGGAAAGCGAACAGCATCGCCAGAAAGTTGAGCACGCCGGCGAGCACGGCCAGCACGACGCGCACCAGGGCGAGCAGCGGCATGGTCTGGCCGGTGGGGATGAGGAAGGCGATGAGGGCCGCCAGTCCCAGCATGCCCAGGCTGCTGAGCGTCCAGCGGCGCGTGAGGGCCGGCGTGACGCTAAGCTGCCGCCCTTCCCAATCGTGGCGGCGCAGTTCGTACTGCGCCTGGGCCAGCAACACCAGGCTGAAGGTGTAGTAAATCAGCACGTTGCCGATGAGGCCGGAGATGCGCGGACGGTCGGCGCTCATCAGGGAGGCCAGGCCGATGCGGTTGATGCCGTTCAAAGCCAGCAGGACGAAGCCAATGATGGCCAGGCGCGTCGCGATGCGGTCGTAGGGACGGGGTGGGGGGGCCTGCGGGTCAATGATGTCCGCGGGGTCCACGATGTCGCGGAAGTCCTGCGCGGTTTGCGTGGCGATGATCCAGCCGATGAGGGTCACGGCAAAGGCCAGGATGACCTCGAAATCCAGGAAGGCCAGCGGATGCGTGGACCATCCGCGTACCTCGCTGAGCAGCACGTCCCACTGGCCCCAGTAGCGTGCCAGGCGCAGCGCCAGGAAGAAAAGCCCCAATTCGACCATGTTGTAGCCCAGCAGGTCCATGCCGCTCATGAAGCGGCGGCGCGCGGCTACGTAAGAAAGGGAGGCGACGAAGGCCGCAAGGGTGCCCAGCACGAACAGGTAGCCGCCTCGCCAGGTGGGCACGAGCAGCTCGCCCAGTTGCACGATGGCCTGGACCAGGCAACCGGTCAAGACGGTAATGATCAGGGGACGGACGAGCGTATCCAGGCGGGTAAAGGGCTTCATCGGCCTTCCTCCAGGTCGCGTTCCTGCCAGATGCTGTAGATTGGGATGTGGAGCAAGGCGGCGCGGGATTGCAGCGCCGGCTCCAGTTTCCCCTGTTGGATGAGGAGCAGCGCCACCGCAAAGCCGCTGCTGCGCAGGCGCACCAGCGTGTCGAAGAGCGCTTCATTGGGGCGCCCGGTGATGACGGTGACGGTCGCCCCCCAGCTCAGATGGGACGTTTCGCGTTGCAGCAGGTCGTTGAAAGCGGTGTTCGTGCACATTTGCACGCGCGCCAGCACTTCCAGCATGGCGATGAGCGCGGCGCGCTCACGCCGCGGCGGCAGGGCGAAGCGTTCCACCTGTCCGCTGAGCGGATCCTGCGCCTGGGTCGCCAGGCCGACGGCGAGCCGCTCGCGCACCACGATGTGCGTGGCCAGCGAAGCCGCGCTCACGATGGCCAGCTCGATGGCATCGTAGAAGTGTTGCGGGTCGTAGTCGTTGCGATCCATGTTCAGGCAGATGAGCGTTTCGCGCGCGATGGCGGGTTGGAAGAGCTTCACCTGGAGCTGTCCCGTCCGCGCGGAGGCGGACCAGTGCATGCGGCGCAGCGAATCCCCCACCTGATAAGGCCGCACGCCGGTCAGGCGGGTGCTATCCTCGAAGAGGGGCACGGGGGTGCGCAGTACGGCCAGGGGCGCGCGCGCCGGCAACCCCAGGCGCTGGAGCGGTACCACGCGCGGGTAGATGATGACCTGATCCGTGGCCGGATGCGTGATGCGGCGCACTTCCAACCCCAGGGGATCGCCGATGATGGCCTGCAGCGGCCCCAGGCTGTGATAGCCGCGCTGGCGACAATCCAGGGTGTAGCGGAAGGTGGCCGCTTCTCCCGCGCCCAGCGAGAATACCTGATGGCGGAAGGGCGGGGAAGTGAGCGCCACGGGCAGGGATTCGCGCACTTCGACCCAGGGCAGGGGCAGGCGGCTGGTGTTGCGCACCTCGACCTCGACCGTGACGCGCTGCCCGACAAAGGCGCGCGTCGTGCCGTGCCGCGCAAAACGCAGCCCGGCACCGGCGCGGCGCATCCACATCCGCGCCAGCAGATAGACCAGCACCACCAGGTAGACGATGGAGAAGTAGAAGTCCACCCGCAGGAGCGCGGCCAGGGCCAGCAGGAGCAGCGCGTAAAGCAGCAGCCGACGCATCATCTCAGGCCTTGACGGTCAGTTCACCCAGGTCCAGTTCGACCTGCTGCAGGATTTCCTTCAGGATGGTGAGGGCGGAGCGTCCGCGTAGTTCGCTCTCAGGCCGTACCAGCAGGCGGTGCGCCAGGGTGAGCGGGGCCAGCGCCTTGATGTCGTCAGGGATGACGTAGTTGCGCCCCTGCAAGGCGGCGTAGGCCTGCGCCGCTTTGTAGAGGGCCAGGCTGCCGCGTGGACTGGCGCCCAGGCTGAGCTCCGGATGCGTCCGCGTGGCCTGGACAATGCTCAGGAGGTAGCGCTCCAGCGAGGGGTCCAGGTGCACGTCGCTCACGACGGTGTGCAGCTTGAGCAGCTCGCGCCCATCCACCACCTGCTGGATGGTTTCGATGGGGTGTTGATGGCGCAGGTTGTGCAGCATGCGCAGCTCGTCACTGCTGTCGGGGTAGCCCAGGGAGATGCGCATCAAAAAGCGGTCCAGTTGCGCCTCCGGCAGGGGGAAAGTGCCCTCGAACTCGATGGGGTTCTGTGTCGCCAGCACGAGGAAGGGCTCCGGCAGGGGATGCCGCACCCCGTCCATGGTGACCTGGCGCTCCTGCATCGCCTCCAGCAGCGCGGCCTGCGTGCGCGGCGTGGCGCGGTTGATCTCGTCCGCCAGCAGGATGTTGACGAAAACCGGCCCCGGACGGAAGTCGAAATCATTGCGGCGCTGATCAAAGATGCTCACGCCGGTGATGTCGTTGGGCAGGAGGTCGGGTGTGCACTGGATGCGTTTGAAGCTCAGGCCCATGCTGGTAGCGATAGCCCGCGCAATCATAGTTTTACCCGTACCCGGCACGTCCTCGATCAACACGTGCCCCTGGCACAACATGGCGACCAGCAGCCATTCAATTTGCTTGCGCTTGCCCACAATTACGGTTTCCACATTGGCAATGACAGTTTGCGCGAAAGTATGTAATGCGTCTAACATGGCAACTCCTATGGAAATATGAGAAATCATCAAAATCTAAAAAATCTGCAACTACCTACTGCCTTGTTAAGTTTAATTTTGCTCTTTTAAGGTCGGGTAGAGTCGCCTGAGTTTGATACGCGCATCGG
>FWWL01001717.1_pt1 | contig 50142 bp, 46 predicted proteins | sample 2228331 | NCBI WGS metagenome assembly FWWL01 (sample SAMEA103939775, study PRJEB20133) | metagenome | reverse complement strand
CGATGTACTGCGCGACCTGCGTCCAGGTGACGGCGCGCATGCCGCCCAGCATCGAGCAGACCAGGATGCCGACGAGGCCGACGAAGACCGCGACCTCGAAGCTCATGCCCAGCAGGCGCGCGCCGATCAGGCCCGTGCCGACGATCTGCGCCACCACATAGGTGAAGGAGCAGGACATCAGCACGACGATGCCGGCGATGCGTGCCGCATTGCCGCCGAAGCGGAAGGCGAGGAAGTCCGGCACCGTGTAGCAGCCGAACTTGCGCAGATAGGGCGCGATCAGCGTCGCCACCAGCACATAGCCGCCGGTCCAGCCCAGGATGAAGGCGAGGCCGTCATAGCCGAGCAGATAGAGCGTGCCGGCCATGCCGATGAAGGAGGCCGCCGACATCCAGTCCGCCGCCGTGGCCATGCCGTTGTAGAAGGACGGCACCTTGCGGCCGGCGACGTAATACTCGTCGACCTGCATGGTGCGCGACATGATGCCGATGGCGGCATAGACGCCGATGGTGAAGGCGACGAAGAGGTAGCCGAGGATATGGTTGGGAACGCCTGCGCGCTCCAGAACGCCGATGAAGACGACGAATGCGACGAACCCGCCTGTGTAGACGCCGTAGATGCGTCCCAGACTGGAGGTGAAATCGCCCTTTTGTGCTTCTGCTGACATGAGCGCTTCTCCCTTAATCTTCTTCGGCCATGCCGTATTTGCGGTCCACCTTGTCCTGCGCCTTGGCGAACCAGAACAGTTGGGCCACGAATATGATCAGAGAGCCCTGGGCGGCCATGTAGAACCCGAGCGGAAAGCCCATGATCTTGATGCCGTTGAGGCTGGGCGAAAACATATGGATGAAGAACGAAAAGAAAGCCCAGATGCCGATCATGATATAGGTCAATCTGGTCGTTTCGGCCCAATGAGCCTTCACATTGTCTTCTGGTGACATTCCCTGTCTCCCCCGTGAGGACGTTCGCATACGTCTCGTTGCCCCCGCCGGCGCGGCCGAGGGTTGGCGTCGTTACGTCACAACTTGACTAAAGCAGCAGGTTAACTTGGATGAATCCCACTGGCACGAACAGCGCTACTAAAGGCTTATGACTTTCGTCGTCGGCCTGACGCGTGGGCTAGCGGCTGGCGAGGCCCGAGCGCGGCGCGGCCAGTTCGTCGATCGCCTGCACCACGATTTCGGGCGCGGCGTGATGGGGCATGTGGCCGGTGCCGGGCAGGAGAACGAAGCGGCCCTGCGGCGCCTGCCGGGCGATCGTCGCCGAATGGATCGTCGGCGAGACGACGCTGTCGCTGTCGCCGGTTATCGCGATCACCGGAACCTTGAGGTCGCCATAGCGCGGCGCCTGCGCCGTGACGAAGGCGTGCGTCGCCGCGATGTCCTCCGAGTTCGCTCGGAAGGTCGCGGGGCGCAGCAGCAGCCTGATCTCAGCCGTCTCGACGTAGCCGGGCGTCGCCTCGCGCGGGGCGAAGACGCTTTTCGCGCCGGCATCGAGCTGGATGTTGGCGACCGGCAGCGCGACCAGCCGGGTGAACAGCGGGCCGATCACCGGAAGCACGGCGATATGGTGATACCAGGCGATGCCGCCGGGCCAGGGGTGGGTCACGCCGCCGAGCAGGACAAGGCCGCGCAGCCGGTCGGGCCGGTCGAGCGCGATCCGGGTGGCGAGCGCGCCCGCCAGGGAATGCGCCACCAGCACGACGGTTTCGGGCGCGATCTTGTCGAGCGCCTGCATCAGCACCGCCGCCTGCCGGCCGGGATCGGCCATGGCGGACCCGTCCAGCCGTTCGCTCCAGCCATGGCCCGGCCGGTCCAGCGCGATGAGACGGTAGCGCGAGAGTTCGGGGCCCAGCGTCGCCAGCAGGTCGGCATGGTTCGACGATGCGCCATGGACCATCACGACGGTGCCGCGATTGTCGCCGACGGGCGCGCGCTCGCGGTAGTGCAGCCGTCCGCCGGGAAGATCGAGGAACGCGCCCCTCGGTGGATAGGCGCGCGCGACCTCCGCGGCGATCCATTCGCTGCGCAGGATCAGGCCGGTCGCGGCGAGGAGGGCGAGAACAAGCAGAATGCGAGGCAGCATGGAGCGCTTACGCGGCCCTGCCGTCATTGGTTTCGCCAGGGGTTGGACCGGGGATCGCGTCAGGCCTCATGCGCCGGGCTGCCTCATGCACCCCGCTCAGGCGTCGCGCCCGTCGACCTCGGTCTTGAGGGAATCGACCGCGTTCTTGATCGCTTCCATCTGGGGATAGATCTCGAGCGCGCGGCGATAGGCGACCATGGCGCGCTTGTCGTCACCCTGCTGACGCAGGATCGTGCCGAGCCCCATCATCGCCCCGTAATGCCGGGGCTCGCGCTTCAGCGCTTCGCCAATGTCGAGCATGGAGCGGATCGGGTCTCCCGCGACGAACAGCGCGCTGGCGCGCTGGTTCCAGCCCTCGGCCCAGTCGGGCTCGAGGCTGATGACGCGGTCGAGCAGTTCGATGGCGATCTCGGTCTGCTTCTGGCGCAACGCCGTCTGGGCGCGGGTCATCAGCAGATCGGCAGTGTCGGAGCCGGAGCGGGCCCAGCGGCGCTGGATCAGATTGGCGATGCCCTTCGCCTCTTCGGCGCTCTTGGCGGCGGCGAGGCGCTCGAACAGCCGGTCAAGCGTGGCGGCAGGCGAACGGGGCGAGGCCGGGGCCGGCGTTGCGGGATTGTCGTCCTTGTCGGCGGGAGCGACGGCGCCAGGGCGCTGCGGCGCAGCGTTCTGCGCGAGCGCCGGACCGTGGATCGCGGCAGCCGCCAGAACGAGCGCGACGAGTCGGGAAATCAAGCGAGCGATCATCATGACGCGAGAGTGTCATGCGGCGCGGGCCGGCGTCAATTCACGGCAAGGCGAGCAGCGCAACGCAAAAAGACGGTCGCGCCCGAAAGCGCCCCGTCTCGCAGACAAGACCCGGTTCGAGTTCCGCGCCGACCGGGCGGCCGACGCGACAAATCTCAGCCCTGGCGCGCCTTGAACCGCTTTTGGACCTTGTTGATGATGTAGACGCGGCCCTTGCGGCGCACGAGCTGGTTGTCGCGATGACGTGCGCGCAGCGACTTCAGCGAATTGCGGATCTTCATGGTCGTCAACTCCATCGACCCGCGCTTTACGCGAATCGGTCGAAAAACGTGTCCGCTGCGATGCGGGCCGGAAACCAGCCCTCATCGCCCATGCGAATGGTGCGGTCGGTGCGATGCCGGCTGTATACGGATTTTGGCGCGGATCGCAAGAGCCAGTCTCCATTCCATTCGAGGATCGCCGGCTTCGGAAACACATCGTCACGCCTTGAGCGGCTCTGCGAGCGTCGCGGCTTGTGGAGAGGTCCGCGGGCAGCGGAAGGGAACCCGGCTCGCATCGGGGCGTTGTCCCGCCATCAACCTGATTGGGGATAGCACAATGAAACTCGTCACATTCGGCTTTATCGCGGCGTCGGCCCTTGCGCTCGGCGCCTGCGGCAACACGACCGAGCAGCGCATCGGTGGCGCGGCCGTCGGCGCCGGGACCGGCGCGGTCGTCGCAGGACCGGTCGGCGCCGTCGTCGGGGGCGCCGCAGGCGCGATCACGGCGCCCGGCGTCGTACGCGAGACGCGCCGCGCCACGCGCTGAGCGGCCAAGGCCGCGGAACTGCTTCTGGTTGGACCGGGCCGCTCGCGAGAGCGGCCCGTTTTTCGTCGCATCGCGCTTAGGAGGGCATAGCGCAGGTTGCGTCGCCGCCATGCTCCGGCCGGCTTGCCGGATTTTTCTGTTCATTTCGGCCGCGAGCGGATGGCGGCGCAGGGCTGGACCAGCGTTCTCCGTGGCATTGTCGCCGCCGAGGCGTCGCCCGAATCAGGTCATGAGGCGGCCGCGCCGGATGTGGGGTGCTTCATGACTGGCATCGTGCCAATTGTGGCTGGCGGCGCGGGCGCTGCGCCGGCGCGGCGTTCGGCCATGGTCAGGCTCGGCGCGCTCGTGCTGTTTGTCGTCATGGCCCTGCTGGCGCTGGCCGCCCTCATCGCCTGGCAAAGCCACGGCGCCGTCATCCGGCAGACCGAAACGGCGGCCGAGAATCTGGCGCTGGCGCTGGAGCAGCACGCCGCGCGCACCTTCGAGGCGGTCGATCTCAATCTCCGGATCGCCCAGAACCGGATGGAGGCCGTGGCGCTGGGCATTGACGACAGCGTGCCTGTCCATGCCCTGCTCAGGGATCTCGCCGACACCTCCCCGCAGACCCGTAGCCTCGTCATTCTGGACCAGAATGGCCTTGCCATCCATGATTCATTCGCTCCGACGCCCCGCGCGGTGCCGCCCACCGCCGATCGCGACTTCTTCATCGTGCATCGCGATCGTGCCGATGCCGGCCTGTTCATCGGCACGACGATGCGAAGCCGCATCAATGGCGAATGGACCATCTTCGCCAGCCGCCGGATTTCGCGCGCCGACGGTTCTTTCGGCGGGATCGTGGTGGCCGCCGTCGCGCCGGAATACTTCCGGATGTTCTATGAGAAAATGAACATCGGCCAGCACGGCGCGATCGGGCTGATCTCCGGCAACGGCTTCCGGCTGGTCCGGCGGCCCTGGCTCGACGCCTCGGTCGGCATCCCGGTTCCGGGTGACCTCGCCCAGCGTCTTGGGGCAACGCCAAGCGGGGTATTTTTGGCGGATTCGCCCAATGACGGCGCGCCGCGCATCGTCGCCCACCGCCGCATTGAGAGTACAGGCCTGTCCGTCCTCGTCGGGCTGTCGAAAGCCGAGGCGCTCGCCCCTTGGCGGCGCAACATGGGCGGTCTGGCTGCCGGCGCATCCGTCACCGTGCTGCTGGTCGCGCTGCTCGGCGCCGCGCTGGCTCGTTCTCTCGACAGGATCGACCGCAGCGAGGCCCTGTTCCGGGCTGTCTTCGACAATGCGACGGACGGGCATTTCATCAACCGCGTCGATGCGCGCGGCCGGCTTGCGATCGAGACCTACAACTCCGCCGCGGCGAAGATCATCCATATCCCGGTCGAGCAGGCCGAGGGTCGCCTCCTCGACGACGTCCTGCCGGCGGCGGAAGCAGCCAAGGTCGAAGCCGATCTGCGGCGCTGCCTGGCCAGTGGCATGCCGGAGCGTTTCGAATCGCATCTCGTCCGCGGCGGTGGCGTGCGGACCTGGGAGATCGTTCAGGTGCCGCTGCGCAACGCCGCAGGCGCGATCGACCGCATCTTCGTGTCGACGCGCGACATCAGCCATCTCAAGCGGGCCGAGGCCGAGGCGCGCGAGGCCAACCGCATGCTGCTGCTGGCGGAGCAGATCGCCCATGTCGGGCACTGGCGCCTCGAACTCGCCTCGAACCGCCTGACATGGTCGCGCGAGGTCTACCGCATGCACGGGCTCGACCCGGAGCACTTCACGCCCGACGCCGCGACCGCGATCGGGCTGTATCATCCAGACGACCGGGCGGAGGTCGCCCGCTGCGTCGAGGAGGCGGTCGCCACCGGGCGCGGCTACGAATTCTCACTGCGCATCCTGCGCCCCGACGGTACATTGCGCGAGGTGATCTCGCGGGGCCTGTGCGAGCAGAACGCCGAAGGGGTGGTGACGGCGCTGTTCGGCACGGTCATGGACGTGACCGAGATCCGGCAGACCGAGCGGGCGCTGGTCGAAAAATCGGCGCTGCTCGAGGTCACGCTCGACAATATGGACCAGGGTCTGGCGCTGATCACGCCGCAGGGCGAGATCAAGGTCGCCAACCGGCGCTGCGCCGAACTGATGGATCTGCCGGTCGCATTCATGGCGACACGGCCGAGCTTTCCCGAGGTGATCGACTATCTCTACGAGGCGGGGGAATTCGACGATATCGACCCGGCCCTGCACACGCATGTCCGCAATCAGGCCAAGCTCCCGACCACCGGCATCTATGAGCGGCGGCGGCCCAACGGCGTCGTCCTCGAAATCCGGACCGTGCCTCTGCCCGGCGAGGCCGGGGTGGTGCGCACCTATACCGATGTGACGGCGATGCGCGCGGCAGAAGCCGCGATGCGCGAGAGCGAGGCGCGCTACCGCCTGCTGGCGGAGACCACCAACGACGTGATCACGCGGCTGAGCCTCGACTTCAAGCGCGAATACGTCTCGCCGACCTGCCGGGCGCTGCTCGGCTACGAACCCGAGGAGATGCTCGGCTGCCAGCCCTCGGACGCGATCCATCCCGACGATGCGCCGGCCGTGCGCGAGCAGGCGCGCCGGCTGGTCGCCGGCGAGGTCGAGGGCGATCGCGTCACCGCGACCTACCGCACGCGCCACAAGGACGGGCACTGGGTCTGGATCGAAGCGGGCATGAGTCTTGCCCGCGACAAGCAGAGCGGCGCCGCGACATCGCTGATCTGCTCGCTGCGCGACATGACCATCCGCAAGCAGGCGGAAGAGGCATTGGCGGAGAGCGAGGCGCGTTTTCGCCTTCTGGCGGAGAACACCAGCGAACTGATCATGCTCGGCCATGACGACGGCAGGCGCTCCTATATCTCGCCGGCCTCCATGCGCCTGCTCGGCTTCGCCCCCGACGAGCTGATGGCGATGTCGCTGCGCGACTATGTCCATCCCGACGACCTGCAGCGCCTCAAGGACACGACGGCGCGTCTGCTGCGCGGCGAGGATCAGGTCTCGCTGGTCTATCGCGCCCGCCACAAGACGGAAGGATGGGTTGCGGTCGAGGGCGTCTTCCGGCGCATTCCGAATGCGGAACCTGGCCAGCCCAGCGTCGTGGCGACCTTCCGCGACGTCTCGGAACGCCAGAGGCAGGCGGAGGCGCTCGAGCAGGCCAGCGCCGCAGCCGAGGCGGCGCGCGAACAGGCCGAGCAGGCGAGCCAGGCCAAATCGGATTTCCTCGCCTCGATGTCGCACGAGATCAGGACGCCGCTTCACAGCATCATCGGCTACACCGACCTGATGATCGAGAGCGGCGGCCTCGGCGAGGAGCAGGCGCTGCAGGCGCAGCGCATCCAGAGTTCGGGCGCCGCGCTCCTGACGGTGGTCGACGACATCCTCGATTTCTCGAAGATTGAGGCCGGCGGGATCGAACTCGACCCACGCCCCTTTTCGCTCGACAGCCTGGTCGACAATGCCGTCTCGATCGTCAGGGGCCTTGCGGCCGCCAAGGGCCTGCCGATCCTGGTCCATCTCGGCGGCGATGTACCGCGCGACCTCGTCGGCGATCAGGACCGGCTGCGCCAGATTCTGCTCAATCTTCTGAACAACGCCGTGAAGTTCACGCCGCACGGCCATATCGCGTTGACAATAGGGGCGGAGGATGGCGCGCCCGGGCAGGCGGAGTTGACCTTTGCGGTCAGCGATACCGGGATCGGCATTCCGCCCGAGCGCCAGTCGCGGCTGTTCCAGCGCTTCTCCCAGGTCGATGGCTCGATCCGCCGGGAGTTCGGCGGCACGGGCCTGGGACTGGCGATCTCGAAGCGGCTGGTGGAGCTGATGGGCGGCGCGATCGGCGTCGAAAGCGCCACGAGCGAGGGCTCGACCTTCTGGTTCCGCGTTCCGCTGGCGCTGGCGGCGGCCGGGCAGGCGGCGGCCGGCCAGAGTGGGGCGCGCGGAACCGCCGCCAGACGGGCCAGGGTTCTGCTGGTAGAGGATCTCGAGATCAACCAGAGACTGGCCTGCGCCGTGCTGGAGTCGGCCGGTCACGAGGTCGACGTGCTGGGCGACGGCGCCGATGCGATCATGGCGGTTCAGGAAAGCGCCTACGACGTCGTGCTGATGGACGTCCAGATGCCCGGCATGGACGGCATCACGGCGACGCAGCACATCCGCGCGCTGGAGCACGCGGCCCGGTCGGTTCCGATCATCGCTATGACCGCCAATGTGCTGCCGGCGCAGATCGCCGCCTTCAGGGCAGCCGGGATGGACGCCCATATCGGCAAGCCCTTCAAGCGGGCCGACCTTCTGGCGGCGATCGAGCGCGCGGCCCGGGCCCCCGAGACCGCACCTGAAGCGGACGCCGCACCGCTCGACCGCGAGGCCTATGAGCGCATCCGCGAGACGCTCGGGCCGGAGCAGATGGGCGAGATGCTGGCAATGCTGTCGGAGCTTTTGACCCGGCGTTTCGCCGAGGAGAGGCTGGTGCCGGACGATCCGCAGGGCCTTGCCGGCGAGGCCCATGGCGTCGTCTCCGCCGCCGGCATGCTCGGTTTCATGGCGCTCTCGCGCCGCTGCGCCGAGCTGGAAGCCGCCTGTCATTCCGGCGAGGGTCTGGCGGAGGCTGTCGCCGCCGTGCGCGCGGCGCGGCGCGATGCGCTTTCGGTGATCGCGCGGCTGCGCGCCGCCTGAGCGCGCCTCCGGCGCAGCTTCAGCCCGCGGCGGCGATCTGCCCGAGGAAGAAATCGACGACCCTGGCAGGGTCGAACGGCTTCTGGATGAACAGGCTGCGCACCGTCCGGGCCTCGGAGTGGCGCTGGTCGGCGGTGGCGTAGACGATCGGGCGCAGCGGATGGCCGAGATGGAACTCGGCTCCGACCACCCAGCCATCGACCAGCCCGGGCAGCTTGATGTCGGTGTAGAGCCAGTCGATGGCGCGCGAGGGGTCGCGCAGCAGGTTCAGCGCCTGTTCCCCGCTCCCGGCCAGCACGGTGTCGAACCCGGCGCGGCGCAGATACTGATCCAGGATGGCGCGCGCGATCGCATCATCCTCGACGATCAGCACAATCTGGCCCGTGGCATTCTTCCCGCTGGACATGCGCGATGTCATCACGCCCTTCCGCATCAGGCAAGCCGGCCGCGCCCGTTCAGCGCCCGGCCAGACGCAAAGAAAAGGCCCCGGAGCCGCTCATGCATGAGAGCTCCGGGGCCTTCGAAAATGGTGGGCGCGACAGGGATCGAACCTGTGACCCCTACGATGTCAACGTAGTGCTCTCCCGCTGAGCTACGCGCCCATGTGCTGCGTCGGAAACCCGCCGCGGCAGACGGAACCGGCCGCCAGCCCGAAGGCCGGAGACCATGTTGCGAGGTGTGCGGCTATAGCCGCTGTCAGCCGGCCTTGCAAGGCGCTTTCGGCAGGGGGCTTTGGCAAGGCAATCGGGCTGCCTTGCCGATCAGGCCGCCAGCAGCTTCTCGACCTCGTTGACCAGCTCGCGCAGGTGGAACGGTTTGGAGAGCACCTTGGCGTCCTTGGGCGTCTGCGAATCGGGGTTCAGCGCCACGGCGGCGAAGCCGGTGATGAACATCACCTTGATGTCGGGATCGAGCTCGGTGGCGCGGCGCGCCAGCTCGATGCCGTCCATCTCGGGCATCACGATGTCGGTCAGGAGCAGCTCGAACGGCTCCTCGCGCAGGCGGTTATAGGCCGAGAGCCCGTTGTCGAACGAGGCCACGTCGTAGCCGGCGTTCTGCAGGGCCTTGACCAGGAAGCGGCGCATGTCGTTGTCGTCTTCGGCGAGAAGTATCTTCGTCATGGGCCTGCTGTGTCCGTCCCCGATAAGGCCTGTCGCAAGGCCGAGCCCGTCCCGTGGGAACCGTCCCGGCCGTTCGTCTCGAATCGCGCCGCGGCGCGTGGTGCGGCGGCAGGGGTAGCGACCCGCCGGCCAGCGTGGAACCAAGTCGTTCTATAAGGCACTGTCATGGTAAACAACGGGTGAATCCCATCATGGTTTCCGGGCCGTACTGGTAACGCTTCTACAGCGCCGTTTTGTGTGCTTTCCTCCGGAGACATGAGCGTCCCACTTGGTTTTTTCCCGCCCGATCCGCTGAGCGTCGTCGCCGAGATCGAGCGGCCTTACACCCTGCATCAGCCGCTGCTGCATGTCGTGCCGGTGGTGGTGGACGTGCCCCATGCCGGGCGGCGCTATCCGCGCGCCTTCGTCGAGAGGGCGCGGCTCTCGCTTCAATCGCTGCGCCGCTCCGAGGACGCCTATGTCGACCGGCTGTTCGAGTCGTGCGTCGATCTCGGCGCGCCCCTGCTGGTCGCCGAGTTTCCGCGCGCCTTTCTCGACGTCAACCGCGAGCCCTATGAACTCGATCCGCGCATGTTCGACGGGCGGCTGCCAGCTTTCGCCAACACCCGCTCGATGCGGGTGGCCGGCGGGCTGGGCACGATCCCCCGAATCGTCGGCGATGCGCACGAGATCTATTTCGGGCGGATTCCGGTCGAGGAGGCGCTGTCGCGGATCGACACGCTGTACCGGCCCTACCATGCCGGCCTGCGCAGCCTCGTGCAGCGCACGCAGAGCGCCTTCGGCACCTGCATCCTGGTCGATGCGCATTCGATGCCATCGACGGGGCTCGACCGCGACGGCCTCGCCAAGGCCGATATCATCCTGGGAGACCGCTTCGGCACCAGCGCGGCGGCCTACGTCACCGACATCGCCGAAGAGGCGTTCCGCCGGCGCGGCCTGACCGTGACGCGCAACCGGCCTTATGCGGGCGGCTTCATCACCGAGCATTACGGCGCGCCGAGCGCGGGCGTGCATGGCCTGCAGATCGAGATCAACCGCGCGCTCTACATGAACGAGGCGACGCTCGCACCGCATTCCGGCTTCGGCGAACTGCAGCAGACGATCGCGAGCGCGATGGCCGACTGTTTCGCGCGCTGGAGCGGCTGGCTCGACGAATGGCGCGAGGCGGCCGAGTAAGCGCGGCCTCGTGCAGACCGGCTATTGCTTGCCGACGCAACCAAGAAAAAAGGGCCGCACACTTGCGTGGCGGCCCAAGTCTAGGGAGGAAACGCCCAAGGAGGGCAACGAAGGCTTGAGGTCATCGCCCCTTCGCAGTGCACAATTTAGATGTGCAGCGCAAAAACGCAAGTGCATTTGTTGTGAATCTTATGGGGTATGCGCTGCACGCAAGCGTTGGCGCGAAAACGGCGTTAATGCCTTGTTATCCGGCAGGTCGGCGCGCAATAACGCGGACCGGGACAGGGCGCCGCCGATCTGAAATGCTGCGCAGCACGTCGATCGGGGGAGACTGGTATATGAGTGTCGTTGATTTTGGCGCCTTCGTCGCGGAGCTTGCGACCGAATCGGGCAAGGCGATCCTCCCCTTCTTCCGCGCGCACCACACAACTGACGACAAGTCGCATGGCGGCCTGTTCGACCCCGTGACGGAGGGCGACCGCGCCGGCGAGGTGATCATGCGGCACCTGATCCAGCGCCAGTTTCCCGGGCACGGGGTGCTGGGCGAGGAGTTCGGATCGGAAAACACGGATGCCGAATATGTCTGGGTGCTCGACCCGATCGACGGCACGCGGGCCTTCATCGCAGGCCTCCCGGTCTGGGGTACGCTGATCGGGCTGATGCGCGACGGCGTACCGGTCTATGGCATGATGCATCAGCCCTTTACCGGCGAGCGCTTCTCGGGCGACGGCCGGCAGGCGCGCTATGAGGGACCGATCGGTTCGCGGCCCTTGCGCACCCGCGATACCACGGCACTTTCGGGCGCGACGCTGATGACGACGACGCCGGCGCTGTTCAAGGGCGCGGAAGCTGAAGCCTATGCCCGCGTCGAGGCCCAGGTCCGGATGGCCCGCTATGGCTGCGACTGCTACGCCTATTGCATGCTGGCGGCCGGGCATGTCGATCTGGTGATCGAATCGGGGCTCAAGCCCTATGACATCGTCGCGCTGATCCCGATCATCGAGGGCGCGGGCGGCATCGTCACCTCATGGGACGGCGGCAGCGCCGCCGGAGGCGGCACGATCCTCGCCGCCGGCAGCAAGGCGCTGCATCAGGCCGCGCTCGCCCTTCTCGCCGGCTGACGCGGCAGGGCGGTTGTCTTCGCCGGGCACGAAAGCGTCGAACGCCGCCCAAAAGCGGTCCCGGATCGCGTCGCTTTCCATCAGGATCTCGTGACGCGCGCCCGGCAGCACCAGCGCCTGCCCGGTCTTCAGGCGGGCGGCGAAGCGCTCGATTGCCGGCGTCGAGACGACCGGATCCTGGCCCGCCGCGATGATCAGGGTGGGAACGCGGACGTCCGTGGCGGCCGAGGGGGCGTTCAGCCGGGCCATCAACTGGAAAGCGGTGCGGACCCAGCCGATCGTCGGGTCGCCGACCGAGAGATGGCGGGCATCGGCCGAGAGCGCGCTGTTGCGGGCGTAGCGCACGGCGTCGCTCGTGAGGCGGTTGCCCTCGAAGGGTTTGGTCGCGATCGCCGTGTCGCCGCCGCCGGGCACGAAGTTCTTGCCGAGGCCGAGCCAGAACAGGAGGCTCGCCAGCCGGCGCGCGGCGTCGGGCCTGTCGATGATGGTGAGGCCGAGCATGGGCGCGAGCGCCACCAGCCGTGAGACCGGCAGTGCGTCGCGCCGCGCCGCATCGAGGCAGAGCGCGGCTCCCATCGAATGGGCCAGCGCGAAGTAAGGCCCCGGCAGGGTCTCGCGCATCTGCGCCATCGCCAGCGCGAGGTCATTCTCATAGTGCCGCAGCCAGCCGACATGCCCCTTGCGGTCGCGCGCGACGAAGCGTTGCGAGCCGCCCTGGCCACGCCAGTCGAAGGCCATGACGTGGAAACCGCGGCGGCGCAGTTCGGCGACGGTCTCGCTGTAGCGCTCGATGAACTCGGCCCGGCCCTGCACGACGACCACCGTCCCGCGCACCGGCCTTGCCGTGGGACGCCAGCTGGCGAAGCGCAGCCGCGCGCCGTCCCGCGTCGTCGCGAACCAGACCTTGCCATGGCCGGGCAGAGGGTAGCCCGGATGGGCGAAGAGCTCGGCATCGGCCGGGGTCTGGGCCAGCTTTGGAGCCATGTCGGGCTTTCGAATCGGCGTTCGCCCCATGGCGGCGCGATGAAGTTATGCCTGCCGAAAAGACCTCTTGAAAAGCCGAAAAGGGTCTCCCAACTGATTGTCTGCGCAGGCCGGAGACCGGCTGCGCAAGACCAGAACCGGGCCCGTGCTCACGCCGAGGCGGGCCTGACCATCATGTCGCTTCTTTGGAGGACACCATGCGTCATTTCGATCTTTCCCCGCTCTATCGCTCGACCGTCGGCTTCGACCGGCTCTTCTCGCTGCTCGATCAGGCGACCGCCACCGAGACCGCGCCGAGCTACCCGCCCTACAACATCGAGCGCACGTCCGAGAACGCCTACCGCATCACCATCGCGGTCGCAGGCTTCGGCGAGGGCGACCTTGCCATCGAGAGCAAGGAGAGCACGCTCACTGTGAAGGGTGAGAAGCAGGCCAACGACCAGGCTGAGAAGCGCGAGGTCCTGCATCAGGGCATCGCCGCGCGCGCCTTCGAGCGCCGCTTCCAGCTCGCCGATTATGTCCAGGTGACCGGGGCCAGCCTCGAGAATGGGCTGCTCCACATCGACCTCGTGCGCGAAATCCCCGAGGCCAAAAAGCCCCGCCAGATCGCGATCGGCGGCAGCAAGGCCAAGGTGCTCGAGGCCAAGATCGAGACCGCCAAGGCGGCGTAATCGTCACAGGCCCGAAACCAGAGCGGCCCCGGGAAACCGGGGCCGCTTTTTTTGGGCGTAGAGGCTGAATGTCGCCGCTCAGTCCAGCGGCGTCACCGGCACGGACGGCGTCTCCGGCCGGGGCGTCGCCGTCGTCATGTCCTCGATCTGGACCGGGGGCAACTGCACCGGCGCGACAGTGATCGCGGGCTGTTCGGCCTGCGCCAGCGGCGGCTTGCGCTCGGGAACATCGGCCCCGCGCACATCCTGCGGATTCACCAGAGCAGGCTTGTCGGCCCCGGTCGCCGGGTTGACGGGGCCTTGCGTCGGAGCCGCGGGCTGCGCCGGAGCCGCAGGCACGACCGTCGCCGGTGCGCTGGCGGCAGCCGGCGGCTTCTCGACCGGTTTTTCAGGCACCACAGGACGGGCGGGCGCGGCGGGCGATGGCGGCGAGATGGTCGCGGGCGCGCTCGCCTGTCCCGGAGGCCTCAGCGCGGCAGGGCGTTCCGGCGGGCGTGGCACGATGCGGGGAGCCGGCCGCTCGTCCTCGCGCGGATCGATGCGGGCGACGCGAGGCTGGGCCGGGCGGCCGGGGCCCTGCAGGATGATCCGGTCCAGCAACGCGCCGCTGTAGCTGTCGAAGATCAGCCGCACGCGTGCCCCGTCGGCCCTGCGGCCGTCGACAATGGTCGAGCCCCGCGCGCGCAGCGTGCGCTCGATCTCGGCCAGACCGTAATCGCGCGCCGAGACGCGGGCGACCCGCCGGGGTGGGCGCGGCGCTTCGTCGTAGTAGCGGTAGCCGTAGCCGCGGCCATAGACCGGGCCGCCATAGCCATAGGTTTCGACCTCGTCATAGACGTAATACTGCGCGGCGGCCGGGCTCGCGGCGCCGAGCGCCCCGGCGAAGGCCAAGCCGATCAGCGCGCCGCGCGTCTGGCGTTTCGCGAAGTGTTCGCGAAGGGAAACAGGCTGCATGTCGTCATCCTCGGAGTGACTGATCCGTTGGTTCAGTCTTCCTTAGGGATTGCGGCGCGCATGGGGCGCAAATCGGAGCGGAATGCGCGTCCTAGCGGTTCAGAAGGCCAGCCAGCCGATCCACCGCTTCGGCCTGCGTCGCAAACGACATCACGAAACGGCCGATGATCTCGCCTGTCGCAAGCGGCGCATCGGCGGGAAGCGCCCGGTCGGACCAGGCGATATAGCCGACGCCCGCTTCGGCCAGCCGCGCCTGAAGCCCGGCCGACAAGACCAGAAACACTTCGTTGGCCTGGCAAGGCCAGGCGAGGCGCGTCGCCCCGTCGCTGGCGACGGCCGCGGCAAGTCTCTGCGCCATTGCATTGGCGTGGCGGGCGAGGTCGAGCCAGTGGCCGCCGCCGAGCAGGCCCTCGAATTGCGCGCCGATCAGCCGGCCCTTGGAGAGGGTATGGCCGGCGCGCTTGCGCCGCCATTTCATCTCGCCGGCCTGTCCGGGATCGAAGAAGATCACGGCTTCTGCGGCCCAGGCGCCGTTCTTGGTGCCTCCGAAGGAAAGCACGTCGACGCCGGCCTTCCAGGTGATGTCGGCCGGCGTGCAGCCCAGCGTGACGAGCGCATTCGTGAAGCGCGCCCCGTCCATGTGCAGGCTCAATCCGCGCGCCGCGACCGCGTCCTTCAACGCCCGGACCTCGGCCGGCGTATAGATCATGCCGCATTCGGTGGCCTGCGTGATCGCGAGCGCCTGCGGCTGGACCTGATGCAGAGCGCCCTCGCGAAAGCGGCCGAGAACCTGCGTGACGCTTGCGGGAGTGATCTTGTTGCCGGTTCCCGGCAGCCCGATCAGCTTGGCGCCGTCGCTGAAGAACTCCGGTGCGCCGCATTCGTCGTCGGCGACATGGCTTTCCTCATGCGTGATCACCGCCCCCCATGGCCGCGTGATGCTGGCGAGCGCCAGCGCATTGGCCGCCGTGCCGCTGGCGACGAGGAAGACCGCGACCTCGCGCGCGAAGATGTCGGCAAACAGCGCCTCGACCCGCTTCGTCCAGATGTCGGTCCCGTAGGCCGAGGCCGCGCCGTCATTGGCGGCGGCGATGGCCGCCATCACCGGCGCGCTCGCGCCGGCGGTGTTGTCGCTGATGAAGTTCATGCCCCAGCGATAGCGGTCGGCCGCGGCCGCGCCAAGCGCCTCAGCGCAGGGCGGACCCGACCAGCAGGAGGAGCGCGGTGAGCAGGATCACCGTGAACGTCGCCGCCATGCCGAAGACGCGGAAGCGGAAATCCTCCTTAGGATTGGACACGCCCCAGGCATGGGCTGCGCGGCCGATGATCAAAGCGAGGCAGAGCGCGTGCAGCAGAAGCGCTGGCGCGCCGCGCAACTCGGCCAGCGCCAGCAGCAGCAGCGCGAAGGGGGTATATTCGGCGAAATTGGCATGGACGCGCATGCGCCGCTCCAGCCCCGCATCGCCGCCCGCGCCGATGGCGACCTTGCCGCTGCGCCGTGCGCCGATCACGCGCAGGGACAGGGCGACGAACAGCACGGCGAGCAGCGCGGCATAGACCGGGACGATGGCGATCGACATTTGATGCGGCTCCGATGGGCGGCGCTCAACAGGTAGGTCAGGCCCGCGCAAGAACCATAGGGGGGCGGCAAGATGTATGCGCGTGCCGGTCCGCAGAATGCCTGAAATGTCGAGACGAGCCGCGCTATCGCAATATTATTTCAAAATGCTCCAAAATCGCCTCTTGTGCCCAGATTGGAATTCTGGCAAATTCATCTCAATAGGACAGTGTTGCTGTCCCATTTTCACCGCGCCGGTTGCAAGGCTTCAAGCCCTGCGCCGGACGCCTGCAACGGAGCGGACGGATGACGAGGGGGACGGCCGGCAACGCCAAAACCAATCGTACGCGCGCCGCCCGCAAAGCGGCGGCCTAAGACAGGCGCGACGGGCAGCGAGCCCCAGGCGCCTGCGGAAGACGCGGGCGCCCTCCAGACAGCGCAAGCCACCTTCCGGGACGAAGACGATATGGCCGGGTTGGCCTCATCCTTGCTGTCGATCCCGACCGGGTCGATCGCGGACGAGCTTTCGCGGGACGAAGTGGACTCGATGGCCCGAATTGGCGGAAGCTGGCGCGGAGCTGCAAGCGGGGATTGACGATGAGCGAGATCAGCAAGGCGAGCGTGGCGGCCGCAGCGGCGGCGTTCCCGGCGGTGCGCGATCCGGCGATGCCGGAGCGGCAGGGCCTGTACGACCCGTCCTACGAAAAGGATTCCTGCGGCGTCGGCTTCATCGCCGACATGAAGAACCGCAAGACGCACGCCATCGTCGCGCAAGGCCTGCAGATCCTGCACAATCTCGACCATCGCGGCGCGGTCGGGGCCGACCCCAAGCTCGGCGACGGCTGCGGCATCCTCACCCAGATTCCGCACCGCTTCTTCGCCGAGGAATGCGCGAAGATTGGCATCACGTTGCCGCAGCCCGGCGACTACGCCATCGGCCAGTTCTTCATGCCGCAGGACGATGCCGCACGCGCCGTCTGCGAGGACATCGTCGCCCAGACGATCGAGGAGGAGGGGCAGATCTTCCTCGGCTGGCGCGACGTGCCGGTGGATTCGTCGGATCTCGGCGAGGCAGTGAAGGAGAGCGAGCCGCGCCACCGCCAGATCTTCATCGGACGCGGGCCCGGCGTCACCGATGCCGACGATTTCGAGCGCAAGGTCTTCGTCCTGCGCAAGTCCGTCTCCAACAAGGTCTACAAGCAGCAGGACCGCTCGACCGCGACCTATTACCCGGTCTCGATGTCGGCCCGCACCATCGTCTACAAGGGCATGGTGCTGGTCACGCAGCTCGGCTCCTATTTCAAGGACCTCACCGACGAGCGCTTCGAGAGCGCGATCGCGCTCGTCCACCAGCGCTTCGCCACCAACACTTTCCCGTCCTGGCGGCTGGCGCATCCCTACCGCATGGTCGCCCATAACGGCGAGATCAACACGCTGCGCGGCAACGTCAACTGGATGGCGGCGCGGCAGGCCTCGGTCGATTCGGAGCTGTTCGGGGCCGACATCTCGAAGCTTTGGCCGATCTCCTATGAAGGCCAGTCCGACACCGCCTGTTTCGACAACGCGCTCGAATTCCTGGTCCAGGGCGGCTATTCGCTGGCGCATGCCATGATGATGCTGGTGCCCGAGGCCTGGGCCGGCAACCCGCTGATGGACGAGGAGCGGCGCGCCTTCTACGAGTACCACGCCGCGCTGATGGAGCCCTGGGACGGGCCGGCCGCGATCGCCTTCACCGACGGCCGCCAGATCGGCGCGACGCTCGACCGCAACGGACTGCGGCCCGCGCGCTACCTCGTCACCGATGACGGCATCGTCGTGCTGGCTTCCGAGTTCGGCGTGCTGCCGATCCCGGAGGAGAAGATCGTCCAGAAGTGGCGCCTCCAGCCGGGCAAGATGCTGCTGATCGACCTCGAACAGGGCCGCATCATCTCCGACGACGAGATCAAGTCGTCGCTGTGCCTCGCCAACCCCTACAAGGACTGGCTCAAGCGCACCCAGATCGTGCTGGAGGAACTGCCGCCGGTCGAGGCGCGCGCCCAGCGCACCGACGTGCCGCTGCTCGATCGCCAGCAGGCCTTCGGCTACACCCAGGAGGACACCAAGATCCTGATGGCGCCGATGGCGGTCACGGGGCAGGAAGCCGTCGGCTCGATGGGCACCGACACGCCGATCTCGGCGCTCTCGTCGAAGTCGAAGCTGCTCTACACCTATTTCAAGCAGAACTTCGCGCAGGTCACCAACCCGCCGATCGACCCGATTCGCGAGGAGCTGGTGATGAGCCTGCTCTCCTTCATCGGGCCGCGGCCGAATATCCTCGATCTCGAGGGCACCTCGCGGCGCAAGCGGCTGGAGGTGCGCCAGCCGATCCTGACCAATGACGATCTCGAGAAGATCCGCTGCATCGGCCATTACGAGGACCGTTTCGACACCAAGACGATCGACATCACCTATCCGGCGCGCGAGGGTGCGGCCGGCATGGAGGGCGCGATCGCGCGGCTTTGCGAGCGCGCGGAAGCCGCCGTCCATGGCGGCTACAACATCATCATCCTGTCCGACCGGCAGGTCTCGGCCGAGCGCATCCCGATCCCGGCGCTCCTGGCGACGGCGGCGGTGCATCATCACCTGATCCGCAAGGGCCTGCGCACCTCGGTCGGCCTCGTCGTGGAATCGGGCGAGCCGCGCGAGATCCATCATTTCGCCTGCCTCGCCGGCTTCGGCGCGGAGGCGATCAATCCCTACCTCGCCTTCGAGACGCTCGAGGCGCTTTACGAGGCTGGCGAGTTCCCAAAGGAGGTCGATCGCTACGAGACGGTGAAGCGCTTTATCAAGTCTGTCGGCAAGGGCCTGCTCAAGGTCATGTCCAAGATGGGCATCTCGACCTACCTGTCCTATTGCGGCGCGCAGATTTTTGACGCCGTGGGCCTCCGCAGCGACCTGATCGAGACCTATTTCACCGGCACCATCTCCTCGATCGAGGGCGTCGGTCTCGCCGAAATCGCAGAGGAATCGGTGCGTCGCCATCGCGACGCCTTCGGCGACTCGCCGATCTACCGGGATTCGCTCGACATCGGCGGCGAATACGCCTTCCGCCTGCGCGGCGAGGACCATGCCTGGACGCCGGAGAACATCGCCCTGCTGCAGCATGCGGTGCGCGGCAACGCCAAGGACAAGTTCAAGGCCTATTCCGACCTCGTCAACGACCAGTCATCGCGCTTCTCGACCATTCGCGGCCTGTTTGCGATCAAGGATGCAGACGGCATCGGCCGAAAGGCCATCCCGATCGATCAGGTCGAGTCGGCCGTCGACATCGTCAAGCGCTTCTCGACGGGCGCGATGTCCTTCGGCTCGATCAGCCATGAGGCCCATTCGACGCTCGCCATCGCGATGAACCAGATCGGCGGCAAGTCGAACACCGGCGAGGGCGGCGAGGAGCCGGAGCGCTTCGTGCCGATGGCCGACGGGCGCTCGATGCGTTCGGCGATCAAGCAGGTTGCCTCGGGCCGCTTCGGCGTGACGACCGAATATCTCGTCAACTCGGCGATGATGCAGATCAAGATCTCGCAAGGCGCCAAGCCCGGCGAGGGCGGGCAGTTGCCCGGCCACAAGGTCGATGCGCGCATCGCCAAGGTCCGGCATTCGACGCCGGGCGTCGGCCTGATCTCGCCGCCGCCGCATCACGACATCTATTCGATCGAGGACATCGCCCAGCTCATCTTCGACCTGAAGAACGTCAATCCGGCGGCCGATGTCTCGGTCAAGCTCGTTTCGGAGTTGGGCGTCGGCACGGTCGCGGCCGGCGTCGCCAAGGCGCGCGCCGACCACATCACCATCTCGGGCTATGAGGGCGGCACGGGCGCGTCTCCGCTGACCTCGATCAAGCATGCCGGCTCGCCCTGGGAGATCGGCCTCGCCGAGACGCACCAGATCCTGGTGATGAACAAGCTGCGCGGCCGGATCGCCTTGCAGGTCGATGGCGGTCTCAGGACCGGCCGCGACATCGTCATCGGCGCGCTGCTGGGAGCCGACGAGTTCGGCTTCGCCACCGCGCCGCTGATCGCGGCCGGCTGCATCATGATGCGCAAGTGCCATCTCAACACCTGCCCGGTCGGCGTCGCGACGCAGGATCCCGTCCTGCGCAAGCGCTTCAAGGGCGCGCCCGAGCACGTCATCAACTTCTTCTTCTTCCTCGCCGAGGACGTGCGCGAGATCATGGCCTCGCTTGGCGTGGCGAAGTTCGACGATCTCGTCGGCCGCTCGGACTGGCTCGACAAGAAGCAGGCGATCGAGCACTGGAAGGCCAAGGGGCTCGACTTCGCCCGCATCTTCCACAAGCCGGAGATGGGCCCCGAGGTCGCGATCCGCCATGTTGAATTGCAGCAGCACCCGATCGACACCGTGCTCGATCGGACGCTGATCGCGCAGTCGAAGGCAGCGCTCGAAAAGGGCGAGGCGGTGGTGATCGAGAGCAAGATCAACAACGTCGATCGCTCGACCGGGGCGATGCTGTCGGGCCAAGTCGCCAAGCGCTACGGCTATGCCGGCCTGCCCGAGGACACCATCACCGTGAAGCTCACCGGCACCGCCGGCCAGAGTTTTGGCGCCTGGGTGACCAATGGCGTCACGCTCGAGCTCACGGGCCAGGCCAACGACTATGTCGGCAAGGGCCTGTCGGGCGGCAAGCTGATCATCAAGCCCTCGCCCGATGCGAAGGCCCCGGCCCATCAGTCGATCATCGTCGGCAACACCGTGCTCTACGGCGCGATTTCCGGGGAGTGCTATTTCCGCGGCGTCGCCGGCGAGCGCTTCGCGGTGCGCAATTCGGGCGCGATCGCGGTGGTCGAGGGCACCGGCGACCATGGCTGCGAATACATGACCGGCGGCGTCGTCGTCGTGCTCGGCCAGACCGGCCGTAACTTCGCGGCCGGCATGTCGGGCGGCATCGCCTATGTGCTGGACGAGGACAAGAGCTTCGCCAAGCGCTGCAACCTCTCGATGGTCGATCTCGAGCCGGTGCCGGAGGAGGAGGAGCTGACCCAGCGCCTCTACCACCATGGCGGCGACATGGAGACCAAGGGCCGCATCGACGTGATGGCCAACATGTCGGGCTATGACGCCGAGCGTCTGCACCAGCTCATCGCCGACCACCACGAATATACGGGGTCGGAGCGGGCAAAGGAGATCCTCGACAACTGGGCCGACTACCTGCCCAAATTCGTCAAGGTGATGCCGGTCGAGTATCGGCGGGCGCTTCAGGAACTCGAGCAGGCGCAGGCCGGCCTATCAGTGGCGGCGGAGTAAGATCGATGGGCAAGGTAACAGGCTTCCTCGAGATCGACCGGCGCGACCGGAAGTATCTCCCTGCATCGGACCGGATCAGGAACTACAAGGAGTTCGTGATCCCGCTCGGCCCCGAGGCGACGCGCGACCAGGCGGCGCGCTGCATGAACTGCGGCATTCCGTACTGCCACAACGGCTGCCCGGTGAACAACCAGATCCCGGACTGGAACGACCTCGTCTACAACGACAAGTGGCGCGAGGCGCTGACCAACCTGCACTCGACCAACAACTTCCCCGAATTCACCGGCCGGGTCTGCCCGGCGCCCTGCGAGGCGTCCTGCACGCTGAACCTCGAGGACACGCCGGTCACGATCAAGTCGATCGAATGCGCCATCGTCGACAAGGGCTGGGCCGAGGGCTGGATCCATCCCGAACCGCCGGCGACGAAGACGGGCAAGTCGATCGGCATCATCGGCTCTGGCCCCGCCGGCTTGGCCGCAGCCCAGCAGCTCGCGCGCGCCGGCCACGAGGTGCATGTCTATGAGCGCCAGTCCCGCGCCGGCGGCCTGCTGCGCTACGGCATCCCCGATTTCAAGATGGAGAAGTCGCATGTCGAGCGCCGCGTGAAGCAGATGGAGGCCGAGGGCGTCGTCTTCCACTACGGCGTCAATGTCGGGGTCGATCTCGATCCGGCCGAGCTGCTGGGCAAGCATGACGCGATCGGCCTGACCGGTGGGGCCGAGAAGCCGCGCGATCTGCCGATCGAGGGCCGCGACCTGGCCGGCATCGAATTCGCCATGAACTTCCTGCCGCAGCAGAACCGGCGCAATGGCGGCGAGCCGGCGACGCTGGCGAACTCGCAGCCGATCCTGGCGGGCGGCAAGCATGTCGTCGTCATCGGCGGCGGCGACACCGGCTCCGACTGCATCGGCACCTCGGTGCGCCAGGGCGCGCTCTCGGTGACGCAGATCGAGATCATGCCGCAGCCTCCCGAAAAGGAGAACAAGGCGCTGACCTGGCCGAACTGGCCGCTGAAGCTGCGCACCTCGTCGAGCCATGAGGAGGGCGCCGAGCGCGACTTCGCCATCGGCACGATAAAGTTCACCGGCGAGAACGGCCATGTCCGCAAGCTGCGCTGCGCCAAGGTCGATGCCTCGTTCAAGCCGATCGAGGGCACGGAATTCGACCTCAAGGCCGATCTCGTGCTGCTCGCGATGGGCTTCGTCTCGCCCGTGCATGAGGGGCTGATCGAAAAGCTCGGCGTCAAGCTCGACGGGCGCGGCAATGTCGAGGCGAACCAGCTCGCCTACAAGACGTCTGTCGACAAGGTCTTCGCCGCAGGCGACATGCGGCGCGGGCAGTCGCTCGTGGTGTGGGCGATCCGCGAGGGCCGCCAGATGGCCCATGCGATCGACAAGCACTTGATGGGCGAGACGATCCTGCCTCGCTGAGGACGACGCGAAACGCTACTCTCGAGGCCGTCTGACGCGGCGGTCTCCGCTTCCGGTGCTCACAGACATGAAGTCCGCTGCGCTCCGGTTCTCGACCACCACGCCAGCCGACTCACCGGAGCGCGTCCGTGACGACCTCACCTGCCGTCACTGCGTCCAGTTTAGCTGGCCTTGGCCACGGCCTGCTTCAACCGCGCCAGTGCTTCCGTCGCGCCGGCCTTCAGCGCGAGGTCGGACGCCGCCGCATCCTTCTCTAGCGCCGCGGTCAGCGCTGCGACCGAGGGCTCTGCCCCCGCCGCGACCAGCCGCAGCACGGCGTTGGCCATGACGTTTGGCCAATAGGCAGCCGCGCCCTTGGCCAGTCCCTTGGCCTTGCGGCCCTCGAATTCCTGCGCGAGCTGTTCGGGTGTCTTCTTCGCCATGATCAGGCCTTTCCGTCCGAAGCGCCGCCCCGGCTCGCTACCAGCGCGCCGACGACGATGAGCACGCAAGCTGCCGCCAGCAGCCAGCTCGGCGCGGCATAGCCGGCGATCACCAGGATGATCGTCGAGAGCACGGGGGCGGCGTAAGATGCGACGCCGAGCAGCGCGACGTCGCCCTGCTTCATGCCGATGTCCCAGACCACGAAGGCAAGCCCGATCGAGCCCAGGCCGAGGCCCAGCACGCCGCCCCACTCGACGGCGCTCAGCGACCACAGAGTCTGCTCGAAAGCCAGATGGCAGGCCAGCGCCGGCACGGCACAGCCCAGCAGGGTGATGGAAAGGCTCTCCGAGGGCACTCCGGCAAAGCGCCGCGAGACCACCGAATAGCTCGCCCAGACGAAGGCGCCGAGCGCCGCCAGCAGATGGCCGAGCTGCAGGCCGCCGCCGGTTCCGAGCCCGCCCGAGACCAGCAGCGCCGTGGCCGCCAGCCCGATCAGCGCGCCGATCAGATGGCGCGCCTTGAGGCCGCCACCCGGCAACAGCGCCGCGAACAGCACGATCAGCAGAGGCCAGAGATAGTGGATCAGGTTGGCCTCGGCCGCCGGCGCGGTCTTCACCGCCGCATAGTAGAGAAACGTGTCGCCGAACGGCCCGTAGAGCCCGAGCGCGAAGGAGGCCGGCGTCGGTAGAATCGAAGCGAGCCTGCCGCGCGCCGCCGCGATGGTGAGGATCAGCAGCCCGCCGATGACGAAGGTCATGAAGACGAGCTGGAACGGCGGCACCCGGCCCGACATGGCGGTGAACAGCGCCAGCGTCGACCAGAGCAGGATGGCGAGGAAGCCGGTGAGGGTGGCGGTGCGGGCGGTCATGGGCGGGCGATAGCAGACGGCCAAGGCGCTGCCCAGCGGCTTGCCTCCGAGACGCGGCTGCTGAGGATCAGGGCTTTGGAAAAGCGAATGCGGGATTTAAGGAGGACGTGCCGCAACAGATCGAGACGTCATGACGACCGCAAGCCATTCGCCTTCGCCCGCTGGCCAGGATTGGGCCACCATCCCGCCATCCGAGGCGGGCTTCGACGCCGCCGCGCTCGAAGCGGCCATCGCCTTCGCGAAGGCGAATGAAAGTCCCTGGCCGCGCAGCCTGTATTATCCGGACGGGGCTTATGTCGGCAACGTCGAGTGGAACGAGACCGGCCCGTGGAGCGAGATCGTCGGCCCTGTCGCCGAGCGCGGCGGCCCGGCGGGGCTGATCCTGAAGGGCGGCAGGCTCGTCGCCGAATGGGGCGACACGAACCGCACCGACATGACCTTCTCGATCGCCAAGAGCTATCTCTCGGTGTTGGCGGGGCTCGCCGTCGATGACGGGCTGATCGCCGATATCGACGCGCCGGTCGGCCGCTCGGTCGAGGGCCCGTTTTTCGAGAGCGCGCAGAACCGCACGATCACCTGGCGGCATCTCCTGACGCAGGCGAGCGAATGGCGCGGCGAAATCTTCGGCAAGTCCGACCAGGTCGATCACAACCGCCAGATCGGGCCCGGCGCCGACAACAGCCGAAAAGGTCAGCTTCGCGAGATGCGCGCGCCCGGCTCCTTCTACGAATACAACGACGTGCGTGTGAACCTGCTCGGCTGGTGCCTGCTGCAGCGCTTCCGCCGGCCGCTGCCCGAGGTGCTGCGCGAGCGTATCATGGACCCGATCGGTGCCTCGCAGGACTGGCGCTGGGAGGGGTACGAGACCTCATGGGTCGAGATCGACGGCAAGCGCATCCAGTCGGTGCCCGGCGGCGGCCATTGGGGCGGCGGCCTGTTCATCGGCGCGCGCGACCATGCCCGCTTCGGCCTGCTGATCGCACGCGGCGGTGTCTGGGGCGATCGGCGACTGCTCTCGCGCCGATGGGTCGAGGCGATGCTGACGCCCTCTGCGACGCTCGCCAATTACGGGCTGCTGTGGTGGCTGAACCGTGGACCTGCGGCACGCGCAAATGTGCCCGAAACCGCCGCCTTCGCGCTCGGGGCCGGCACGAACGCGATCTGGCTCGATCCGGCGCAGGATCTCGTCGCGGTGCTGCGCTGGATCGATGGCGCATCGCTGGACGGATTCGTCGACCGGATGCTGGCTGCGCGGCGCTGATGATGTCCGCCATGGCGCGTTTTTCGCCATGGCGGCCATGCGCGCGCGTCGATTGACCGCATGGGCGCGTCGGATCAAGCCTTTCGCCCATGACGACGATCCCGCTGCCGCTCTCCGCCCGCCGCCCCGTGATGCCGGTTCTCGCCGCGCTCAGCGTCGCGCATCTGCTGAACGACCTCGTCCAGTCGATGATCCCGGCGATGTATCCGCTGCTCAAGGAGGCCTACCGGCTCGACTTCCTGCAGGTCGGGCTGATCACGCTCGCCTTCCAGGTCACCTCCTCGCTGCTGCAGCCGCTGCTGGGCTGGCTCACCGACCGCAAGCCCTGGCCGCATGCGATGGTGGCCGGCATGGCCTCGACGCTGTGCGGGCTCGTCGGGCTGTCCTTTGCAGGCAGCTACGGCATGGTGCTGGTCTCGGCGGCGCTGATCGGGCTCGGCTCGGCCGTGTTCCATCCCGAGGCGACGCGGATGGCCCGCCATGCGGCGGCCGGGCGGCAGGGGTTGGCGCAGGGCGTGTTTCAGGTCGGCGGCCATGCCGGCTATGCCGCAGGGCCTTTATTGGCGGCTGCGATCGTGGTGCCGCGCGGGCAGGCGAGCCTGGTCTGGTTTTCCGGCGTCGTGCTGGTGGCGATGGCGCTGATGGCCTGGACGGCGTCGCGCTATGCGGCCTTCCGGCGCGCGGAAGCCGCAGACAAGAGTGGCCATGTCGAGCCGGCGGCCTCGCACGGCCTTCCGCGCGGAAAAATCCTGCTCGCCATGGCGATCCTGATCGTGCTGCTGATGTCGAAGAACGGCTATTCGGCCGCCTTCACCTCCTACTACACCTTCTATCTGATCGAGCGTTTCGGCGTGACGCTGCAGTTCTCGCAGGTGATGCTGTTTGCCTATCTCGTCGTCGGCGCAATCGGAGTCATCATCGGCGGCATGGTCGGCGACCGGATCGGGCGCGACCGTGTGATCTGGCTCTCGATCCTGGGCACACTGCCTTTCGCGCTGATGCTGCCCTATGCAGACCTGCTCTGGACCGGGATCCTCAGCATCGTCATCAGCCTGATCATGGCGAGCGCCTTCTCGGCCATCCTGATCTACGCGATCGACCTCGTGCCGCACCGCGTCGGCCTCGTCGGGGGCCTGTTCTACGGCCTGTCCTTCGGGCTGGGCGGCATCGCGGCGGCGGGGATCGGGGCGCTTGCCGACAAGATCGGCATCGTGCAGGTGTTCTGGCTCTGCGCCTTCCTGCCGGCGCTGGGGCTGCTGACGTTCTTCCTGCCGCGCGGCGCGCGGCAGGTTTGATCGAAAGCGTCAGGCGTCACGCCATGAACTGACCGCCATTCACCGCAAACGTCGCTCCGGTCGCAAACGAGCCGTGCTCGGAGGCGAGCCAGACCACCATGGAGGCGATCTCCTCGGGCTTGCCGAGTCGGCCGGCCGGGATGCCCGCGACGACTCGCTTCAGCGCCTCCTCCGGCATGGCCGAAACCATGTCGGTGCCGATATAGCCCGGCGTGATCGCGTTCACGGTAATGTTCTTGTTGGCGTTCTCCTGCGCCAGTGCCTTGACGAAGCCGATGTCGCCCGCCTTGGCGGCCGAGTAGTTGACCTGGCCCATCTGGCCTTTCTGGCCGTTGATCGAGGAGATCACAATGATGCGGCCGAAGCTGCGGGCGCGCATGCCCTCGATCACCGGGCGGGTCATGTTGAAAAGCGAGTCGAGATTGGTGCGGATGACGGCCGACCACTGCTCCTTGGTCATCTTGTGGAAGAAGCCGTCGCGCGTGATGCCGGCATTGTTGACGAGGATGTCGATCGGGCCGAGATCGGCCTCGACCTTGGCGACGCCGGCCGCGCAGGCGTCGTAATCGCCGACATCCCATTTGAACACCGGGATGCCGGTCTCGGCCTGGAACTTCGCCGCCGCCTCGTCATTGCCGGCATAGCTGGCGGCGACCTTGTGGCCGGCCTCCTGCAGCGCCCGGCTGATCGCAGCCCCGATGCCGCGCGTTCCCCCCGTGACCAACGCCACTTTCGTCATAGGCTCGTTCCTCCCTCTCGGCGGCGTTGTGCCGCACTATTGTTCTGACAGCTTCATGTCGGCCCGGTAGGGACCGTCCACGTCCTTGGTGATGGCCTGCCCGCAGATGACGCGCCCGCTGGCGGCGTCGAAGGTCAGGGCCGGCTGTCCGTACAGCGCCCAGCCCTTGCTCAGCGCCTCCGAGACCCGATGACAGAACGAGGCGTCATCGGGCCCGGTGAGGTAGCGGTAGAGCGTCGTCCGCCGCGCCATGTCGTCAGGCGCGCTCGATCGCCATGGCGACGCCCATGCCGCCGCCGATGCAGAGCGTGGCGAGGCCCTTCTTGGCGTCGCGCTTCTCCATCTCGTGCAGCAGGGTCACCAGCACGCGGGCGCCGGACGCGCCGATCGGATGGCCGATCGCGATCGCGCCGCCATTGACGTTGACGATGTCGGTGTTCCAGCCGAGGTCCTTGTTGACCGCCATGGCCTGTGCCGCGAAGGCCTCGTTGGCCTCGACGAGTTCGAGATCGCCGATGCTCCAGCCGGCCTTCTCCAGCGCCTTGCGGGTCGCCGGGATCGGACCCGAGCCCATGATCGCCGGATCGACGCCGGCCGTCGCCCAGGAGGCGACGCGGGCGAGAGGCTTCAGGCCGCGCTTGGCCGCTTCCGTGGCGCTCATCAGCACCAGCGCGGCGGCGCCGTCATTGATGCCGGATGCGTTGCCGGCGGTGACGGTGCCGTCCTTGGAGAAGGCGGGCTTGAGCTTCGCCATCGCTTCGAGCGTCGCGCCATGGCGGGGATATTCGTCGCTGTCGACGACGATGTCGCCCTTGCGGGTCGAGACGGTGAAGGGGACGATCTCGTCCTTGAACTTGCCGGCTTTCTGGGCGGCCTCGGCCTTGTTCTGCGAGGCGGTGGCGAACTTGTCCTGCTCCTCGCGGCTGATCTGCCACTTGGTCGCGACGTTCTCGGCTGTGGTGCCCATGTGATAGCCGTGGAAGGCGTCCCAGAGCCCGTCCTTCAGCATGGTATCGACGAATTTCAGGTCGCCCATCTTGGTGCCGTTGCGCAGATGCGCCCCGTGCTGCGACATCGACATCGATTCCTGGCCGCCGGCCACGATGATGTCGGCGTCGCCATTGGCGATCTGCTGCAGGCCGATCGCGACCGCGCGCAGCCCCGAGCCGCAGAGCTGGTTCAGGCCCCAGGCGGTCGCCTCCTGCGGGATGCCGGCCTTCATCGCGGCCTGGCGGGCCGGGTTCTGGCCCTGACCGGCGGTCAGGATCTGGCCCATGATGACCTCGTCGACATCGGCGGGATCGACCTTGGCGCGGGCCAGCGCCTCCTTGATCGCGGCGGCGCCGAGATCATGGGCGGGCGTGTTGGCGAAGACGCCATTGAAGGCGCCGACCGCCGTGCGCGCCGCGCCGACGATGACGATGTCTGAATCAGCCATGGGAGAGTTCCTCGCTGTTGTCGCGACGGCCCGCTCTCGCCGGGGCCGACCGTGTTTCGACCGTCACCTTTCAGGCCCGTCGCGGCGGCGTCAAGTGATCCGAAAGGTGCGGCAGCGCCGTTCGCGACGGCCGTCGGCGAGAAGTTGCTCGTAACATCGGCATGTTCACCGCATGTTCAGGCAGCTTTTCGCGCTGCACGCTCAAAAAACTTGCGGCCCGCCACTGAGTGGCTATCGTCAGTCACGGGAAGACCGTTTCGTTCGGCGTCGCCGCGATTTTCGCAGGGGCGCGCGAGCCAACGTCATGCAGGACTCTGATGGCCAGCGACAAAGAACCGACCGTCATCAAGAAATACGCCAATCGCCGGCTCTATCACACGGGAACGAGTTCCTACGTCACGCTGGAAGATCTTGCCGGGCTGGTCCGCGGCGGCGAGGATTTCGTCGTCTATGACGCGAAGTCGGGCGAGGACATCACCCGTTCCGTGCTCGCCCAGATCATCTTCGACGAGGAGAGCAAGGACGGCCAGAACCTGCTGCCGATCGCCTTCCTGCGCCAGCTCATCCGCTTCTACGGCGACAGCATGCAGGCGCTGGTGCCGCGCTACCTCGAATTCTCGATGGACAACCTGACCAGGGACCAGGGCCAGTTCCGCGAGCAGATGGCCAAGGCCTTCTCGGGCGGGGCGTTCGGCGGTCCCGCCATGGACGCGCTCCAGCAGCAGACGCGCGCCAACATGGCGCTCTTCACCGATGCTTTCCGTATGTTCAACCCGTTTGCGGCCATGGCGGCGGCCAAGGCGCAGGAGGAACCCGGCGCTGCGTCCGCCAAGGGCGACGATCTCGGCGACATGAAGCGCGAGCTCACCGAAATGCGCGAGCGGCTGGACAAGTTGTCGAAGGGGAAGTGAGCGCGCGACGCGGCTCAGCCCGCCACGCGCTGGCGTGGGGCGGGCTGAGCCACAGGCCACAGCTCCGCCTTCCCCACCAGATGGCCCTGCAGATAGGTAACGCCCCAGTCGGCCAGCATATTGGCCTGTAGGTCGTCGTCGACCCATTCCGCCACGGTTTCGACCATCAGATGCCGGGCGAGGTCGATCAGCGTGCGGACATAGAAGCGGTCGTCGGTCGAGCGGCGCAGGTTCTGGGTAAAGGCCCCGTCGAGCTTGAGGACGTCGATCGGGAAGGCGCGCAGATGCCGCAGCGAGGTGTGGCCCGCGCCGAAATCGTCGATGGCGATGCGCGCGCCCTGATCCTTGATCCTGCCCAGCAGTTTGGCGACGCGAGCGGGATCCTCGATCGTGGCGGTCTCCGTCACCTCGACGATCAGGCGCTGCGCCACGCCGCGTGCGCCATTGGTGCAGGCGAGGAAGGCGTCGAGCCATTCGGGGTCGGAGAGCGAGCGCGGCGAGACGTTGATCGAAAGAGATAGAGTCGGATCCGCCGCGAGCAACTCGACCGCGAGCTCGAGCACGCGATGGTCGAATAGGCGGACCAGCCCGCGCCGCTCCAGCAACGGAATCAGTTCGGCCGGCGCGAAGAACAGCCCGCCGGAATCCTTGCCGCCATTGCCTTGTCCGACACGCAGCAGCGCTTCGTGGAAGGCGACCTCGCGGCCCTTCGCGCGCACGATCGGCTGCAGGGCAAGCTGGACGCGGCGCTCGTTCAGCGCCGCCACCGCCTGCAGGTCGAGGCCCGGCCCGTCGCTCGGCGCTTCGCGACTGTCGCGGCGGCGGGCGATCACGGCCGAATCGACCGCGCCGGAGCGGGCGCTCCCCAACGCATTCTCCGCCGCCGCGACCAGCGTGCCGGCATGGTTCGAGAGATCGGGCGCGATCGCCGCGCCGACTCTCAGCCTCGCCAGCGCGATGCCGCGCCCGGTCTCGATCGCCGAATGAGCGACGGCCTTGATGAAGCGGCGCGCCGCCGCCTCGACCTGATTCTTGGGGCAGCCGGTGAGCAGGATGGCGAAGCGGTTGCCGGAATAACGCAGCAGATGATCGCGCCGGCGCATCACCGAGCGCAGCCGCTCCTGCACCACGCCGATGATCTCGTCGGTCGCCTCATGGCCGAAATCGTCGTTCAGCCGCGTCAGCTCGTCGATTGCAGCTATCAGCACCACGACCATGCGCTCGGCCGGCAGATGCTCCGACAGCGCCTGCTCGACCCGCTCGACCAGTGCGTGGCGGTCTGTGACCTCGCTGGTGCAGATGGCGAGTTCGTCGGGCTTTACTGCCCGCTCGATCCGCAGCACGCCACGCGCGCAGGCCGGGCGGCCGTCGAGCCCGGCGAACCAGCGCCCGGCATCCTCGACCCACATTGTCCGCCCGGCCAGCGCGGCGGCGTAGCGGGTGCGGTAGACCACGCCTTCGCCCTCGTCATGTCCCGTCGAGGAGAAGATCGCGTCGTAGCGGCTGCGGCCGCTGCCGGGCTCGACGAGACCGGCGAAAGCCAGACCGCGCGTCATCGCCGCTTCGGAGATCGCGCCCAGCACCTCGCCCGCATTGGGGCCCCAGGTCAGCACGTCGCCCTGAATCTCCCAGCTATAGACCACCTCGCCGATCGAGGAGAGCAGGCTGCGCGGATCGGCGAGGCCGTCGGCGCGGGAGCTCAGGATCGACGGCGCATGCATCGCGGAAGGCCTCGAGAGCCGTAAGCCGGAGGATGCGCCAAGACGCTGTCCCATCCTGGCCTGACGGAGCGGAAACTGTCCCGGAACGATGCGGGTTTTGGGCTTAACAGCCGGTTAATTCCGGCCGGAGGTTTGCAACGAGCGGAACGCTGACACGACCGCGTTCCGGAGTGAGACATGGCCCACGCTGCCCCTCCAAGCGATGCCGCAAGCTGCGCCGCGATGCTGCTGCTGCAGCTTGCCGCCGCGCAGGCGCAGATCGGGCCCTTCGCCCGGCGCGCGCTGGAAACGCCGCAGGCGGCGGCCCGGTGCTACGAGATTGCGGCCAGCCGCCAGTCGCGCCCGCCTGCCAGATTCGCCTGAGCGCCGGACCATGCGATGGCCGGCGAACCGGAGGCCGCGCCGATGCCGCCCTAGAGTCTGGGATGATAGACGGCGAACTGCGCCAGGCTGACGGCGTAGGAGATCGTCGTCGTCTCGCGGTCCCCCAGCCCGTCGAACCCGACCTCCGTCGGCCCTGTGACCGTGCGAAGCGCGATCCGGTTGATCTGGACGACCCTCGCCGATCGCGGCACGCCGGCGACCGGCAGGCGCGCGACATTCTGTTCGATGACCTCGACGAGACCGCCCACCACAAGCACGCGCAGGACGATGGCTGTGTGGTGGCCCCTGCCATGCGTCTGGGTCGGGCTCACGACGCGGCCCCTCGGCGCGAGGAAGTCCGTGACTGTCGTCGTCAGAACCGCGCTGTATCCGACGAACTGAATGATATCGCCAGGCGCGATCGCGTTGAGGCTGGGTTCGACGTCGCCCCAAACGAAGTCGGCGCGGCTGCTGAACCCGGGCGTGAGCTGCCGCGATGTCCGCGCGCCGACATAGCTCAGCGCATCCTCCGCCAGGGTCCAGCATTCGCCATTGCCATGGGCGACGCCGACCGGTCTCGCCTGGAGCCGGGCCACGATCCGCGCGTTGAGTCGGGCGTCGTAAGCCATGGGAGGCCGTCCGATTGTCGTCGTTTCGGAGCAGGCTTGGTTCGGCCACAAAAGCCGTGAGACGGCACTATCCAGCGACGCCGGGCGCGTGTCCAGCATCCTGTGGCGTTAGGTCAAGGGATCTGTCCGGCCATAGAAAAAGCCGGCCTCGCGGCCGGCTCGTTTCACTCCGTCTGGCTCAAGGCTCCGTCGGGGAGCCCAAGTCGATCAGGCCTCGGTCTTGGCCTTCAGCACCTGGCGGCCGCGATACATGCCCGACTTCAGGTCGACATGGTGCGGGCGGCGCAGTTCGCCGGAGTTCTTGTCCTCGATATAGGTGGGCTGCTTCAGCGCGTCGGCCGAGCGGCGCATGCCGCGCTTGGACGGCGAGGTCTTTCTCTTCGGAACGGCCATGCTACTCTCCATCGCGCCGACGCTGGCAAGCGCCTCGGCCCAAGGCCCGCGCTGCCGCCACGACGACGTCATCAATCTCGTGAGGCGTTGCCCATACACGCTTGGGCGCGGCGTGACTAGTCTTGGCCGCGCAAAAATGTGCGTTCCCGTCGGACAACACTCTCACCCCGGCACGGCGCAATCGCCCAGCGGGCCAAGCTGCCCGACGCGGCGCTGGACCCGACCGGCGGCCGATTGCAGGCCGCGCGTCGGGCGCTCGGGATTGCGCAGGATCGGGTTGGGCAGCGCGCCTGCGAGCCTTGCCGCCTCGGCGGGGCTGAGTCGGGCCGCCGGCTTGCGGAAATAGCGCTGCGCGGCGGCCTCCGCGCCATAGAGCCCGTCGCCCCATTCGGCGACGTTGAGATAAACCTCGATGATGCGCTGCTTGGGCCAGGCGAGATCAATCGCCATCGCCAGCGGAATCTCCAGAGCCTTGCGGACATAGGAGCGGCCGGGCCACAGGAACACGTTCTTGGCGGTCTGCATGGTCAGGGTCGAGGCGCCCCGGCTCGGCCCGTCCTCGTCCTCCAGCACGCTGTTGAGTTCGACCCAATCGACGCCTGAATGCTCGCAGAAGCGCTGGTCCTCGGCTGCGATCACGGCGCGGATCAGGTTCGGTGACATCTGCGTGAGCGGCACCCATCGCCGCTCGACCGGCTGGAACGTCAGCCAGCGCCCTATCATCAGCGTCGACGGCGCGGGCACGAAGCGGAAGAGAAGCAGGCCGAGCACGAGAGCCGCCGCCAGCCCGAGCATGGCAAGGACAATCCAGCGCATGATGCGCGCCGGCAGCCCAGCTCGCCTCGCCCCCTCGGCCATGTCGTTCTTCCCCCCGCCCCTGCTTGACGATGCCATACGGCTCCGGCAAGTCCGCCCATCAGCGAACGCGAGATCAATCCATGAGTTCCCCCGCCGAGGATAGCGCCGCGCTGCCCCGCAGGCTCGCCGAAACCGCCGATGCCATCGAGACCCTGCTCGACGCGCTCCTGTCGCCCGTCGCGCTGGCTGGCGAGATCGCCCGGCCGCGACGCCTGCTCGACGCGATGCGCCATGGCGCGCTCGGCGGGGGTAAGCGGCTGCGGCCCTTCCTGACGGTCGAGACGGCGCGGCTGTTCGATGTCGCGCCAGCGCAGGCGCTGCGCGCGGGCGCCGCGGTCGAGCTCGTGCATTGTTATTCGCTGGTCCATGACGACCTGCCGGCGATGGACGACGACGACACCCGCCGGGGCCGCCCGACCGTCCACAAGGCCTATGACGACGCGACCGCGATCCTCGCCGGCGACAGCCTGCTGACGCTAGCCTTCGACGTGATGGCGGGTCCGGAGACCCATCCCGACGGCGAGGTCCGCGCCGGGCTCGTGCTGGCGCTGGCGCGTGCCTCGGGGCTCGGCGGCATGGCGGGCGGCCAGATGCTCGACCTCGCGGCGGAAGGGCGCTTTGGCGATGCTCCGGCTGGGGGGCTCGATGAGCCGCAGATCCGGCAATTGCAGGCGATGAAGACCGGCGCGTTGCTGGCCGCCAGCGTCGAGATCGGCGCGCTGCTGGGGCAGGCTTCGCCAACCGAGCGCGCCGCGCTGGTCGCCTATGGCAAGGCGCTGGGCGCGGCCTTCCAGATCGCCGACGACATTCTCGACGTGGAGGCGACGCCCGAGCAACTCGGCAAGGCCACCGCCAAGGACGAAGGCAAGGGCAAGGGCACGCTGGTCTCCGCGCTCGGGCTGGAGGCAGCGAGGCGAGAGCGCGACCGGTTGAGCGGGCAGGCGGTCGCGACACTGGATCGGTTTGGAGACAAAGCGGGGATGCTCAGGGCGGCGGCGCGGTTCGCGGCGGAGAGAAGGAACTGACGAGTCGGCCTGTCACCTGCGGAACAGCGCCGCGTCAGGCTCACCTCTAGGGTCAAGTCATCGGCGAACGGATCGCCGCCAACCCTCGGGAGATCGTCATGTTCGCCAAGTCTCTGGTCGCCGCCCTCGCCATCGTCAGCGTTACGGCTGCCTCCGTCGCTCCTGCCTTCGCCTCGGATCGCGGCTTCGAGGTGAAGCCCGTGCGCAGCAACAAGGTCAACAAGTCTGCTCTTGCGATCGGCGCTCTGGTCGGCCTCGGCGGCGCGCTGCTCGGCGCGGCCGCCGCCCACAGCCAGCCCCGCCATGCCGATGAGCGCTATGCGCCGCAGCGCCCGGTTCGCTTCGTCGACCATGACGACCAAGATGACGAGGAGTGCTTCGAGAAGCCGATCAAGCGCTTCGACCGCTACTCCGGCGAGATGATCGTGATCGGCCACAAGACGGTCTGCCGCTGAAACGGACAGCGGAACGACAAAGCCCCCGGCGCTGTCGCCGGGGGCCTCGATCTTTGCAGGCTGCAAACGGGCCGGTTGCTACCGCCAGCGCCCAAAAGCGTCGGCCAGCGTCTGGCTGCCGGAGACGCCCTTCTCGAAGGTGATGATGCCCCTGCGGCCGGAGGCGAAACGCACCGGCACGTCGATCCAGAGCCGGTTCAGGATCAGCTCGAGATTTCGCTCGACCTCGACCGGGACGTTCGACATCGCCGCCACGAACAGATTGTCGCCCAGCGCCGAGTTGATCGCCGACAAGGGTGCGCCGCGCTCGCCTTCCTCGATCTTGAACTGCGGCACGCCGACTTCGCGCACCGCGTTCTGGGCCGGGTCGCCGGCCGGGGTGAAGCGCAGGCCGATGATGTGAGATGCGGGGAAGGCGCTGTCGGTGTTGCGGCGAATGGTGAAATCCAGTGCGAGGCCCGCTTCCGCGACCTCGATGGTGGCGCGCACGATCGTCTCGACCGGGCGGCCCTGGCCGGCGCTCTCGCTGTCCAGCCGCCAGAAGACGCGGCCCTGTATGGCGCGGGGCTGCTGCGGATTGGCCGGGTCCTCGGTGTAGAGGATGGCGCGCTGCGCCACCGCGACCTCGCCGCTCTGGGTCTGCGTCGGCGTGCCGCTGCCGGGTCTGGGCGCATTGGGGTTGCCGGCCTCGCCGACGCGGTCGCCGAGCTTGCCGGCACTGTCGGGCTGTCCGGGTTGCGCCGGCGTCTCCGCGCGCGGGCGCGTCGTGGCGTCGGGCGGATTGACCTTGTTGACGTAGTAGGCCGCACCAGCGATCGCCGCCACGGCGAGCGCGACGCCGCCGCCGACGATGATGGTGCGGACATGGCTCGCCGCCACCCGCTTCTCGCGCGGCGGCGCGATGCGGGGCCGGACCGGCTGCGGCTCCGGCGTCTCGGCCGGGATGTCGTCGAGGGCGACGGGCGCAGGATCGGGCGCGGCCGGGCCCGGCTCGAACGGGCGCGGCGGCTCGGAAATGACCGGCGGAAGAGGGGCGTCTGGAAACGCAACCTGCGCCGGTGCCGGGGCATCGCCATGCTCGGCCTCGATGCGCGCCATGGCCTCGTCGAGCGAGAGCCGCTCGCGCATGATCTCGGCCTCGCCCAAGGGCGGGTCTAGGCTGCGAAGCTGCGCCACCAGCGCCGTCCGCGCCCGCTCATAGATCGCGCGCCGCGCCTCGGGCGAGGGGTCGGTCAGCCCGGCGACCGCGCGCGCCAGGATGGGATAGAAGTCGGCCATAGGCCTCACTTGTCGATGTTGAAGGGGTGCGTCAACCCGCGAATGGAGGTTCAGCCCTCAAAGGGATTCTGCACCAGGATGGTGTCGTCGCGTTCCGGGCTGGTCGAGAGCACGGTCACCGGCGCGCCGATCAGCTCCTCGATACGCCGGACATATTTGATCGCCTGCGCCGGCAGGTCCGCCCAGGAGCGGGCGTGGGCCGTCGAGCCTTCCCAGCCCTGAATCGTCTCGTAGATCGGCTCGACCCGGCCCTGGTCGCTCTGGCCTGCAGGCAGGTGCTCGAGCACCTGGCCGTCGAGGCTGTAGCCGGTGCAGACCCTGATTTCGGGAAAGCCGTCGAGGATGTCGAGTTTGGTCAGCGCGATGCCGTCGATGCCCGAGGTCTTGACGGTCTGGCGCACCAGGCAGGCGTCGAACCAGCCGCAGCGGCGCTTGCGGCCGGTGACGACGCCGAACTCCTTGCCCTTCTGGCCGATCAATTCGCCGGTCTCGTCGAAGAGCTCGGTCGGGAAGGGGCCTTCGCCGACGCGGGTCGTATAGGCCTTAGCGATGCCCAGCACGTAGCCGACGGCCGACGGCCCCAGCCCCGAGCCGGTCGCGGCCTGTCCGGCGACGATGTTGGACGAGGTCACGAAGGGATAGGTGCCGTGGTCGACATCGAGCAGCGCCCCTTGAGCGCCCTCGAACAGGATGCGCTTTCCTGCCCGCCGCTGCGCATCGAGCAGCGCCCAGACCGTGTCGGCATAAGGCAAAACCTCGCCGGCGATGGCGGTGAGCTGGCCGAGCAGTTCGGCGGCATCGACCTCGCCGATGCCTAGTCCGCGCCTGAGCGCATTGTGATGCGCCAGCAGCCGCTCGATCTTGGCCGCGAGGATCGAGGGGTCCTTCAGGTCGATGACGCGGATGGCGCGGCGGCCGACCTTGTCCTCATAGGCCGGGCCGATGCCGCGTTTGGTCGTGCCGATCTTGAGGCCGGCATTGCTGGTCTCGCGGAAATGGTCGAGCTCGCGATGCAGCGGCAGGATCAGCGTGGCGTTGTCGGCGATGCGCAGGTTCTCAGGGCTGATCGCGACGCCTTGCGCGCGCAGTCGGGCGATCTCCTCGACGAGATGCCAGGGATCGACGACGACGCCATTGCCGATGACCGAGAGCTTGCCGCCGCGTACGATGCCCGAGGGCAGCAGCGAGAGCTTGTAGACATTGCCGTCGATGACCAGCGTATGGCCGGCATTGTGGCCGCCCTGAAAGCGCACCACGACATCGGCCTGGCTCGACAGCCAGTCGACGATCTTGCCCTTGCCCTCGTCGCCCCACTGGGCGCCGACCACCACAACATTGCCCATCGGACTTTAACTCCCCGCCTGTCTTTTCGCGTTTCCCGGCAAGCGCCGCGCGCGAAAAACCCCGACGCAAGGCCGGGGTTTCGGGGCAGTTCCTTGCAGGCTCTCATGAGCCAATCGGGCCGAGAGGTCAAGGCGGGCGCATCGCCGCCGTCACTTACCGCAGCGGCCTCGCCTCGAAACTCAGCTCGCGGTCGCCGGGCCATTTGATCCGGTAGGCGAGCCTGATTTCCTTCTCGGCGCCTGCGGGCAGGTCGAAGCTCCAGGCCATGACGCCGCGCTTGTCGCCGACCTGCTTTTCCGTCGGCGGCGTCGTCTGGGGCAGCGTCTCGACCGTGATCGCGCTCGATTCGGTGAAGGGGATGCGCTCGCTCAGCGTCACCTTCACCGCTTGCGCATGCAGGCTCTTCACCACGGTTTTGAACTCGCGCAGATCGGTGCGGGTCTGGCCGAGCCAGCTCGGGTCGTTCTCGCGCCGGCGCACGGGCGCGCGGGAGACCTTGAGCTTGTCGTCCGCGCCGAAGCCGAGCTCGACCTTGTCGCCGGGCGCGACCAGCCCGAGCCGGCCCTTGCCGATATAGGCGCCGTCGCGATGCAAGGTCACCTCGCCCGGCAGAAGCGGCGCTTCCTGCTCATGGGTGAAGGCGGCTTCGAGATAGGCGCGCTCCTCCAGCTCGGGCGAGATCCGGGCAGTCAGCGCGGGCGCGATCGTGCCCTGGCTCAGCACCACCGCCCGCGAGGAGCCGTCCTGCGGGACGCTGACGCGTCCGGGAACCTGAAAACTCGCCTGATAGGCCCCGGCCTCGATCCGAGCCGTCTGGACCTCCGCCTGGCGCGGCTCGGCCTGGCTGCGCGCGATCGCAACCTCGCTTTCGGCCTTGGCTGCCGGAGCGGGGGCTGCGCCCAGCGCTTGCGGGGCCGCGCGCTGGCGTGCGTCGTAGAGCACCGGCGGCTCGAAGAAGGCGACCTGCATCGGCGGCAGGTCCGGCGCGCGGGTGCCGCCGGCGGTGCGCGTCGTCGAGAGCGTCACCGCGACATCGCCCCAGTCCTCGCCGGTGCGCTGGCGCAGTTCGGCGCGACGCACGAACAGAATCTCCGGTTTTGCCGTGGCGCTGCCGGTCGAGAGCCGCGCTTCGTAACCCGGAAGCCAGTTTGCGCCGCTGACGCGGTAGCTGACGCTAATCTCGGCTGCGAGCGCGCTCTGCGCCTCCACCGCGATGGCGACGTCGCGCTTGGGCGCGCCGGGGCGGCCGGGTTGCGGGCGGGCGCGCTCCAGCGCGGCGATTTCGGCCTCGACTTCCGACCCGCGGCCACGCACGCGTCGCAACTCGTCATGAACCTTGACCAGCGCCGTGCCGATCGCATCGAAGACCGCCGGCCAGTCGACCAGCGGCAAGGCCTTGCCGTCGGGGCCGAGCTTGTCGGGGCCGGCCTGGCCGAAGCGCTCGATCGTGCTCCGCTTGGCCTCGATCGCGGCCGCGTGGCCCTCCAGCATCGCCTTCTCCTCGCGCAGCGTTTTGAGCTTGCTCTCGATCGCGGGGTCGAGCCCCGTGCGGACCTCGCCGGGCACGAGGCGGACATCGACCGCGCCGATGGAGAAAGCGCCCTCGGCCTGTCCCTCGACGCGGATCGAAGCGGGATCGACGCTCGCCGGCAGGCCGCGCAGCACGATCTGCGAGGTCCCGGCCATGAGTTGCGCCTTGCCCAGCCGTGTCACCACCGCCCCGTCGGGATAGACCGTGACGCGGTCGATGCGGGAGGACAGCTCGATCTCGGCTGCTCCTGCGAGCGTCGATGCCAGCAGGCCCGGCGTCAGGATCATGGCGGCTGCGTAGGGGCTCAGGCGTCGGCTCGTCATGGTGCTATCCCCGTTTGATCACGAGCCCGTGATAGGCGAGCCGGATTTCGGCGCGGGAAAGGCGGGATTGGGGTGGAATGACGATGCGGCAGCGGGCAAGCGGGGCTGGTCCGGCTCGCGAAAGCCTGCGCCGCGCCTGCCGGAACTTCCGCGCCGCAGCATGGTTTCGCATCGAGCGAGGGGAGCCCGATGCCAGACGTCATCTCAGACACCGCCGCCCGCGCCGGACGGGCGCTTTCCCGCCGTGATACGCTGGGAGCGCTGCTGTCCTCGGCCGTGATCGCGCTGGCGGCTCCGCGCGTGATGGCGCAGCAGGCGGGGACCGGCCGTCGCTTCGGCTACGAGGATGTCGTCGCGCAGGCCGTTGCGCTCGGCGAGCGGCCCTTCGACGCCGGGGCGGCGAAGATTCCAGACGAGCTGTCGGCGCTCACCTATGACAGCTATCGCGAAATCCGCTTCAGGCGCGACCGCGCCTTCTGGCGCGATGGCAGCTCGGATTTCCGGCTGCTGCCGTTCCATCTCGGCTTTCTGCACGACAAGCCGGTGCAGGTCCATGTCGTGCGTGACGGGCTGGCGATCCCGATACCGTTCCAGACCGCGCTGTTTGAATACGGCAAGGTTCCGGTTCCCAAGCAGCTCTCGCCCTCGCTCGGCTTCGCCGGCTTCGCTGTCACCACGACGCTGAACAGCCCGACCGTGCAGGACGAACTGATCTCGTTTCTCGGCGCGAGTTATTTCAGGCTGATCGGGCGCGGCCAGCGCTACGGGCTTTCGGCGCGGTCGCTGTCGCTCGATGTCGGCGGCGAACAGGACGAGGAGTTCCCCTTCTTCCGCGCGCTGTGGCTGGAGGAACCGGCGCGCGATGCGACGCAACTCGTGATCCATGCCCTGCTCGATTCGCCCTCGGTCGCGGGCGCCTACCACTATGTCGTGACGCCAGGGGCTGTGACCGGCGTCGAAGTGACGGCGACGATCGTGCCGCGCAAGGAGCTGCGCCGCGTCGGCTTCGCGCCGCTGACCTCGATGTTCCAGGCCGGCGAGGGAGATCTCGCCCAGCGCACCGATTTCCGCCCCGAGATCCATGATTCCGACGGGCTGATGCTGCGCACCGGCGCTGGTGAATGGATCTGGCGGCCGATCCGGAACCCGCGGGCGCTGCGCGTCTCCAGCTTCGCCGACGAGAACCCGCGCGGTTTCGGCCTGATGCAGCGCGACCGCGAATTCGGCCACTATCAGGACCTCGAGGCGCACTACCATGCACGGCCGGGCTACTGGGTCGAGCCGCGGGGCGACTGGGGCAAAGGCCGCGTCGAACTCGTCGAGATCCCGACCGACAACGAGGCCTTCGACAACATCGTCGCCTTCTGGACGCCCGAGACGCCGCCGCCCGTCGGCAAACCGACGGAGTTCGCCTACCGGATGACCGCGCTTTCGACCACGGAGCGGCTGCATCCGCTGGGCCAGACCCGCAACAGCTTCTCGGGCTCCGATATCCAGGACGGAAAAGTCGAAGCCAGGCCCGAGGGCCGAAAGCGCTTCATCGTCGATTTCGCCGAGGGCGATCTCGCCTTCTGGCTCGGCGACGCAGGCAGCGTCGAGGCCGTCGCCTCGACCACGCTGGGCGCGATCACCTCGACCATCCTCGTGCCCAATCCCGATGTGAAGGGCTTCCGCGTCATCCTTGACGCCAGCCTGCCGGATGGCGAGACGGCCGATCTGCGGCTGTTCCTGAAATCCAGGGGCCGCACGCTGACGGAGACGTGGACGAGCACCTGGTCGGCAAGGGGGTAGGCCGTCGCAGCCCAGCAGGCCCGCTCGCCGGTTGGGAATGTTGCGGTCCGGCACGAACGGTGCGATAGAGCCGACAGGGTGCTCCGCCGCGATTGTCGGGCGGGCAGGGATTGCGTCGGTCGGGCCGCCAGCGCGGGGATCTCGCGCTCATGTCTCGCCCTCTCTCACGCCCGCTGTCCGCTTTCCGCCAGTTCCTGGGCAACGAAGCCTCCGCCGGCATCATCCTGATGGGCGTGGCCTTCCTCGCCATCCTGATTGCGAATTCTCCGGCTGCGCCGGTCTATTTCGCGACGCTGAACCGCTACGTCCTCGGGCTTTCCGTCCTGCACTGGATCAACGACGCCCTGATGGCGGTGTTTTTTCTGCTGGTCGGGCTCGAGATCAAGCGCGAGTTCCTCGACGGGCAGTTGTCGTCCTGGTCAAGGCGCGCGCTGCCCGGCTTCGCCGCACTGGGCGGCATGGCGGCCCCGGCCCTGATCTATGTCGCCTTCAATGCTGGATCGCCCGAGACCCTGCGCGGCTGGGCGATCCCGGCCGCCACGGACATCGCGTTTGCGCTCGGCGTGCTGTCGCTGCTGGGACCGCGCGTGCCCATCTCGCTCAAGGTCTTCCTGACGGCGCTGGCGATCCTCGACGATCTCGGGGCGGTCATCATCATCGCCCTCTTCTACACCGCCGACCTGAACGTCTATGCCCTGCTCGGCGCACTCTTTGTATTCGGCGTCCTGCGCGCCTTCAACGCGCTCGGCTACCAGAAGCTGACGCCCTACCTGCTGCTCGGCGCGGTGCTGTGGTTCCTCGTCCTGAAATCGGGCGTTCACGCCACGCTTGCCGGCGTCGCGCTGGCGCTGACGATCCCGATCAAGGTCTCGCCTGGCGCGCCGGACGATGCGAAGTCGCCCCTTCACAGGCTGGAGCACGCGCTCCACCCTTGGGTCGCCTTTCTGATCATCCCCATTTTCGGTTTCGCCAATGCCGGCGTCTCCTTCGCCGGCGTCGGTCCCTCCGCGCTGCTCGCGCCCGTTCCGCTCGGCATCACGCTCGGCCTCTTTATCGGCAAGCAGATCGGCGTCTTCGGCTTTGCATGGGCCGCGATCCGTTCGGGGCTCGCCGATCTGCCCGCCAATGCAAGCTGGCTACAGCTCTACGGCGTCTCGCTGCTCTGCGGCATCGGTTTCACGATGAGCCTGTTCATCGGCCTGCTGGCCTTTCCGACCTCGCAGGCCCTGCAGGATGCGACGAAGATCGGCGTGCTGGCCGGGTCCCTGATCGCCGGCGCGATCGGCTGGCTGGTCCTGCGCTTCGCGCCGCCTGAAAGGACGTCGGGAGAGCTATCGTGATCGACTGGAACTCGCCCGTGACATGGGACCGGTTCTGGCAGATCGTGGCCCTGCTCATCTGCATCGCGGCCCTCGGCACCGAGATCATGGGCTGGTCTACCTATGTGCCGCGCCGGATGCGCGAGGGTGGCTGATCGCCACAGGTCGGCGAGCGTCGGGGCGCTCGTGCCGAGCCAGTCTCCTCACCCGCGTCCCCTCGCAGCCATTCCGGCCTTGACCCGCATCTCTAGAAAATTTCGCAGCTCCGTCACCCGCTTGCCGTCGTCGAGCACCTCCTCGTCGAGCCCATGCGCCCAGGCGAGGTCGTGGCGGGCGGGGTCGGCGTCGAGCGCCTCGATCTCGCTCAGCCAGCGCTCGGCTTCGGCCTCGTCGCGGCGAAAACCTTCGGCGACGATCAATGGCGTCATGCGGCGCAGGATCGAGGCGACCTGCCGCAGGGGGAATTCGGGATGGTACTGCACGCCCCAGAAGACGCCGCCGTCATGGGCGATCTCGGCGGCGTGGACGGTGCTGTAGGCGTTCGATGCCAGCACGGTCGCGCCCGGGGGCGGCACCGCGATGGTGTCGAGATGGATCGCGGGCGCGTCGAAGGCGAGCGGCCGGCCGGCCAGAAGCGGGTGCGAGCGGCCAGCTTCCGTCAGCGTGATGCGGCGCGCGACGCCGATCTCGCGGCCTTTCGGGTTGGCGACGACCGTGCCGCCGGCCGCAACCGCGCCGACCTGGATGCCCCAGCACGAGCCGAAGCAGGGCGTGCCGCTGGCGTAGATTGCGCGCATCAGCTCGATCTGGCGCGTCACCGCCGGTTCCGTCTTGTAAATGTGCAGCGAGGAGCCGGTGAGAAAAATGCCGTCATAGGAGGCGATGCCCGCGCCATCGGGCAGGTTCGCGCCCGCGTCGGCCGGCAGGCAGATGTCGGTGACCGCGCCCGGCGCAATGGCGGTAACCTCCTGCGCATAGGCCTGCGCCGGCGACAGGCCGCCATAGGCCAACGCATGGGCCTCGCGCTGGTCGCTTGTGTTGCCGTCGACGATGAGCAGGCGCGGCTGGCGAGGAATGATCTGAAGCATGTATTTGCCCAAGCGATGCGCAGGGAGACGGACGGCCCTGCGCCTCCTCGCATAGGATGCAAGGGCCGGGCAAGGTTATGGGATGGGCGCGGGCTCGACGACCGTACGCTCCGCGCCATCTGACGCTCTGCTTCTCCGACCAGGCCATTCCCTTGCCCCTTTCGCTGCCACAACGCCTCTGGGCCAACGCCTATCTGCTGCTGACCCTGACCACGCTGATGTGGGCGGGCAACGCCGTGGCGAGCCGGGCCGCCGTTGGCGAGATTTCGCCGATGGCGCTGACCTCGCTGCGCTGGGTCTTCGTCTGCGCGGTGATGCCCTGGCTGATGCGGCGGGAGCTTGTCGCGCACTGGCCGGCGCTGAAGGCGCGCTGGGGCTTCATCCTCGCCATGGGCGCGATGGGCTTCACCGCGTTCAACGCGCTGATGTATCTTGCCGCCTATTCGACAAGCGCGATCAATATCGGCATTTTGCAGGGCTCGATCCCGGTCTTCGTGCTGATCGGCGCCTTCTTCGTCTATCGCACGCCGATCGGCCCGTTGCAGGCGCTCGGCGTCTTCGTCACGCTGCTTGGAGTCGCCGTCACCGCCAGCCGTGGCGATGTCGCGGTGCTGGCCAATGTCGCCTTCGCGGCCGGCGACCTCTGGATGATCCTGGCCTGCGTGTTCTATGCCGGCTACACGGTGGCGATTCGCAAGCGCCCGCCCATGCCCGGCCTTGTCTTCTTCACGGCGATCGCCTGCGTCGCCTGCGTCATCTCGCTGCCGCTGCTGGCGCTGGAGGTCGCGACCGGCAACGTCGTCTGGCCGACGCCCAAGGGCTGGCTCATCCTCGCTTTCGTCGTGCTCGGCCCCTCCATCGCCTCGCAGCTCTTCTTCCTGCGCGCGGTCGAGCTGATCGGACCCGGCCGCGCCGGCGTCTTCGTCAACCTCGTGCCGGTGTTTGCGCCGGTGCTGGCGGTGTTCCTTCTGGGCGAGCCGTTCGGGCTCTATCACGCGCTGGCGCTGGCGCTGGTGCTGGGCGGCATCTTCATCGCCGAGCGGCTCGGCAAGCCTGCCGGCTGAGGCTCAGCGCAGCGCCGCGACCGCCAGCCGCGCCACCGCCGCATGCGCCGCCTCGCGCTGCTCGGGCGCGCCGGTCGAGCCCGCGAGATAGACCGCGATCGCGAAAATGCGGCCGTTCGGCAGCGTCACGATGCCGATATCGTTGGTGGCGTGGTTTAGCCCCGCCGCGCTCGGGCCGAGCCCTGTCTTGTGGGCGAAGCGTGACCCCTCGGGCAAGCCGGCGCGGATGCGGTCCTTGCCGGTGAGCGCGCCCGCGGCAAAACCTTCGATCAACCGGCTGTGCTCCGGCTGGCGCAGCCAGTTCCCTTTCGCGAAGGCTTCGAGGAAGGCGACGGAGGCGTCGGGCGTCGCGGCGTCGCGCCGGTCCGACAGCGTCGCCTCCAGCCGCTTGCGCCGCTCGGCCGCCGGAACTGCCTGCACCTTCGCGCGGAACGCCTTCGTATCGATGGTCTCGTCCCAGCCATAGCCCGGCAGGCCGAGGATTTCAGGCTGGAAGACGCGCTCATAGCGGTCGACCGAGATGCCGACGACGCCGCCCGCCTTCAGCATGGCGGTGAGGATTTGCGGCCCGCCGATCAGGCGCATGAGAAGGTCGGCGGCGGTGTTGTCGCTTTCTGCTGTCGCGAGGCGGACGAGTTCGCGCAAGGGGACCTCCTGCCGCTCGCCCTTGAAGCGCGTCGCGAGCGGGCTGTGATAGAGTGAAAGGTCCTTTCGCGTCACCGTGACAGGCTGGTCGAGCCTGAGCGTCCCAGCCTCGACCGCCTGCAGCACGGCGACCGCGAGCGGCAGCTTGAACACACTCTGCAGCGGGAAATGCTCGCCCCCGCGATGCGACCAGGTCGTGCGGTCCTTGAGGTCGATAAGCGCGACGCCGAGCCGGCCCTTTGAATCGCGCTCGATGCCTGCGATCTCGCGATCGAGCTTCGCCTTGTCCCAGTCGGCGAGGGCCGGCGCGGCGGCGAGGCAGGCGATGGCGAGGGCGGCGAAGCGAAGCATGGGCGTCTCCTGTGGCGCGCACAGGAGGGGAGGATTCAGGCGGGGGTGGGGCGGATCAGAAGGCCTTCGGCAGGCCAGCCTTCTTGAGGATTTCATTCGCGGTATGCCGCGACTTGGTTCCATGATCGACCGAGACTTGCCTTCCAGTCTCAGGATGACGCCAGATTTCGTGATCGCCCTTGGCTGGCCGCTCAAATCGAAAGCCCGCCTCCCGCAGGATTTTCTTCAGGCGCGGCCCGATCTCGACCATCAGGCCGCCTGAACGACATCCGCAACATGAACGTCCATCTCGATCCGCAACTGGTCTTCTGTTTCCAGAAAATCTGGAACGAGCAGCTTCAGCCGTTCGCGTAAAGCCTCGATCGTTTCAGCTTCCGTAACGATGCCAGCGTCGGTCGTCGAGCTTGCGCACCAGACGCCGGCCTCATCGTCACGAAAAACCTCGAATTTGACGACACGCATGGGTCGCTCCCCTCTCGCCGAACAATAGCACGAAACGCAGCCCGAACCACCATCAGCCGCCACTCACAACCTGAGCCGCCGCACCTGCTTCACCATGGGGAGCGAGCGGGTCTGCCCCGATAGTGCGTCCGAGATCGGCTCGACGACCACGATCCAACAGATAGCGGTGCTGCGGGACCGTGCTTGCTCCATTTCGCCCTGAAGGCCTAGTGTTCGCAACAGCGCCCGGGCGTCGGATGATGGGAGATGGCGAGATGGTCGGATCGATTCGCGCGACGCTTGCCGCAATCGTCATGGCTCTTACGGCCGGCACGCCGCTGCTGGCGCAAACCACGCCTGCGCCGCCGTCGCCCGAGGTGCTGAAGGAACTCGCGCCGACGGGGCGGCTTCGTGCTGCGATCAACCTCGGCAATGCGGTGCTCGCACAGGGAACGCCGCAGGACCCGAAGGGCATCACCGTCGATCTCTCGCGCGAGCTGGCGCGCCGGACCGGCCTGCCGCTCGATCTGGTGCCGTTCGATGCGGCCGGCAAGGTCTTCGACGCCTTGAAGGCCGGCGCGTGGGACGTCGCCTTCATCGCCATCGAGCCGGCCCGCGCGGCCGAGATCGAGTTCTCGCCGCCCTATGTGCTGATCGAGGGGACCTACATGGTCCGCAATGATTCGCCCCTGAAGGCGATCGAGGACGTCGACAAGGCCGGTATCAGGATCTCGGTCGGGCGCGGCTCGGCCTATGACCTGTTCCTGACGCGCACGCTGAAGGCCGCAGAACTGGTGCGCTCGCCGAGCGGCGGCTGCTGCTCCATGGTCGAGATGTTCCTGGCCGACAAGCTCGACGTCGTCGCCGGCGTCCGCCAGCAGCTCGAGCCCTTCGCCGTCGCGGGCTCGGGCCTGCGCGTCATGGACGGCCGGTTCCAGGTGATCCGACAGGCCATGGCCGTGCCGAAGGGCCGGCTGGCGGCCGCCGCCTATGTCCGCGACTTCGTCGAGGACATGAAGGCCTCGGGCTTCGTCAAGGCCGGGCTCGACCGCAGCGGCCAGACCGCGGCCGCGGTGGCCCCCAAGGAATAGGGGCCGCGCCGCGGCCCGCGCCTCAGAACCTCAGCCGCCGCGCCCGCTTCACCATCGGGATGTCGTGGATCTTCGCCAGCAGCGCGTCCGAGATCGGCTCGTCGACCGCGACATAGCAGATCGCGTCGCCGCCCGGCTTGTCGCGGCCCAGCGAGAAGGTCGCGACATTGACGCCGGCCTCGCCCAGCAGCGAGCCGAACGCGCCGATGAAGCCCGGCTTGTCGGCGTTGCGGACATAGAGCATGTGCGGCGCGAATTCCGCGTCGACCTGGATGTCGCGGATCTCGACGATGCGCGGCTTGCCGTCCTGGAAGACGGTGCCCGAGGCATGGCGCGGCATGTCTTCGGCCTCGACGACAATGCGGATGACGCTCTCCAGATTGCCCGCGACCTCCCGCGTCAGCTCCTCGACGACGATGCCCTTGTCCTTGGCGATCATCGCGGCGTTGACCATGTTGATCTCGGAGAGGAAGGGCCGCAGCACGCCGGTGATCGCGGCGGCCGAGATCGCCTTCAGGTTCAGGCCGGCGACCGCGCCCTCATACTCGATCCGGATGCCCTTCACGGGCGCCTCGGTGAGCTGGCCCAGGAACGAGCCGAGCTTTTCCGCCAGCGCGACGAAGGGTTTTACGCGCGGCGCTTCCTCGGCCGTGATCGAGGGGAAGTTCACCGCATTGGTGATCGCGCCTTTCAGCAGATAATCCGACATCTGCTCGGCGACCTGCAGCGCGACGTTCTCCTGCGCCTCGGAGGTCGCGGCGCCCAGATGCGGCGTGCAGACGACGTTCTCCAGCCCGAACAGCGGGTTCTCCTCCGCTGGCTCGATCGAGAACACGTCGAAGGCCGCGCCCGCGACATGGCCGGACTTGATGAGCTCGGCCAAAGCCGCCTCGTCGACCAGCCCGCCGCGCGCGCAGTTGATGATGCGCACGCCCTTCTTCGTCTTCGCCAGGTTCTCGGCGGAGAGGATGTTCTTCGTCTTCTCCGTCATCGGCACATGCAGCGTGATGAAGTCGGCGCGCTTGAGCAAATCGTCGAGCTCGACCTTCTCGACGCCAAGCTGCACCGCGCGCTCCGGCGAGAGATAGGGGTCGAAGGCGATCACCCGCATCTTCAGCCCGACGCCGCGCTCGGCGACGATCGCGCCGATATTGCCGCAGCCGATCAGCCCCAGCGTCTTGGCGGTGATCTCCACGCCCATGAAGCGGTTCTTCTCCCATTTGCCGGCCTGGGTGGAGGCATCCGCCGAGGGGATCTGCCGGGCGAGCGCGAACATCATCGCGATGGCGTGCTCGGCGGTGGTGATCGAATTGCCGAAGGGCGTGTTCATCACGATGATGCCGCGCGCGGTGGCGGCCGGGATCTCGACATTGTCGACGCCGATGCCGGCCCGGCCGATCACCTTCAGCTTCTTCGCGGCCTCCAGCAGCTTGGCGGTGGCCTTCGTCGCCGAGCGGATGGCGAGGCCGTCATACTCGCCGATCATGGCGGCGAGCTTGTCCTTGTCCTTGCCGAGATTGGGATCGAAGGTCACGTCGATGCCGCGATCCTTGAAGATCTGCACGGCGGCAGGTGAGAGCGCGTCTGAGATCAGGACGCGGGGGGCGGGGTTCGTGGTCATAAGGGGCTCCTAGCCCCTCGCCCTCGTGGGGAGGGGTTGGGGTGGGGGGCGAACGACTGGGCTCGCGGGAATGGGTGAGAGCGCAACGGCTCGATCGGCGTCAGCGCATATTGATCAGAGGGTGAGCTTTGCGTTTCCGCCCCCCACCCCTAACCCCTCCCCACAAGGGGGAGGGGAACGGGTCGGCTCTCTACGCCGCCTTCTTGCTCAAGCCGGCCTTCGCCTCGTGGAAGGCATAGGCGATCCAGGGCAGCAGCGCCTTGAGGTCGCGCGACTGCACGGTCGCGCCGCACCAGATGCGCAGGCCGGGAGGGGCGTCGCGATAATGCCCGAGGTCGAAGCCGGCGCCGGCCTTTTCGATGATGCCGACCACCTGCTTGGCGAAGGCGGCCTGCGCGTCGGCCGAGAGCGCCGTCACCGCCGGGTCGGTGAACTTCAGGCACACGCTCGTGTTCGAGCGCGTCTTCGGCTTCACGGCGAGGAAGTCGATCCAGTCGTTCTCGCGCACGAATCTCTGGATCACGCGCAGATTGCCGTCGGCGCGCTTCACCAGCCCGTCGAGCCCGCCGACCTTCTTCGCCCAGGCGAGCGCATCGAGATAATCCTCGACCGCGAGCATGGAGGGCGTGTTGATCGTCTCGCCGACGAAGATGCCTTCCGAGAGCTTGCCGCCCGAGGTCATGCGAAAGATCTTCGGCAGCGGCCAGGCCGGCTTGTAGGTCGTGAGCCGCTCGACCGCGCGGGGCGACAGGATGATCATGCCATGCGCCGCCTCGCCGCCGAGCACCTTCTGCCAGGAGAAGGTGGTGACATCGAGCTTTGGCCAGTCGAGGCGCTGGGCGAAGGCCGCCGAGGTCGCGTCGCAGATCGTCAGCCCCTCGCGGTCCTCCGCGATCCAGCTCGCATCGGGCACGCGCACGCCGGACGTCGTGCCGTTCCAGGTGAAGACGACGTCGCGGGTCTTCGTGTCGACCTTCTTCAGGTTCGGCAATTCGCCGTAAGGGGCGGTGATGACGCGTGCGTCGGCGAGCTTGAGCTGCTTGACCACATCGGTGACCCAGCCCTCGCCAAAGCTCTCCCAGGCGAGCATGTCGACGCCGCGCGCCCCCAGCAGCGACCACATCGCCATCTCGACCGCGCCGGTGTCCGACGCCGGCACGATGCCGATGCGGTAATCGGCCGGCACCTGCAGCACCTCGCGCGTCAGGTCGATCGCGAGTTTGAGCTTGTCCTTGCCGATCTTG
>FWWL01001716.1_pt1 | contig 50203 bp, 53 predicted proteins | sample 2228331 | NCBI WGS metagenome assembly FWWL01 (sample SAMEA103939775, study PRJEB20133) | metagenome | reverse complement strand
TCCGACAGCGCGGCTGCGGCAGGCAGCATGAGCCATGTTCATGCTTCGTCCAGCTTAGCGCGGTTTAGCGTACAAACCTTGAGGTGCCCCCCGGCGGTGAGCATCCAGACGTTTGCGGTGTAGGCATGACGCCAGAAGCTGGCCGTGCGCCGCCAGTAGCCCATGACGATCAGGATCATGCCGAGCGCCGTGAGCTGGCCGAGTTCGACGCCGACATTGAAGGCGAGCAGGTTCGGGATGAGCCCGTCCGGGGAGATCTGGTATTCCAGTATTTTGGTCGAGAGACCAAAACCATGGAACAGGCCGAAGATCAGCGTCGCCGCCTTGGTGTTCGGTTGGAAGCCAAGCCAGCGCTGGTAGGCGCCCATGTTGTCGAGCGCCTTGTAGACGACCGACAGCCCGATGATGGCGTCGATGAGGTAGCTGTTGATCCCGACGTTGAAATAGACGCCGAGCAGCATGGTCGTGGAGTGGCCGATCGCGAACAGGCTGACATAGAGCGCGATGTGCTTGAGGCGGTAGAGGAAGAAGATCACCCCGAACAGGAACAGGATGTGGTCGTAGCCCGTCACCATGTGCTTGGCGCCGAGATAGACGAACGGGAGCAGGTTCACCCCCGTGATCTCCTTGATGTAGCCCTTGTCGCCCTCGGCTACGGCGTGGGCCAGCGCCGCATCGATGCCCGGCATAACCAGGACGATCGCCAGTACGAGGGAAAGGAGCAGGCGCAAGGCTGCTTGTCGCAGCAGGCGCCGCCCTCCGGTGGAAGGTGGTTGCATGACTGATCCGATGGTTCGTCGTTGAAGGCTGCCGCGAGCGCGGCGCTGAGTTCAGGCGACGGCGGATCGAGGCGGGCGTTCCAGACCGCCGGGTCGCTCCGAGGCGGATCGCCGATGCTCGTGCCGGATCGGGGTCCGCACGAAGCGCGGCGTGCCGAGCTGGATCAGGCCGACGACATCCGCCGTCTCGTGGACATGGTCGGCGGTATTGTGCCCATGGACATGGCCTGGCAAGCGCTCGTCGGGCTCGCCCTCTTCATGGGCATGGCCGTGCTCGGCGATCGAAGCGGCGAGTTCCGCATGCCGTAAGACCTCGGCCTGCGCGATGGCGTAGGCGTTGTGCCCGGCAGAGACGTGCGCAGCCGAGAGCGTCATGCAGAGCGCCATCGCGAGGGCGATGACGAGGCTGAACCCGGCTCGAAGGCGGCGGCGCGACATGGGCAGAGCGTAGAGCCCTTCTTCTTGACGACAATTTGACCGGAGACGACGAACGACGAGTCACGTGACCGCATTGACGTATCCTACCCAGGAGGATACGGAAAGCCATGTCCGAGAGCCATCTCCACGCGACCCATCCCGCCATCGTCAAGCGGCTGAAGCGGGCCGACGGGCACCTGCGCAAGGTTATCGAGATGATCGAGGCCGGTCGTTCCTGCCTCGACATCGCCCAGCAATTGCAGGCTGTGGAGAGCGCGATCGGGCAGGCCAAGAAGACCCTGATCCAGGACCATCTCGACCACTGCCTCGACGAAGTCGTCGGGCCCTTGCCGCATAAGCAGCGCGAGGTGGTCGACGCCTTCAAGGCCATCGCGAAATACCTTTAGGGCCCACCCCATGCTGGCTATCCTCGCCAACCGGACCTATCGCCACCTCTTTCTCGCGCAGGTCATCGCGCTGGTCGGCACCGGCCTTGCGACGGTCGCGCTAGGTCTTCTCGCGTATGATCTCGCGGGTGCGAATGCGGGCATCGTGCTCGGCACAGCGCTGGCCATCAAGATGATCGCCTATGTCGGCGTCGCGCCGATCGCGTCCGCCTTCGCTGAGTGCCTGCCGCGCCGGAGCATGCTGGTGGGGCTCGATCTCGTTCGCGCGGCCGCGGCGCTGCTGCTGCCTTTCGTCACGGAGATCTGGCAGGTCTATATGCTGATCTTCGTGCTGCAGTCGGCCTCGGCCGCCTTCACGCCGACCTTCCAGGCGACGATTCCCGACATCCTGCCCGATGAGAAGGACTACACCCGGGCACTCTCGCTTTCGCGGCTGGCCTACGATCTGGAGAGCCTGCTGAGCCCGGCGCTAGCGGCGCTGCTGCTGACCGTGATCAGCTTCCACAACCTCTTCGCCGGCACGGTCATCGGCTTCATCGCCTCGGCCGCGCTGGTCGTGTCTGTCATTCTGCCGAACCCGAAGCCCGGCGAGCCGCGTGGCGTCTACGACCGCACCACGCGGGGCCTGCGGATTTACCTCGCGACGCCACGGCTGCGCGGGCTGCTGGCGCTGAGCCTCGCCGTCTCGGCGGCAGGCTCCATGGTCATCGTCAATACGGTGGTTCTGGTTCAGGCGACCTATGGCCTGACGCAGCAGGCGACCGCGCTCGCGCTGGCGATGTTCGGCGCGGGCTCGATGACGGCCGCCTTCGCGCTGCCGCGCCTGCTCGACCGCCTCGACGACCGCAGGCTGATGTTGATTGCCGGCGCTGCGCTTCCGGTCCTATTGATGCTGGGCACGCTGGTTCCCGGCTTTTCCGTCCTGCTGCCGCTCTGGTTCGCGCTCGGCTTCTCCTACAGCCTGACCCAGACGCCGTCGGGTCGCCTTTTGCGGCGCTCTGCCCATCCGGAGGATCGGCCGGCGCTGTTCGCCGCCCAATTCGCCCTCTCGCATGCCTGCTGGCTGATAACCTACCCGGCGGCGGGCTGGCTGGGCGCGACGATCGGCTTGCCCGCGACATTCGTGGCGATGGCGATCATCGCCGGGCTGGCGCTGGCGATCGCCTTGCGTGTCTGGCCGGCGGGCGATCCCGACGAGATCGAACACGAGCATCCCGGCCTCGAAGCCGACCATCCGCATCTGGCGGGTGCGGGCAGGCGGCATCGGCATGCCTTCGTGATCGACCGAAATCATCTTGCCTGGCCGACGCGCGGCTGAGCGGCTTGAGCATGGGCCCACTATCGGAAATCGTTCCTATTATCCGACATCTCGCCGCAGGCGAGACGCTGTTTGCGGCCGGGGACGAAACGCGCGGCTTCTTTATGGTGCGCACGGGACGCGTCAGGCTCGTGCGCTTCGGCGGCGATGGCCGTGAGACGGCGCTGTTCACCGCTGGGCCGGAAGAGCGCTTCGCCGAGGCCTCACTTTTCGCCGAGCGCTACCATTGCGACGCCATCGCCCTGAGTGAAGCCGTCGTCGCGTGCTTTCCCAAGGCCGCCAGCCTCGCGCTACTGGGCGATGATGCGACCGCACGGCTCGACCTGACGGCCGATCTCGCCCGGCAGGTGATGACGCTCCGCGCGCGGTTGACGGTGCGCGACATCCGCTCGGCGCGCGAGCGGGTAATCGCCTTCCTCGTCGCGGAAGCCAGCGAAGACGGACGCACGATCGCCTTTGACGGCTCGCTGCGGGACATCGCCGTCGCGATTGGCCTGACGCCCGAGGCGTTCTACCGGACGCTGGCCCGACTTGAGGCGCAGGGGACGATTTCACGGAAGACCGGCCACATTGTCCTGACATGATCTCGATCATGTCGCGATGTCACGATCTCCGGCAGGTTGGGCGCGAAGGAGAACCCCGATGAGCCGCCTCGCCTTGACCACCATACTCGTTTTGATCTCGGCAGGCCTCGCGTCGGCCGCGCCGGCATGGGGGCAGACGCACAGCTCCTATGCCGGCGAGCAGAGCCGGGCGATCAAGGCGCTGTCGCCCAAGGAGTTCGACGATCTCGCGCAAGGCCGCGGCATGGGCCTCGCCAAGGCAGCCGAACTCAACCGCTATCCCGGGCCGATGCACGCGCTCGAGCTTGCGGACCTGCTCAGCCTGTCAAGCCGTCAGCGACAAGCGTTGGAGTCGATCAAGGCGCGGATGAACGTCGAGGCGAAGGCGGTTGGCGGAGAGCTTCTGGGCCTCGAACGCGAACTGGACGCAGGCTTCGCCGCCCGCAAGATCGACGCGCAGCGCCTCAAGGCGCTGACGGAACGGATCGGCGTCAGGCAGGGAGCCCTGAGGGCGGTCCATCTCGTCGCCCATATCGAGACTGCGGCGGTGATGTCGGCGGAGCAGATCGCGCGATACGATCACCTGCGCGGCTATGGCGGCAATCGAATCGCGCCGATGCCGGAGTCAGGGCATGGCGGCCACGGTGCGCCCAAGCACTGACCGTCGATCGACCAAGCTCCGCGTCAACCGCTTGCAACGATGTCGTTCAAGGCGTCCACGAACAGGTCGATCTCATCCTCGGAATTGTAATAGTGCGGCGACACGCGCAGAACGGTCGGGAGATTCCGGGCGCTGGCGTCGAGAAGCGTGCTGTTCGGCTTCGAGACGCTGACGTTAATCGCCCGTTGAGTCAGCTCCGACCGGATCGCTTCCGAGGCAAGACCGCGGACCGCGAAGCTTACGATCGCAGCGCGATCACGTCCGAGATCGTGCAGTGTCACCCGTGGCAAGCGTTCGAGTTCCGCTTTTACATGGTCGGTGAGGTGCAGGCAGCGAGCCCTGATGGCGTCGAGGCCGAGACCGAGCGCGTAATCGACCGCGGCGCCCAGTCCAAGCCTTGCGGCGTAGTTCTTCTCCCATGTCTCGAACCGGCGCGCATCCGGCCTCAGCGCATAGCGGTCGGCGCCAACCCAGGGCGCGCCGAAGTGGTCGATCATCGCCGGTTCGAGTGTCTCGAGCATCGCCCGTCGGACGTAGAGGAACCCCGTGCCGCGCGGACCGCGCAGGAACTTGCGTCCCGTTGCGGCGAGCAGATCGCAACCGATCTCTTCGACATCGATCGGGAGCTGACCGACCGCCTGGCAGGCGTCAAGGAGGTAGGTCACGCCATGACGGCGCGCGATCTTCCCGACCGCAGCAGCAGGATTGATCAGCCCGCCATTTGTAGGGATCCAAGTGATGGCGATGAGCTTGACCCGCTCGTCCATCATCGCTGCGAGAGCATCCGGATCGAGAGCACCCGTCTCGTCGTCGGGCACGACCTCGATCGTGACGCCGGTTCGGCGCGCCATCTGGAGGAAAGCAACATAATTTGCAGCGTACTCGGCGCGAGCGGTCAGGATCCGATCGCCCGCCTGGAAGCGCTGCGCATAGAATGCCATCTGCCATGCGACGGTCGCGTTTTCCGTCAGCGCGATCTCGTCATCGCCGGCATTGATCAGCCTGGCGACGGAGGCATAGACGGCCGAGACGGCCTCTGCCCTCATGTCGGCGGCCTCGTAGCCGCCACGCATCGCTTCAAGATCGAGGTGATCCTTCATGGCCGCGATGACCGGCGCTGGCATGAGGCTGGCGCCGGCGTTGTTGAGATGGATGCGATGAGCGGTGCCGGGTGTGTCCGCGCGCAAGCTGGCGATATCCAGTCGGTTGATCTGATTCACGTGTCGATCGCCTTGCCGGTCAATGCCGGCTGCTGAACGTGTCGCCCTCGTCGCACGTGCAGTCGGCGTGTGTTTTCGCCTTGCCGCGCTTTTTCTCAGCAGGCGGTTGGCGGGCGTCGGGAAGCGCGAGATCGGCCAGGATCGGGCATTCGGGCCGGTCGTCGCCGTGGCAGGTCTGGGCCAGATGCCGGAGCGTCCGTGACATGGCCTGAAGCTCGTCGATCTTGGTCTCTAGATCGCGGACATGCTTCATCGCGAACGTCTTCACGTCGGCGCTGGCCCGGCTCTTGTCGCGCCACAGCGCCAGAAGTTCGCGGGCCTCCTCGATCGAGAAGCCCAGCGTGCGGGCCCGCTTGATGAAGCGAAGCTCGTGGATCTCCTCGGCCGTGTAGACCCGGTACCCAGCCTGGGTGCGGATTGGCGGCTCGATCAGGCCGATGCTCTCGTAGTAGCGGATCATCTTCGCGGTGACGCCCGATGCCGTCGCCGCCTGGCCGATGTTCATGTCGATAGCTCCTGGTTCTGCAACAGATTCATTCGGCGGGCGCGAGCTGCGCCGGGCGGGAGGGCTCCGGTTCGACCCGGGCCCGCCGGCCGAAGCGCTTCAGCCGCAGCGCATTCGCCAGCACGCTGACGCTGGAGAGCGCCATGGCGAGGCCGGCGAACATCGGCGACATCAGCACGCCGAAGGCCGGATACAGCGCACCGGCTGCAACGGGGATGAGCACGACGTTGTATCCGAAGGCCCAGACGAGGTTCTGGCGGATGTTGGCGATCGTGGCCTGCGACAGCGCGATGGCCGTGGCGACGCCGGAGAGATCGCCGGACATGAGCACGACGTCGGCGCTCTCGATCGCGATGTCAGTGCCGGTGCCGATCGCGATGCCGACATCGGCCTGCGCCAGCGCCGGCGCATCGTTGATCCCGTCACCGACGAAGGCGACGCGGACACCGCCGACCTGCAGCAACTTGACTACCTCGGCCTTGCCGGTGGGCAGCACCTCGGCCACGACCTCGTCGATTCCAAGCCGGGCCGCGATCGCCTTGGCCGTGCGCTCGTTGTCGCCGGTGATCATGACGACGCGCAGGCCGAGGCCATGCAGCGCGGCGATGGCGGCGGGCGTCGTCTCCTTCACGGGATCAGCGACCGCGATGATGGCCGCGAGCCGGCCGTCGATCGCAGCAAAGAGCGGCGTCTTGCCGGCGTCGCCAAGTTGCGCGGCCTGCTTGGCGAAGGGCGAAAGATCGAGACCAAGACGACGCATCAGCCGATCGGCGCCGACCTCGACGCGACGGCCATCGACACGCGCCGCCGCCCCGAATCCGGGCTCGCTGGAGAAGTCCGTCGGCTCGGCCAGCATCAGTCCGCGCTGCCTCGCACCGGCGACGATCGCCTCGGCCACGGGATGCTCCGAGAGGGTTTCAACCGTGGCCACGAGGCGCAGCACCTCGTCCTCCGCGAACCCGTCCGTCACCGCGATGTCGGTCAGTTCCGGCCGGCCCTTCGTCAGCGTGCCCGTCTTGTCGAGCGCGATGACCTTTGAGTCCTTGAGGCTCTGCAGCGCTTGCCCCTGCCGAAACAGGATGCCGAGCTCGGCGCCCTTGCCGGTGCCGACCATGATCGAGGTCGGCGTCGCCAGGCCCATCGCGCATGGGCAGGCGATGATCAGCACGGCGACAGCGTTAACGAGCGCGTAGGACAGCGCCGGGCTCGGGCCGAAGATCAGCCAGATCGCGAAGGTGAGCAGAGAAAGCCCGATCACGGCGGGCACGAACCACATCGTCACCCTGTCAACGACCGCCTGGATCGGCAGCTTTGCGCCCTGCGCCGCCTCGACGGTCGCGACGATCTGCGCGAGCAAAGTGTCGGCCCCGACCTTGCGAGCGCTGAAGCGGAACGAGCCCGTGCCGTTGACCGTCCCGCCGGTGACGGCAGAGCCAGCCTGCTTGCGGGCCGGGATCGGCTCGCCGGTGATCATCGCCTCGTCGACATAAGACGATCCGGAGACGACCTCGCCATCGACGGGGATGCGTTCGCCCGGCCGCACGATGACGACGTCGCCGACGATCACCGTCTCGATAGCCACGTCGGCCTCGCTGCCGTCGCGCAGCACGCGCGCCGTCTTGGCCTGGAGCGACATCAGCCGGCGGATCGCCTCGCTCGTCGAACCCTTGGCGCGCGCCTCGATCCAGCGCCCGATCAGGATCAGGGTCACGATCACCGCGCTCGCCTCGAAATAGGTGTATTCGGTCCCGTCCGGCAACAGGCCGGGCATGAAGGTCGCTACGCTCGAATAGAGGAAGGCCGCGGTCGTGCCGAGCGCCACCAGCGAGTTCATGTCCGGAGCGCCACGCAGCAGCGCCGGCCACCCCTTGCGGATGAAGCGCTGGCCGGGCACCGCCATCACGAAGCCGGCGAGCAGGAACGACAGCACCTTGATGTTGAACTCGCCGATCCGGCCGGCAAGAAAATGGTGCAGCGTCTCGGACATGTGCATGCCCATCTCGAAGACGAGCAGCGGCAGGGTGGCGATCGCCGCCAGGACGACGTCACGGCGCAACCCCGAGAGTTCGGTTTCCCGGGCCTGACGTTCGCGGTCGGCGGTATCGACCGCATTCCGGATCGGTTCGGCCTCGTAGCCGGCGGCGGAGACTGCCTCGACGAGCGAGGGCGCCATCTCCGGCCCGCCCAGCACGCGCACGGATGCACGCGAGGTCGCCAGATTGACGGCTGCGTCGAGGACGCCTGGCACCGCCTTGAGCGCACGCTCGACTCGCCCGACGCAGGAGGCGCAGGTCATGCCGGAGACACTCAACTCGACGACGCTCTCCCTCGGCTCGTAGCCCACCTTGCGGATGGCCGCGTCAATGGCCGCCGTCTCGACCCTGCCGGACGAGAGGGCGACGTGCGCCCGCTGCGTCGCCAGGTTCACCGAGACGCCACCGACGCCCTCGACCCCTGCGATCGCCCGCTCCACGCGGCCGACGCATGAGGCGCAGCTCATTCCTTCGACAGGAAAATCCAACTGAATGCCGTGTGAGGCCGGGTTTCTGGCCATCGTTGCAGTCGACATGACGTGTCTCCGAACTGTGATGGCAAGGGATATGGTGCTTCCCATAATGGTAAGGTCAAGCGCTATCGGAGCGTTCGAAGAAAAATTCTTCGGACGCGCCGAGGCGGCGAAAAAAGCCTCTTGACCTTACCACTGTGGAAAGCCGCAGCCTCCTTCTCACCCGCACATCAACAGGAGGCTTCAGCCATGTGCTCGTGCCAGCAACATTCCAATTCCACATCCGAAACCGTCGCTACCCCATCGGCGGGCGGGCTCAATTTCCGCGTAGACGACATGACCTGTGGCCATTGCGCCGGCACGATCAAGAAGGCGATCGAGACGACCCTGCCCGGCACGACCGTCGATGCCGATCCCGCCTCCAGGCTCGTGAATGTCGTGGGCTTCGGCGACTACGCCGCGATCAAGGCGATCGTGACCGGCGCCGGCTACACGCCAAGCGCCTCTCCCGTCGCAGCCTGAACGAAATCGAGGGGGCAGAAAGCGGCAGAAGGCAGCATCGACCGTCTGACCTACGCAAGCCGCTCGCCCCGTAACAGAGGGGATTGTCATGAAGAGCATCATTCTGGCCGCGCTTGCTCTTGCCAGCGCGGCCGCCCTCCCGGCGGAAGCCGCGGAGGGCGACACCGTCAAGGCCATCAGGGCCCGAGGCGAGCTGCTCTGCGGCGTCTCGACCGGCGTCTCGACGGGCATGTCGACACTGGACAACCAAGGCAACTGGAAGGGAATGGAGGTCGAATTCTGCCGGGGCCTGGCTGCTGCGATCCTCGGTGACGCCAGCAAGGTGAAGTTCGTCCCACTCGAATTCCGGGTCGCCTTCACGACGCTGCAGTCCGGCGCCGCCGACATCCTGGCGCGCACGGCGACATGGAGCTACTCGCGCGACGCCTCGCTCAACCTCGATTGGGGCGGCGTCTACATGTATGACGGCCAGGGTTTCATGGTCGCGAAGAAGCTCGGCGCCAAGAGCGGCAAGGACCTGAACGGCGCGTCGATCTGCGTCTCGGCCGGCACGACGTCGGAGCTGAACCTCGCCGACTACTTCCGCTCCAACGGCATGAAGTACACCGTCATCACCGGTTCGACGCGTGAACAGAACCAGCAGAGTCTGGAGTCGGGCCGGTGCGACGCCTATTCCAACGAGCGCGGCGGCCTTGCGGCGAGCCGAACGGCGATGAAGAACCCCGATGACTGGGTGATCCTGCCGGACGTCTTCTCGAAGGAGCCGCTCGGGCCGACGCTCCGGCAGGATGACGCGCGCTTCCGCGACATCGTGGCCTGGACCCTCAACATCATCATCGCCGCCGAGGAATTCGGCGTGACGAAGGCGAATGTCGCCGAGCAGGCGGCGAGTTCGACCAACCCGGAAGTCCAGCGCATGCTCGGAAAAACGGGCGAATTCGGCAAGATGCTCGGGATGGAGCAGGACTGGGCCGTCAAGGTCATCGCGGCAACGGGCAATTATGGCGAGCTCTACGAGCGCAACCTCGGGTCGGGCAGCCCGATCAAGCTCGATCGCGGCCTGAACTCGCTCTGGAGCAAGGGCGGGCTGCTCTACAGCCCGCCTTTCCGGTGAACGAGGTGCGGCGGCTCAGCCCGCCGCACCGCCTCCTGGAGCATCGGTCATGACATCGACCGGGTTGAGTACGCCACAGATCGCGGCACGACCGGTGACGCTCGGTCGAAATCTTACGGGTCGGCAGCGCCGCCATATCCTCTACCAAGCCGCGTTCCTGCTCGTGCTTTGCGCCTTGCTGTGGCTTGCCTGGCGCAACGTGGAGGCCAACCTCGCCGTGCGCAAGCTCGCGCTCGGCTTCTCCTTCCTGCGGCAGGAGGCCGGCTTCGGCATTTCCTTCAGCATCATCCCATATGCGGAAACCGACACCTACCTGCGGGTTTTCGTGGTCGGCCTGTCGAACACGCTCCTCATTGCCTTGCTCGGCATCATCGCGGCGACGCTTCTCGGCTTCGCGATCGGCATCGCGCGCCTCTCGCCGAACTGGGCGGTGGCGAAGGCTGCACTTGTCTATATCGAGACCGTCCGCAACCTGCCCCTGCTTCTGCATGTCCTGATCTGGTACAACGTCGTGATCCGGTCGCTGCCGCCCTCCCGGCAGGCCGTCAACCTGCTCGACGCCGTCTTCCTGAGCAACCGCGGCATCTTTGTCCCGTCGTTGGAGACGAGCCTGGGTTGGGAGACGCTCGCGCTGTTGGTAGGCGGAGCGGTTGCCGCGATCGCAGGCATCCTTCGCCGCGCCCGACGCTGGCGCGAGGAGACCGGACAGCCGACGCGTGTGGCGATCCCGATCGTCTTTATCTTGGCCGGCGCACTGCTCCTTGTCGCTGGATGGGGCCAACTCCGCGTGAGTTGGCCGGCGCTGCAGGGGTTCAACTTTTCCGGCGGCATGGCGCTGTCGCCGGAGCTCTCGGCGCTGGTCGTGGCGCTGGCCGTTTACAACGCCTCCTTCATCGCGGAACTGGTACGCGGTTCGATCGAGGCCATCGGCAAGGGTCAACGCGAGGCGGCCGCGGCGCTGGGGCTCGATCGCGGCAGGATCTTGAAGCTGGTGATCATCCCGCAGGCGATGCGCGTGCTCGTCCCGCCGCTGACGAACCAGTATCTGCATCTCGTCAAGGCGTCGTCGCTGGCGACCGTCATCGGCTATCCGGACCTCGTCAACGTCTTCGTCGGCACGAGCCTTAACCAGACCGGGCGGGCGATCGAGATCATGGCGATGACAATGGCCGTGTACCTCGTGCTCAGTCTGGCGATCACGGGACTGAGCAACCTGCAGTCCCGCCGCCTGAGGCTCGTCGAGCGATGACTGCGCTGGTGAACTCGAGCCGCGTCGAGCGGAGCCCGGCTATTGCGCAACTGAGAAGGCGTCTCGCCTGGGCGCGCGCCAATCTGTTCGCTCGGCCGATCGACGTGCTGCTGACCTCAACGATCGCCGCAGCCGCTGTCGCGCTGCTCTGGGCGATCGTCCCGTGGGCGTTCATCGACGCGGTCTGGGTCGGCGAGAACCGCGCCGCCTGCCGACCGGACGCCGCCTGTTGGGCCTTCATCGTCAACCGGGGCGGTCAATTTCTCTACGGCTTCTATCCCCAGCCGGAGCGCTGGCGCGTGAACGCCGTATTTTTGATCTTCGCAGTATCGGTCTTCTTGCTGCTGCGGCGCGACACCCCAGGCAAGCGGGTCGTTGCCTTCTTTCTCCTCCTTGTGTTCCCCATCCTGGGCTATGTCCTGCTCCACGGCGGCGTGGCGGGGCTGTCGCGCGTGACGACCGATAAATGGGGCGGGCTTTCGCTAACGCTTCTTCTCGGCGTCGCCGGAATCGTCGTGTCGTTCCCAATCGCGATCGTGCTGGCGCTGGGTCGGCAGAGCGAAATGCCGCTGTTTCGCTGGGCGAGCATCGCCTACATCGAGATCTGCCGCGGACTGCCGCTCATCGCCGTGCTGTTCATGGCGCGGATCCTCCTACCTTACGCCTTTCCGGTTGGCTCCGAGTTCGATCCCCTCGCGCTCGCGGTCACCGGCATCATCCTGTTCGAAAGCGCCTATCTCGCGGAAGTGTTCCGAGGAGGCTTCCAGGCGATCCCGAAAGGTCAGGCCGAAGCGGCCGCCGCGATCGGGTTCGGCTACTGGCGGACCGCGATCTACGTCACGCTGCCGCAGATGTTGCGCGTCGTGGTTCCCGGCGTCGTCAACAACGCTATCGCGCTGGTGAAGAACACGACGTTGGTCGTGATTCTGGGGCTCTTCGAGGTCCTGAACATCGTCGCTGCCGGCGCCGCCGATCCCGACTGGCTGGGGCTCCACGCGGTGGGCTACGTCTTCGTCGGGCTGGTCTTCTGGGGGCTCTGTTTCGCCATGTCGCGCTACAGTCAGAGCCTCGAACGCGAGATAAAGGCGGCGGAACGGCAATGATGTCATCGTCCAGCCGCCCGCTTCTCGAGGTCTCCGGGCTGAACAAATGGTTCGGCGCTATGCACGCTCTGCGCGACGTCGATCTGACCGTCGGGGTCGGAGAGCGCATCGTGGTCTGCGGTCCGTCCGGTTCGGGCAAGTCGACGATGGTCCGATGCATCAATGCCCTTGAACGCTACCAGAATGGCCTGATCCGATTGGAGGGGGAGGCCATCAACGCCGATTGCGACAGCGTCTTGGGGGCGAGGCGCGCGATCGGGATGGTGTTCCAGTCGTTCAACCTCTTTCCGCATCTCAGCGTCCTTGACAACATCACGCTCGGCCCGCGCAAGTTGCTCCGGTTGCCGCGGCCCGATGCCGAGAGCGCGGCGATGATGCTGCTCTCCCAGGTCCGGATGGAGGATCAGGCGCGCAAGATGCCGTCGCAGCTCTCGGGCGGCCAGCAGCAGCGGGCCGCGATCGCGCGCGCATTGGCCATGAACCCCAAACTGATGCTGTTCGACGAGCCGACCTCGGCCTTGGACCCCGAAATGGTCAAGGAGGTTCTCGATGTCATGACGGCCTTGGCGGAAGCCGGGACGACGATGATCTGCGTGACCCACGAGATGGGCTTCGCCAAGGCCGTTGCGCACCGGATCGTGTTCATGGACCAAGGGAAGATCGTCGAGACAGCTGATCCCGCTGCGTTCTTCGCCGGCGACTGCTGCGATCGGGCACGGAGTTTTGTTGGCACCACCGCCGGTCGGTCAGGCCTAGCGTCATCTTCGTGATCTGATCGGGATCAGAAACAGATGAGCAAAAAACTTCATCGACTTTCAATGCCGGTCGGCCCGCAAAAAAGTCCGCGAAAGCGGAAGGTCAACAAGACGATTCTGCGGGGGTCTCTTGCTAGTTTCAAGAAACTTATCTTGTTTATGTCGTTAGCAATACTGGTATTTATTGTCTTAACAAATAGATGAAAATCTAGCGCATGCCGAAGCTCATCCAGGCTGCCATGGCGACCATCATGAGATTCTCGGTCAACGACACGAAGCCGAGTGGAACTCTGCTGCTGCCCCCGACGCACGCGCACTTGATCTGGCGACGGTCGATGTAGACGGCCTTGACCACCGACGCAGCGCCGATGGTGCCGATGAAGGCCGCGACCGGAACGGAGAGCCAGGTCAGGGCTCCGGCGATCATCAGCACACCAGCCATCAGCTCGGCATACGGATAAACATAGGAGTAAGGCACCCAGCGCCGCGCCAGAAGGTCGTAGCCGAGGAACATGGTCGAGAAGCTCTCGACGTCCTGAAGCTTGAGCAGCGCCAGGATGCACATGCTGAAAGCGATAAACCACTCCAGCGAGTGCAAATCGAGAAGACGACCCGAGCTAGCCCAGTTGGCCGCGAGCGCCATCAGTGCCGCGACGGCAAAGACCCAGATAACGGGCGTATAGCTGGTCGCCCCGGGATCGGCGACGCTCAGCCCAAAGAAGCGACGCAGATCGTCGTAGCCGCCGACGCGTTGTCCGTCGATGAAGGTCTGCGGCGTGGTCTTGACGTCATGCTCGGACTTGAAGGCGTCGGTCTCAGCCCTCGAGGTAAGCCAGCGATCTTCGACGGTGTAGCCGCGGCGGCTCAGCAGGTCCCGCGCTTTCAGTCCGAACGGGCATTCATGTTCCGGCGTCACCATCCGGTAGATGGTGGCCTGACGCGCTTCACTGGTCGTCACCGCTACGTCTCCAGTGCTTTCGAGCAAGTCGGTCACTGCCGGGCCAGAAGGGCTTCCATCTGGGCGATCTCCTTGCGCTGGCTGGCGACGATGTCGCCGCACAGCGCCTTGATCTCCGGATCCGTGAGCGTCGCCTGCTCGCACATCAGGATGGCACCCGAATGATGCGGGATCATGGCCCGAAGGAACTCGGCGTTTCCGATGCCGGCCTGCGTGCGCATGCCGACAAAGCTGACTGCGAACACCAAGATGGCGGCCGCGCCGACCGCCAGGTTGATGCGCCGCGACGGGAACATCGAGCGCATCGAGACCAGCATGATCACCGTCATCGGCGCCACCATCATGAGGGTCATGTAGACGTTGTTCAGGTTAAAACGGAAATGGGCCACCGTCGCGATCATCGTGTACATGACGAAGTACATCACGATGAAATCGAGGACGATCTCGACTGCGAGGCCGCGGTAGTGGCCTTGCTTCATGTCACCGTGCTGCTCCATATTCCCAACTCCCTCATCGCGGCTTTGGTCGGCTGTCCAATGAGCGCGACGCTACTTACCCTTGGTCTTCAGCCACGCGTCGATCGTGGCGATTTCCTTCTCCTGAGCGGTGACGATCTCCTGCGCCAGCTTCTTGGCCTCGGCGTCCTTGCCGTTCGCCAGCTCGACCTTGGCCATGTTAATGGCCGCCTGATGATGGCCCTTCATCTGCTTCATAAAATCGACATCGGCGTCGCCCGTGTAGGCTGGCATTCCGCTCATCATCGTGATCATCGACTGCTTGTAGCCCTTGGTGGCCGTGGAATCGGAGTTCATCGGCATCATCATCTTCATGTGCATGCCGGGATCCATCGCCGGCTTCGACGCGGGCTGCTGGGCTGAGGCTGCAGAGATGGCGAGAGCGGATGAGAGCGCAATGAGGCTGAGACGTGTCATGGTTCTGGTTCCTTCGTTCATTTGAGCTTGCCGGGCGCGCCCATCGGCGCCGGTGAATTTGCTACGCCGCCATCTTCCGGCAGCTTTCGGCACATTCGCGGCAGGCCTGGACGCAAGCGTCCATATCGCCGAGGCGCTCGCATTCGGCGGCGCAATCCGCGCAGATATCGGCGCATTCAGCGCAGAGATGCTTGTGGTGCGGCGAACCGATCAGCATCACATGCGCGGTGGCGCGGCATGTTTCGGCGCAGGCTAGCATGAGCCTGATGTGGTCGGGGCGGGCGTGCTCGCCGCCGAGCTCCAGGCAATGCCCTGTGCTCATGCCGAGACAGGTCTGATAGCACTTGAGGCAGGCGTCGATGCCGACCTGCATTCGCGAATTGAGATAATGCATGACGAATCTCCTTTGCGCTGCGGACCTGTTCTGGTCCGTTATGACGGAGACGCCCGCGAGCGCCCAACGTTCCAGCCTGCAACAATCTGTAACAGACCTGTTCAGGCAGAACGGGGCCTCTGATCCGGCCTACGGCGGCGACCTGGTCTATTTCGGCGCCTTCTCGACCTCGCGCTTGACCATCTCGTAGAGCGGGCGCGGGCCGAATTCGGTGAGGGGCTGGCCGTTCACGAAGAAGGTCGGCGTCCGGGTCACCTCGAGCGCCTTCACGTCCACGGCGTCCTTTTCCAAGGTCGTCTGGAACTCCGGCCGGGCCGCGTCGCGCTTGCCGCGCTCGATGTCGAGCCCGGCGTCCTTCGCCCGCGCCCAAGCCTTTTCAAGATCGGGCTTGTCGTGGTCCGCCCATTCCGGCTGGAATTCCAGGAGCGCCGCGAGGACGGGTTCGAACTTGCCCTGAAGGCGCGCCGCTTCGAGGATCTTGACGGCTTGGTCGGAGCCTTCATGGAACGCGGCATAGCGGATGACGAGCCGTGCCTCGTTGGGGAAGAGAGCCAGAATCTGCTTGAGTGGCGGATAGAAGGCGCGGCAGGCCTCGCACGACGGATCGAAGAACTCGACGATCGTGACGGACGCACTCGCGGGGCCGATGATCGGCGAGTGGTCGCGGACCAGCGCCTCAGTGCGCGAGGCCGCGATGGCGCGGGCTCGTTTTGCCTGCTCGTTCTGGTGGAAGACGGTCGCACCGGAGAAGAGCGCGAGGGCGGAGACGCCTGTGAGGACGACGATGGCGCGGCGGTTCATAATGCGGCCTTTGGTCTGGAGCCGATGAGCGCGACGGCGATCGCGAGGAAGGCCGCGAGAGACAGGTAGGGCAAGGGCAGCACGCCCAGGATCGTCATGTCGGCGCTGGCGCAGGAGGGGCCCTGCGAGCAGGGCTGGATGCCCTCAGGAATGAAGCCGGCGTAAAGGAGGCTGTGGAACCCGGCGATGGCCATGCCGATGGCGGCCAGGGGCAGCGCATAGAGCCAGGCGCCGGTATCACCACGGAAGCTCGCCACTGCGAGCAGGATCGCGAGCGGGAACATGAAGGCGCGCTGATGCCAGCACAGGCTGCAGGGCGCCTGGCCGACGACCTCGCCGATGAAGAGCGCGCCGAGGCTTGCCGCGACCGCGACGACCCAGGCGATGAAGAGATAGAGCCAGCGGTCGTGACCGCTGGCGGCGCTGTCGCTGCCGGTCATGTGGGAAGCATGCCTTTCATCCGATTTTGGCGAGGAAGGGGAAGGTTTCGAGAAGCCAGAAAGCGATCGTCGAGAGCTGGCCAGACATCATGGCCAGGCCCATCGCGATCATGGTGACGCCGGCCACGATCTGCAGAGCGCGCCCTGCGCCGCGCAGGCGGCGCAGTCTCGCCGTCATGCCGTCTGCGAACAGCGCCGTCAGCAGGAAGGGAATCGCGAGGCCAAGCGAGTAGACGCTCAAAAGCGCCACGCCGCTCGAAGCCGATGGCGACGTTGCGCTGACCGTCAGGATGGCGCCGAGAACGGGGCCTATGCAGGGCGTCCAGCCGAAGGCGAAGGCGAGACCAAGGAGGTATGAGCCGATCGGCCGACCGCCCGCGATCGGCGCCCGGACCCGAAGCTCGCGCTCCAGCCAGGACAAGCGCACAAGCCCCGCCGTGAAAACGCCGAAGACGAGGATGATCGCGCCCCCGACGATGCCGGCCTCATAGCGATAGGCGAGGAGGAGGTGGCTGAGAGCGCTCGCGCCCGCGCCAAGGAGCACGAAGACCGTCGAGAAGCCGAGCACGAACCAGACGCTCATCACGACGGCGTTCAGCCGTGACGAGGACCGGGAGGATGGATCGACGGCCGCGGCCGAGCCGCCGGCAATGTACGAGACGTAGCCCGGGACGAGCGGAAGGACGCAGGGTGAGAGGAACGAGACCACCCCGGCCGCAAGCGCCGCCCAGATGCCGATATTGGCGATGTCCATCAGCGGACCTGCTTTCCAGGACTATCGGCGATGAGCGCCGCGATCTCGTCCATCATGGGCTTTTCGTCCCATGCCTTGACGCCATGCCAGCGCCCCTTTTCGACGCCGTCTGAGCCAAGCAGGATCGTGGTGGGGAGGCCCGAAATGGCCAGCCGACCAACCGACGCGCCCGTCGGATCGAGGAAGACCGGCAGGTCCTTGACGTTCAGCTGCTCCAGCAACGGCTCGACGACGTCCGCGCCGTCGCGATCGACGGAGAGTGCGATCACGGCGGGAGTCCGTCCGCCCAGGCCACGGTGAAGCCTCGCCAGCGCCGGCAGTTCCTGGCGACAGGACCAGCACCATGTCGCCCAGACGGTCAGCAGCACGGCCTGCCCACGAAAGCCGGCAAGTCCGGTGGAGCTGCCGTCGAGCCGCTGGAACACGAGCGCGTCGGCGATCGGGGATCGCGACGACCTGTCGGCGACCACGACATAGCCGACAGCGATCGCCAGCGTCGCCATGGCGACCGCCGACAGCACAAGCCGTCTGGATCTGAGCACTGGTCCGATCAATCTCGGGCCTCGAAAACGGAATGGTCATGCCGCGCAAGTCCGGCATGGCGAGCGTCCACGCTCACGGCCGGCGGCGAAGGGTCTGGACTGGAAGGCTGGCGCGCGATGGCGCCGCAGGCCGCGTGAAGGCTCGCCCTTCAGCTGCGGCGCGGTGGACCCGTCGCTTGTGGCGGACCTTGCGGGCTGGACGACGCCGATACGTCAACGCGCTGTACGAAGATCGTCTCAGCCGGTTCGGCGCGTCTTGGGACCAGCGAGGCCGGCGCAGGGGGAGCCAGCGGCGCCAGCGCGACCGATTTCGCCCAGACGCAGCAGGCATTGACGCCCTCGACATGGGCCGACCGATCACGTTTCGAATCCGGCGTGGCGCCGCATATCTCGACGAGGGAGATTTCCCCCGCGTCGAACTTGGCGGCGAGATGGGTGCTGCCGGCAAGCGCGCTCGCCATCAGCTGGAACATCAGCACGAGACCACAGGCGGCGGCCAGAAGGCCTCGCCCCAGATCCCGTGATGTGCCGGTCGACGTCATGGCCGGAGAATAGCCCATGCGGTCGGACGTGAGCAATCGCGGCACAGCATCCTCGCGCTCTGTTGACCAGCCCTGCCAGCGGCGACCGGAATCATCGCGTCGTCGCCCTGGACCTGGCGATGTGCTCGTCGATCTCCGCCACCGTCGCCGGCTGGTCCCACTCCCGCGCCCCCGGCCAGCGGGCGATCTCGCGACCGGCCGGGTCTATGAGCACGGTCGTGGGCAGTCCGGTGATCTTGAGCGCCGGCATGCTCCTGGCCTCGCGGTCGAGATAGATCGCCAGGCGGGTCAGCCCCGTCCGCTGAAAGAACGGCTGCACTACCTCCAGCCCCTGCCGGTCGATCGACAGGGCAACGACCTCGAACCCGCTATCGCCCTTCATCGCCTGAAGCCGGTCGAGCGACGGCATCTCCTTGACGCAAGGCGGGCACCAGGTCGCCCAGACGTTGAGCAGGACAAAACGGCCGCGGAAGGCCTCTTCCGACAACTTGCGTCCATCGGCGGTCTCGATCGTCAGTACGGTCAGGACGGGCGCTGGCGGCTGTGCTCGTCGCGTGGCGAAGAGATAGCCGGATGCCGTTGCGATCACGATCGCCGCCAGCATCGCGGCGACGAACACCCTGCGCCCACGAAGGCTCATCGGAGCACCATGCGGACCTTCTCCAACGCGGAAGCCTCCTCCTCGTGGTAGTCGATCATCGTGCGGAAGCTGCCGTCGGCCTGCATCAGATAGACCGAGGCCGAATGGTCCATGGTGTAGCCGCTCTCGGTCGGGATCTTCTTCGCGTAGGCTTTGTAGGCGGCGAGCGCCGCATCGACCTGCTCGCGGGAGCCGGTCAGGCCAATTACGCGGGGATCGAAGGACTGAAGGTAGAGCGCGAGCTGTTCAGGCGTATCGCGCTCGGGATCGACCGTGATCAGCAGGATCTGCAGGCGATCCGCCGCCGCTCCGATCTTCCCGGTCAGGTTGGCCATCTGCACCAGAGTGGTCGGGCAGACCTCGGGGCAGTGGGTGAAGCCGAAGAAGACCGCCATCGGCTTGCCGCGATAGTCGGCGTCGGTGACCGTCCTGCCGGTGTGATCGACCAGCGTGAACGGCCCGCCGATCGCGGGTACGCCCTGGACGGCCGCGCGGCCCGCAGGCGAGCGACCGGGACCATCGACCTGCCACCACCCCAGCAGGATAGCCGCCCCTACGAATGCGAAAAGGACGACGCCGGCCCAGGCGCCGTAGCGGATCCATTTGAGGACTGGCATGGCGCGCTTCAGTGCCCGACATGGCCGGTCGCGGCCGGCTGCGGCGCTCCGACGCCTTGCACCTGCAGCTCGACCGCGACAGCGCCGGCGCGCTCGAAGACCAGCGTGGCCTTGACCTTGTCGCCCTGTTTCAGCGGCGCCCTGAGGTCGATCAGCATCAGGTGCAGCCCGCTCGGCTTGAACTCTACAGTCTGGCCGGGCGGGACGACGACGCCGTCCGTTTTCTCGCGCATCCGCATGATGCCGTCGGCGAGACTGCTCTCGTGGATTTCGACGCGAGCCGCCGCCTCGGTCGAGCCGCCGACCAGACGGTCGGGCTCCGGGCCGGTGTTCTCGATGGCGAGATAGCCGCCGCCGACTTTCGCCGAGGGCGGCGTCGCCCTGGCCCAGGGATGGTCGATCTTGAGTGGCCCGACGGCATAGTCGTGGGCGCGGACTGGGGTGGCGGCATAGGCCGCCAGAGACAGGGCGACGCCGGCGGCGCCGATCGCGAAACGCTTCATGGATGATCCTCGTCAGGGTGATGGTGCCGGCGGGAGGGCCGGCGCTCAGGTCACGCTTCGAGGGTCGGGGGCGCCCGCGATCCCTGCGCGGTCGCGGCGCGGAACAGGATCACCGGCGGGCTTGCCTGGCCGAACGCGATCGGCAGGCTGGCCGGAGCGAGATAGGGGATGGCAATCGCCGGCGAGGCCGGAGGCACGACCGGATCGACCGCAACCGAGGTGCTCCAGGCGCAACAGGACGGCTGCGCGGTCGCGTGGTGTGGGCTCTCGTCCGATCCGGGTGCGTCGGGAGCCTGAGCGCCCGAGCACAACGCTTGCGTCAGGCCTGGCTCGCCAATCGACATGGCGAGGCGGGAGCCGGCGGCGGCGCTTGCGAACACCCCTTGCAGCATCAGGACATAGGCCATCGCAAGCGCGAGCAGCGCCCGGATGATGACGGTTCTGGCCGGTCCTATTGTCACGAGCCGGACATAGCGGGGCGCTGCCGCCCTCGCAATGCGACATGGCGGATCACGCTCAACCCGTGGCGAGGTCGAACAGCGGCTTCATGTCCAAGGCGATGATGATCGCGGCGATCAGGGCTGCGGTAACAGGGCGCGATCGAGCGCAGTCTCGCGATACGCCTGGTTCACAAACCGAATCTTGGGCCGTCAACGAAACGCTTCCCTAATCTCGATCTGCTATCTGATGGATGCAGTAGGCGGGAGCTAGACGTCATGGCAGCAGCCGAACCAGCGCTTTTGACGTTTTCGGAAGCCAGAGCGCGCAATTCGGATATCGGCGGATCCGAAGCGCTGGCCGTACTGGTCGGCTGGGTCGAAGGCTATCTGATGAATGCTAACGTCGCGCTGGGGCGCACTGGCGCGGTATGTCCGTTCACCCGCCAGGCGGCACGCATCAACACGGCAAGGCTCGCAATCTGCGAGGTCGGAGCCGGCGACGAGGTCGCTGCCTTCCATCTGATCAGGGCTTGCTTCCGGGCGCTGGAGAAAATCCCTGCCAAGACCGGCATGGCGCATTTCCGCACGGTGATCGTCGGCTTCCCGAACTGTGCCGACGCGGACGGCGTCGCAATGCTGCAGCGCGTGCAGGGTCGCCACAAGTTCTATTCGCTTGCGCGCAACCGCATGATTGGATTGATGCATCCGGAATCGGACGCGCCGGGTCTCTGGAACGCGGAGTTTCGGCCGCTGCGCGCACCGCTGCCGGTGCTGGCCATCCGCCACATGGTCGAGCAGGACGCCCCCTTCGCCGTGCGCCATCCCTTGCTGTTGGCGCCCTATCTCATGCGCTTTCCGCTGGCCGGGGCAAAACGACTGATCGCTCACGCACGCGTCGGGCTTGAGCGATGACGCATGCTGCGCGCAACTACCTCGCGACAACAGGCGCCACTTCGACCCGCCACGCGCATACGGATGCCGGGATCGCTGCGGCCGTCTTCGAGATCGTCCAAGATCGCGAGGCCTTCCTGGCCCTCCGCCCGGAATGGGACGCGCTGTTCAACCGCGCGGGCGAGCCGCACCAGGTGTTCCAGAGCCACGTCGTGCTGCGACACTGGATGGACCATTACCTCGACAATCGGAGTCGAGCGTTCATCGTGACCGCGCGCCGCCAAGGGCGGTTGGTCATGGTCTGGCCGCTGCTGGCGCGGCGCCGTTTCGGCGTCGAGACGGTCGGCTTCATGGGCAGCCCGGTGGCGCAGTTCGGCGATATCCTCGTCGAACAGGGCCCGGATCGAGGAGCTTTGATCGCAGCCGGCTGGGCGGCATTGCGCGCGCGCAGCGTCGACCTCTTCGAGGCGCGCAAGGCCAGGGCGGATTCGCTGCTAACGCGATCCAGGTTGTTCGCCGGCGCACGCGAGACAGACCGTCAGGAAGCGCCTTACGCCGAACTTGCGAGGCGCGTCGGGCCGGACGGCGGACCAAGCGAGGCCTATTCCGCCCGCGAGCGTTCCAACTATCGCCGCCGGCTGCGACGGCTGGCCGAGCGCGGTGAGTTAACCCTCGGGATGGTCGCGCCAAGCCAAGACGCGGCTGAGTTCGCGCTCACCGCAATAGCTATGAAACAGGCGGCGTTGCGCCGCCACAGCGTAATGGCGCCGACCGTCTCGGACCCGCGCTTCGCGGCGTTCTTCGGCGCGCTCGCGGCTGATGACACCAACGGCTCGCCATTACGGGTGGCGATCATACGCTGCGCCGGCGAGGAAATAGGCATCGACCTCGCTTTCGACTGCAAGGGCGCGACGTTTGGCCATGTCATCGCGACGCATCCCGACCATGAGCGCGGCGGAATAGGCGGCCTGCTGGTCCACCACAGCTTCGCATGCGCTGCCGCGCGCGGCAGCGCCGTCTTCGACATGCTCGCGCCAGCAGACCTATACAAGCGCGATCATGCCGACGGAGTCACGACGGTTAGCGACTATCTGCTTCCGCTGACGGTCAAAGGACGTGTGGCAGCACTGTTCAGTCCCGGCCGCTGGCGGCCTTTCCTGAAATCAGCGATGCGGACGCTGCCGCCGACGGTCACGCGTCGGCTTGCCAGTTGGGCTTACAGCGGCAAGAACTGACGCTGCGTTCGCAAGTGCGCTCTTGAAAACCAGCATCTTTGCATGACTGCTGTTGACCCGTCGAAAGCGCTCACTTTCTTCAAACGCGGAGCTGGCGCCGACTAGCTACAGGCGCGGTAGCGATGCTGGTGGCAACCGGGACCGCAATGTGGCGGATCGCGCTCAACCCATAGTGAGGTCGAAGAGCAGCTTCATGTTCAAGGCGATGATGATCGCGGCGATCAGGGCTGCGGTGACGGTCAGCCATTTCGGTGCCACCATCTCGCCCATTTTGTTCTTTGACGCGGTGAACATGACGAGAGGCACGATCGCAAAGGGCAGTTGCAGGCCGAGGATGACCTGGCTGAGGATCAGGAGCTTGCCGGTCTCGCTGGCGCCGTAGATCCAGGTCACGATGATTGCCGGGATGATGGCGACCAGCCGCGTGACGAGCCGCCTGACCCAGGCCGGCAGCTTGATGTCGAGGAAGCCCTCCATCACGATCTGGCCGGCCATGGTCGCAGTCACTGTGGAGTTTAGGCCGCAGCACAGCAGCGCGATGGCGAAAAGCGTCGGCGCAATCGACAGGCCGAGCAGCGGCGCCAGCAGCTCATGCGCCTTCTCCAGTTCGGACACCGTCGTCTGGCCGGTCTTGTGGAAGGTCGCCGCCGCCAGGATCAGGATCGAGGCGTTGACCAGCAGCGCGAACATCAATGCGACTGTCGAATCGACGGTCGCCCATTTCAGCGCGTCGCGCTTCTCGGGCAGGCTCGAGCCGAAGGCCCGCGTCTGCACGATGCCCGAATGGAGATAGAGGTTATGGGGCATCACGGTCGCGCCGATGATGCCGAGAGCGAGATAAAGCATCTGCGGATTGGTGACGATCTGGGTCGTCGGCGCGAAGCCCCGGATCACCTGGCCCCAGTCGGGATCGGCCAAGGCGATCTGGACGCCGAAGCAGACAGCGATCACGCCGAGAAGCGTGATGATGAACGCTTCGATCCATCGGAAGCCCTTGTTCTGCAGCCACAGGATGACGAACACGTCGAGCGCCGTGACGACGACGCCGATTTCCAACGGTAGCCCGAAGAGCAGGTTGAGCGCGATCGCGGTGCCGATCACCTCGGCGAGGTCGGTGGCGCAGATCGCGAGCTCCGCCAGCAGCCAGAGCGGCCATGACACGGCGCGCGGATAGGCGTCGCGGCAGGCCTGGGCGAGGTCGCGGCCCGAGCCGATAGCGAGCCGCGCGCAGAGCGCCTGCAGGATGATCGCCATGATGTTGGAGAGAAGCGCGACGAAGAGCAGCGTGTAGCCGAACTGCGCCCCGCCGGCGAGCGAGGTCGCCCAGTTGCCGGGGTCCATATAGCCCACGGCGACAAGATAGCCCGGGCCGAAGAAGGCGAGGAACTTGCGCCACGGCGTGGCGCCGGGCGCGACGGAGATCGTTCTGAAAACGTCGAGCAGGGACGGCTCGCCACGCGCCTTGCGCCAAGCGGTTTCACCGGTCTCGACCTTGTTGAGCATGCGCCCCGCCCCTGAAACTGCAACTCGTTTGCAAAAGCAGATTACGGCTGCCCGCCATATTGTCAATGCATTTGCGAACCATTCTCATTAATAAGGCTGGAGGGAGGAAGCGATGTCCGACGCAGCCGAGGTTCTGATCAGCCAGTGCCGTCAGGCGGGGCAGCGCATTACGGCGCCGCGCCGCATCATCGCAGACGTCGTCGCCAAGGCCGACGATCATCCGGACGTGCCGGAGATCTACCGCCGGGTTGCCGAGATCGACCCCACCATATCGCTATCGACCGTCTATCGGACGGTGAAGATCTTCGCCTCGACAGGCCTCGTCGAACGACACAGCTTCGCCGGCGGACGCGCCAGGATCGAGCCGGCATCCGAGGTCCATCACGACCATCTGTTCGATATCGAGAGCGGCGCGGTAATCGAATTCAGGTCCGACGAGATCGAGCGGCTGCAGGCGCTAGTGGCGAAGGAGCTGGGCTTCGAGCTGACCGGTCACCGCCTGGTCCTCTATGGCCGCCCCCTTGCAAGGAAGGCGCGCCGGGCCAGGAAGCCTTAAGGTAAATCCAGATCGCAGGCGGCTTTCAGCCGATGGATCGCGCTGTCTATCAGCTCCGATCCTGCTCCGCCGCGCGCAGGCTGCGGTTGGCCTGGCGTAAAACGACCGGGGCCGTACTCACCTTGGGGCGAGAGAGCCGGTCGTGTCGGTTCGGCCGGGTGCGTCGTCGCCGCCGAACGGGTCGGCCAGCGCCGCGTCCGGGCGGCTGATCTCGACCTTGCCGGCGACCATGGGCTGCATCCGCTCGGGCCCAAGGCTCTTGAGCATCGTGCGGAAGCTCTGGTGCATGCCGCCGTCCAGATGCGCGTAGCTCATCGCCGGCGTTCCGCTGCCGATCAGCTCGGCGAAGCGGGCCTCGTCGCGTGCTTGGCGCTGCGAGACCAGCGGCTGGACGTCGGCTTCGATCTCGTAGGGCGGGCAGGCCTCGGCCGGCGCGAACGGTCCCGATCCCTCCCTGGCGTTGAAGACGTAGCGGCGACCGCACGCGGCGAGCTTCGGCGGCTGCTTCGTCGCCTCGAAATGATCCGAGCCCTCCTTCAGGTTCCGCCAGAAGGCGATGTGAGAGCTGTTGCGATGCCGCGCCATGTTCTCCGGCGTCATGCGAAAGGGCAGCGCCTGAACCTGGAAGCTGCGCTGGCCCCCAGCGAAGGCCTCGCGCGCCAGACCGTAGATCTCGGTGACGCCCTCGTCGGTCATGGCGAAGCAGCCCGCCGAGGTGCAGGCGCCGTGGACCATGAGCGCCGAGCCGGTAGCGCCTTGCGACTTCTCCAAAGGGTTGGGGTAGCCGAGGTTGAAGGACAGGTAGAACTGCGAGCGCGGGTTCATCAGGTCGGCGGTGACGGTGTAGAATCCCTCCGGCGCCTGCCGGTCGCCCTCGCGCTTCTTGGGGCCGAGCTGACCCGACCAGCGGCACATCGGATATGTCTTGAGCAGGGCGTACTGGCCGCTGCGGTCGCGCTTCCAGACCTCGAGCTCGCTCTCCTTCTTGAAGATGCGCACGAGGATGGGATCGCTCTGGCTCATGCCCTTGGCCGACATGTCCGAGACCAGCCGCGCCGGCAGCGGCTGGAGATGGCGTGTGTCGCCGTCGCCGGTGACGCAGCCCGAGAGGGCGAATGCGCCGAGCATGAGCCCGAGAGCAAGACGCAGGGTCGAGAAGCGAATCTGTGAGAGCATGCGATAATTTTTGCGCGAACGAAGCTGACGAAGCGTGAAAAAGGACGGTTAACGACTCTCTACAACCTGATGCCACTTGAGGTTCAAGGGGAAATCGCCGGCATCCGCCTTTAGCTCGCGCGCTTGAGCCACCAGCGCCGCAGCGCCACGACCGACCAGATCGCCTCGACGACGCCGAAGGGCCAGGCGCCCTGCAGGAAGCCATAGACCGAGCCGAGCGCGCAGGCGACGGCGAAGCCCAGGACGAACCAAGGACTGCGCTCCTCGCAGGCGTAGGTGACGAGCATGAGCGTCACGGCGACGAGGCCGAAAAGGGTGAGAGCGTCCATCAGGCCATTATGTGCGTTGCGGCGATCGGACGCCGTCATAGCCAATTCCGTCCATCGGCGCAGATCCGGCACTGCGACCGCCTGTCGCATAACATGGAAGCCGGAATACCGTCGGAGGCGCTGGAACCTGAAGTGGCTTCAGGTGCGATCAGTGTTCCGAAGGGAGGATTCCATGTTCGCGCGTCGCTCGCTGCTTCGGCTCACGGCCGGTCTCGTCGCCATTGGTTTTTTCGGAAAGCCGGCGGCGGCGCAGACCACGCTCGCCTCCAGGCTGCTGGAGCTCGGCCCGCTTCCCGAGAAGGTCTTCGGCGCAGCCGACGCGCCGGTCACGGTGATCGAGTACGCCTCGCTCACCTGCCATCACTGCATGAATTTCCACATCAAGACCTGGCCGGCGTTCAAGACCAAATACGTCGATACCGGCAAGGTCCGCTTCATCGCGCGCGAGTTCCCGCTCGATCCGCTCTCGACAGCGGGGTTCATGCTGGCGCGCTGCTCCGACGAGGCGAAATGGTATCCGATCGTCGACATGCTCTACAAGACGCAGGAAGGTTGGGCATTCGCAAAAGCCGCTCGACGCGCTGACCCAGACGATGAAGCAGGCCGGCTTCACGCAGGAGACGGTCGAGGCCTGCCTTCGGCGAGAGGATCTCTCCACGGGCGTGAAGCAGGTTCAGGAGCGCGGCTCCAAGGAGCTCGGCGTCAACTCGACTCCGACCTTCTTCGTCAACGGCGAGAAGAAGGTCGGCGCGCTGACGATCGAGGAGTTCTACAAGATCCTGACGCCGCTGCTGGCGGGACGCTGACCTCTCCCCACCGCCCAGCGATGCTAGCGCGCGGCCTTGATCGCGGCGGTGACGACGTCGGGCCGGCCGAGGAAGCGGCCGAGATCCTGCCAGACGTTCTGGTTCTCCGGGGACTGCCGCCGGATGAAGGTCAGGCCGGATTTCGACCAGGGCAGGACCTTGTCGGTCTGGTTGTCGAGGACGAATTCGCCGCGGTCGGTGACGACGGTGAGCACGGCGTGGCCGCCGCCCTCCTTGTCGATCACGACGGTGATCAGCAGCGCCGAGAGCGGCCAGCCCCGCTTGACCAACTCGCGCCGCTTCTCGAGGACGTAGTCCTCGCAGTCGCCCTTGCCGGTCGTCGCGTAGCTCCAGTTCTCGATGACGCCGAACTGATCCTGGTCGGTGACGGGTTCGATCGCCTTGTTGAACGCCAGATTGACCGCCAGAAGCTCGCTCCAGGATTTGTCGTCGAGGCGCATGACCGTCGCGGCCGAACGCGGCGTCCGGCAGTTATTGGGATTGTCAATGCAGAACTGCTGCCAGCCGATCGGCGTGCGCGACGGCTGGCCAGCATGAAGATGAGCGAGGTCGGTGGCGCCGGCCGCAAACGCCTGCGTGACCATGGCGGACGTTGCGAGGCCGAGGGCCACCGCGGCGATGACGCTATGCCTTTTTTTCATGACGCTCTCCCGTGTCGTTGAGAGCGTTTCTAGCGATGACGCGTTGAATTCGCGCGAAATCGGACCCCTAAATTATCGGCCTAAGATTCAGATTTCATTGGTATTTCTTGCCGCTCCGTCAACCTTAAGGAAGGCTTTCGTCATGACCCGCTTTGCTGCCGTCGAAGGGGAGGATCGTGGGCATGTCGCGGGGACTTCCGGGCCGAGTCGCAGAGGCAGAGCATCATGAAGTCGCGCAACGGCGCGCTGGCCGCGGCCCTGATCGCGCTGGCGGTCCTGTTCTATGCCGTCAGCGTGGTGCGCATGCGTGAGGCGGAAGATCGTCGCCACCAAGCGGACCCCAAGGCCCACTCCTCAAGCGCCCCGCCGTCATCCCAGCAGCGCTGATGCTCGTGCGAGATTTCGTCTTCCAAGCCAATCTGTCCTCGCGCCCTTCGCCCATTTTCGCGAAGACCATCCTCACCCCTATAGGCGCGTGGCGTGGCCCTCGGCGTTTCTGATCGAACCGTCCTCGATCTGGATCGTCGTGTGGGTTAGGCCGAATTCGGACCGCATCGCGGCGCTCGCCGCCGTGAGGATGGCGGCTGAGTTCGGCATGTCGTCGACAACCAGGTGACAGCTCATCGCGTCCAGACCAGACGTGATCGTCCAGACATGCAGATCGTCGACGGCGACGACGCCGGGAACCGCCGACAGCTTCGCTTCAAGCAGCTTCAGATCGATCTCGGGCGGAGTTCCCTCCAGCAGGATATGGACTGCCTGCTTGAGCAGGCTCCAGGTGCGCGGCACGATGAATAGCCCGATGCCGGCGCCGACGATCGGATCGACGATCGTCCAGCCGGTGGCCATGACGACGATGGCCGCCACGATGACGCCGAGCGAGCCGAGCATATCGCTCAGGACCTCGAAATAGGCGCCCTTGACGTTGAGGCTTTCCGACGAACCGCCCGAAAGTAGCTTCATGCTGACGAGGTTGACGCAGAGGCCGACGACCGCGACCGCCAGCATCGGGCCGCCGACGATCTCGGGCGGGTTCTGGAAGCGCCGATAGGCCTCGTAGAGGATGTAGGCCGTCAGCACGAGGAGAACGACGGCGTTGGTCAACGCCGAGAGGACTTCCGCACGGACGTAGCCGTAGGTCTTCTCCGGCGTTGCGGGCCGTTCGGCGAAGCGGATCGCGATCAGCGCCAAGACGAGGCCGGCTGCGTCCGTGAGCATGTGGGCCGCATCCGCCAGCAGCGCCAGGCTGCCGGTCCAGAGCCCGCCGACGACCTCCGCGAGCATGAATGCGGTCGTCAGGCCGAACGCCATCGCGAGCCCGCTCTTGTGCTTGCCGGCTGCGGTGCCCGCCGGCGCCGCCCCGCCATGGGAGTGGCCTGTGCCCATTTCCTGTTCCCCTCAGTCGCCCGTCCGGTCGCCGGCTCGCGCTTTCCAGATCGCCCCGTCGACACGCCGAGTGCTCAGCTGTGATCCTTGTGCTCCGGTTCGCCGAGGTTCTCGACGCGGATATCGGCCGAGAGGCGGCCGGCGCGCTCGAAGACGAACGTCACCGGGATGAAGCTGCCGGGCTCGACCTTGGCGTAAAGGCCGATCAGCGTGATCTGATGCGTTCCCGGCCTCAGCGACACCCTGCCGTTCGCCGGAACGGCCAGCTCGTCCAGTTCGACGGGGCGGACAATGCCGGTCTTGGAGTCGAGCGCCTTCAGGATCGCGTGATGGGCGGCGCCCGTCTCGATCTTGAGCAGCCGATCGGGGCGACCGCCGCTGTTGGTGAAAGTCGCGTAGAATGGGAATTGGTCGCCCTTGAGGGCCGACCCCTTTGCCCATGGATGGATCACGGCGACGCCGCCGCGCTGCGCCACCGGCTCGGGATGGATCTGGCCCATCGCGAGCAGGCCTGCGCCGACAAGAGCGACGAGCCCGCCGAGGCGCCAGACGGCGGCCCGCGAAAGCAGTGCGAATGGCCTGACGTCGGCGTAAGCCGCGATTGCAAGCCATCGCCTGATCCGCTTCACGTCCGCTCTCCCGACTTAGCCGGAGCGGCCTTCGTCTCCGCCAGACCCCCGCCGCTTCGGCCACGCCGATAATCGGCCAGAGCGGCCAGCAGCATCAGCCCGACGCCGGCCGAGATGGCGATGTCGGCGCCGTTGAAGGTCGGCCAGTGCCAGCCACCCCAATGGAGGTCGATGAAGTCGGTCACGGCGCCCTGGCGCCAGCGGTCCTGCGCGTTGCCGAGCGCGCCGCCTGCGACCAGCGCTAGACCGATGCGCTCCGCCCGGATCGTGCTCCTGACGGCCCAGACCATCAGGCCGAGCGCGACGACGAGCTTGAATGCGGCCAGCAGACCCGGCCATGCCTCCAGCGTGTCGCGGCCGATCCCGAAGCTGATGCCGTAGTTGAAGCCGAGACGCAGGTTGAGGAATGGCGCGATCTCGATCACGCGCGGCGGCGCCATGACATAGGTCAGGATCAGCCATTTCGAGAGCTGATCCAGCACCGCGGCCGCGACCGCCCAGCCCAGCACGTCTCCCAGCCGCTTTTGCATCGTCATGGTGTCGGGTTCTCCGCGCTGCGGCGCGTTCCGAGCCATCGCCGGACGCGCCGCCGGTAGTCGCGATAGGGCTGGCCCAGAGTCGCCATCAGGACGCGCTCCTCAATGCGGACCTGCAAGACGATGGCGACTAGGAGCGCGAGCGTCAGGGCCGCCTGAATCAGGCTGGGCAGGACGATGAAGAGACCGACGAACAGCAGGGCCTGACCGACGAAGACCGGGTTGCGCGAGATCGCGAAGGGGCCGTTGTCGACGATCGGCCCCAGTTCGCCCTCGGCCGCGCCGATCCGCCAGGACACGCCCATGTGGCGCTGGGAAATCAGCGCCACGCAGGCTCCGACCACGACGAGGAGATGGCCAAGGACATCGAGCCAGGGTCCGTCGAGGGCGAGCGAGAGCGGGTCGGGCTTGATCGGATCGCCGATCAGCGCCAGCACGAGCGGCCAGATCACCGCGCCGACGAAGGCGAGGCGAAACAGCGTGGCGGGCAGCGCCTGTTTTTCGCGCCCCTTGTCGAAAAGCCAGATCTGCCGTCCTGCTTCTTTCGCGAGGATGGCCGACATGGCCAGGAAGCTGATGACGTAGACGACCGTCATCAGGTAGCTCGCGATTTCCATGCCCGACATGGCGCGCGCCGCTCAAGCCGCGCGGCCGGCATTGAAGCGCAGCAGCCGCAGGGCGTTGGCCGTCACGATGACGGTCGCGCCGGTGTCGGCCAGGATCGCGATCCAGAGGCCGGTGTAACCGAACACCGTGGTGACGAGGAATACGGCCTTCAGCCCGAGCGCGATGGCGATGTTGACCCGGATGTTACTCATCGTCGCCCGCGCCAGCCGGATCATGGCGGGCACGTCCCGGACCCGGCTCTTCAGGATCGCGGCGTCGGCGGTCTCCAGCGCCACATCGGTGCCCGAGCCCATGGCCACGCCGATGCCGGCGGCGGCAAGAGCCGGGGCGTCGTTGATGCCGTCTCCGATCATCATGACCGAGGCGTCGACTGAGAGGGCCTTGATCGCCGCGACCTTGTCCTCCGGCATCAGTTCGGCCTTGTGCTCCATCCCGAGCGAGCCTGCGATGGCGGCCCCCGTGCGGGCGTTGTCGCCGGTCAGCATCAGGCAGCGGAGGCCCATCGCCTTCAACTCAGCGATGCCGGCGGCGGCGTCCTCGCGCGGCTCGTCGCGCATGGCGATCAACCCGGCGAGTACGCCATCGGCGATCACGGCGGCGACGGTCTTGCCGGCCGTCTCCAGCTGTTCCACGGCAGCTTTCGCCTGATCGTCGAAGTTGGATCGCGAGAGCGCATGGCGCGGCGCTCCCACGAAAATCGCGACACCATCAAGCGTGCCCACTACGCCCTGACCAGCAATCGCCTTTGCTTCAGTGGCGTTGCGCACCGGTATGGCATGCGCCTTGGCGCGCTCGACGATCGCCAGCGCCAGCGGATGGCTCGATCCGGTCTCGGCGGCGGCCGCGAGCTCGACGACCTCTCGCTCGGTCCGACCCAACGCGACGACCTCGGTCACGCGCGGGCGTCCCTGCGTCAGCGTTCCCGTCTTGTCGAAGGCGACGACGCCGGTCTTGGCTGCGGCTTCGATCACGACGCCGCCCTTCATCAGCAAACCCTGGCGCGCGCCCGTGGAAAGCGAGGCCGCGATGGATGCCGGAACCGAGATGACGAGCGCGCAGGGGCAGCCGATCAAGAGCAGCGCCAGCGCCCGGTAGACCCAGACCGACCATTCACCGCCCAGCAGCAGCGGCGGCACGATCGCGACCAGCACGGCCAGTCCCACGATCGCCGGCATGTAGACCCGCGAGAACCGGTCGATGAAGCGCTCGGTCGGCGCGCGCGCCTCCTGCGCCTCCTCGACCAAGCGGATGATCCGGGCGATCGTGTTGTCTTCCGCAGCCTTGGTGACGCGCACCCGCAGCGCCGCCTCGCTGTTGACCGAACCGGCGAACACCGGATCGCCGACGCCCTTGGTCTTCGGCACGGATTCGCCCGTCACCGGGCTCTCGTCGATGCCGGAGACGCCGTCGGTGATCTCGCCATCGGCGGGAATTCGGTCGCCGGGGCGCACCAGCACCGTCTGGCCGATCTTCAGTGCCGCCGCGTCGATCGTACGGGTCTCGCCGTCCTTCTCGACGATCGCGGTCTTGGGCACGAGGTCACTGAGGGCCCGAATCGAGGCGCGCGCCCGGTCGGCCGCGACGCCCTCCAGCACCTCGCCGACCGCGAAGAGGAAGACGACCAGCGCAGCTTCCTCCGCCGCGCCGATGAAGAGCGCGCCGGTCGCGGCGATCGTCATCAGCATCTCGATGGTAAAGGGCATCCCGGCGCTGGCGGCCGCATAGGCCTTGCGCGCCACGGGGATGATCCCGATCACGCAGGCCGCGATGAAGGCCCAGTGCGCGATCGCTGGCCAGACGAGGCTGGACGTCCAGGCCCCGCCGAGCAGCGCGCCCGTCGTCAGGACGAGCCGCCCCTTGTTAGTCTGGTACCAGGATACGCCGTCGGGCGTCGCTTCATGGACATGGCCCGGCAGGCCGTGGCCGGCGTCTCCGGCGTGGTCACGAGGTTTTTCGATCGTTGCCGGATTGCGCGCGTGCTTGTGATCGTCGTGGGAGTACCCATGATCGTCAAGGGAATGGTCGTGGCCGGCATGATCCGCGTTGTCGCAGCCATCGCCATGACCGGATCCGGACGCCTGCGTCTTCGACGCCAGCGATGTAGCGGTGAACCCGAGGCTAGCGACCCGCTTCTCGATGGCGTCGCGCTTCGTCTGCGTCTCGTCGAGCGCCAGCGTCAGAGTTTCCGACATCACCGAGAGCTTGACGTCGCTGACGCCCGGCATGCGCTCGACCGCACCGCGAATGGTGGCGGCGCAGCTTGGGCAGTCCATGCCGCCGATCTTCCAGCTCAGGGGCGCGGGCGTCGGTGCGCTCGTCGTCGCGGCCGCCGCCTCGGCCTGCCCCTGAGCATTGCAGCAGCCGCACGCCGCCGGCTCCGGGGCTGGCGTCGTTTTCGCGGCCATGATCGCCGTCGTGTATCCGAGGCTGGAGACGCGCTTCTCGATCGCCTCGCGTCGGGTCTGGTTCTCGTCCAGCGCCAGCGTCAGGGTTTCTGCGACGACCGACAGCTTCACGTCGCTCACCCCAGGCAGACGCTCGACGGCGCCGCGGATCGTCGCCGCGCAGCCCGCGCAGTCCATGCCGCCGACCTTCCAGCTCAAGGTCTGGAGCCTGGTGTCCGAGGTCGCTGTCATGGTCGTCTCCGCTTGCAGGCGCTATGAGACGTCCTAGATACGATCTCTAGCCACTTCAGGTTCAAGGGGGAAAATGAAGTTGGACGCGAAAAACATTGCGCGCGCGATGCCGATCGGTTCGCTCTCGGATCGGACAGGCGTGAAGGTCGAGACGATCCGCTATTACGAGCAGGTCGGGCTGCTGCCGCAACCGGACCGCTCGGAGGGCAACCAGCGTCGCTATGGCCGGGCCCATGTCGAGCGCCTGGCCTTCATCAAGCATGCCCGCGACCTCGGCTTCCCCGTCGACGGCATTCGCGCCCTGCTCAGGCTGTCGGACAATCCCAGCATGGCTTGCGACGAGGCGCATGCGATTTCCGTAGCCCATCTCGACGACGTCCGTCACAAGATCGCGCGGCTGCGCTCGCTGGAGAAGGAATTGGAGCGCATTGCCGCAACTTGCTCGGGTGGTGTGACCGCCTGCGACTGCGCCATCATCGAGGCGCTGGCAGACCATAGCCGGTGCGGTGAAGATCACTAAAGCAGCACGCTACCTGGCAGACGCTATAGAATCGATTTTCATTTTGGATTCTGGAGCTAAATAACTCAAATCAAATCATCGAATTTTTTTACCAGAGTTTTGAGCTTGCCGATCAATGTTCGGTTTGCGATCAATTCGAGTTCGCTGCGCGGCTGACGCTAACTCCCGCATCAACTGCTCTCGCCGCGTTTCCGGGTCAGGCATTTTCGCCACGAACTCCCGCACCTTTTTCGCCAGAGCCCGGTCACTCCCTTTTCCGGTTCTCTCGAGATCCTTGGCATGATCGAGGTACTGATCTCGGATCTTTGCCTGCCGCTCGCGAGCCTTCGCTTCCCATAGCCGCGGACCTGATACTCCGGCTGTCGCAGACCGCACGACGTCTGCCCGCGCACCCTTGTCCGTCTCTGGAACGACGCCGCGACGCCGCAGCGCCACCACTGTCCCCTTGTCGTACTTGCGCACCTTCCCACGCGTCCGACGCGGCGTCGCCTCGGCCGCGACGCCGCGTAACCGAAGCTCGCCGGCGAACCGCTCGCGCCAGGTCGCTAGATCGGCCTTTCGCGGATTTAGGCGCTTTCCGTCATAGCCCTGCGAGCGAACCGTCAGATGCACATGCGGGTGCTTGTCATCGAGGTGCTGGACAAAGACGTAGTCGTGGTTTGTTCCAAAGGTCTCGGCCGCGAACGCCCGCACAGAATCCTTCACCGCAGTCGGATCGGTTCCGGGCGGCATCGACAGGATGATGTTGATCGACACCGTGCTGTCGCGGCGCCGCTTGTCATCGAGGACCGTATCTTCGGTCCAACGAGCCTGCAGATCCTTCAGACCCTCCCGGCCCTGCATGAGCGAGCCTTGCTCGGTCTCCGCCGTCAGCTCGCCGTTGCGCATGATGTATTCCAGATGAGACTTGAGATGCCCGGCGTCCTTGGTGCGCCCGGTGATCTTGACCATCACCTCCGGCGCGCGCCCGACGATCCGCTCAAGCCGCGCCCGCATCGCCGGCGTGACGCGCTTTGGCGCGACCGGATCAGGAACATCCGACTCAGACACGCGCGGGCGTCGTACCGGGGTCCGCCAGACATATGAGATCGGCGGAAGGTCATCGAGCAGCTCTTGAGCACGGTTCCCGCTCATGACCTGCCCTCCCAATACGTACTGGTCCGATCCAGCACGCCTTTCAGTTCACCCTGAAGCGCTTCGAGCGCCAACCGGGCCTCATCCAGCCCAGACTTGGAGCCCCCTGCTTTCCCGCCCTCTCCGGCATTCGCGGCCCGCGCGATCTGGTTGATGTTGCCGCCGATCCGGTTCAGCTCCCGCGCAATCGTCCGCAGTTCCTCGCGCTCACCATCCGACTGCTGCGCCGGCGCGCCCAGGCGTGACCGCACCAGCGACGTGATCCATTGCGTCCGCGTCATCCCGCGGGCCAACGCCATCTCGCCGAGCTGACGCAGCTCGCTCTCACGAAAGCGTACCGTCACTTTCTGCGGGGCCCCGACCGCGACGGGCGCGCGCTTCGACTGTCCGAGCCCGATCTGTTTTTGCCGGTAGCGATCCGCAGCTTCCTCGGGCCGGCGGCTGATATTGTCGGCGCTTCGCCCGACAACACCCTGTTGCTGACAGACGATTTCCGTCTGCGCTATCTTCAGGACGATCGCGACTGGCAAAAGGATATTCGCCCGAAAGTCGAGGACTTCCTGCGCGCGGCGGTCAAGAAATCCGGAAGGCTGCGCCTGATACTGGATGCGCATGCCTCGATCGCGTTTCTTGCCGGTGCCGTTCTTGATTTAAAATCCGGCGTTCAGACACAGCTGGTGCAGAAGGGCCGGGTGGGCTCTCGAATCTGGCGCGCGGATGACGCTTCGGCCGCCAATGGCGCGCGCTTCGTTGTCGCCGATGAGAGCCTTGGCACCGGCAAAAATATCGCAGTTGCGATCAGCATTTCACAGTCCGCGACCGCGCAGGCGCAAGCCTACGTCGCGGCGCATTTACCGGGCGTGGGGCGCCTGGTTTCGTTCGCGCTTCCCGGCGGGCCGGGACAGCAAAGCGTGGCGGGCGGCGCGCACGCGGCGGTCCTTGCCGAGCACGTCTCCAATCACTTGCGGGAGATTACAGCGCACGACCCTGATGCCGTGGTCCACATCTTCGCGGCATGCCCCAACAGTTTTCTGTTTTTTCTCGGTCAGCACCATCAGGGCATAGCCCCTTGCGTCGTTCATGAATTCGATTTCGACCGACAGGGCAGCAAGACGTATCAACCCTCGTTTTTGATCGACTGAATAGTAGTGGTCGCTTTCCAATTAAATCCCGAAACCGATTTACAGCATTTTCAACATGTTGCGCTGGCTCCGTGAATGCCTTTCCCTCCCCTATTGGAACCACCACACGGCAGCCTCGTCAGTCCTTGCATGGATTTTTAATGACATTCCTTGCAAACTGCCCGCGGAGGTCTAAATTGTAGCCATGAGCAAGTTCGACCAGTTCAAAGCCAAGCTCCGACCCGGGCAGACCTACCGCCGGGCGGATCTGGCCCAATGGTCGGCGGCGGTCGATCGTCATCTCAAGGAAGCGGTGCAGGCCGGCGTCCTCACCAAGCTCGCCGGCGGCCTCTACTACGCGCCCAAAGAGACCGCCTTCGGCAAGGCGCCTCCCCAGGACGACACCCTCGTCGCCACCTTCTTGAAAGGCGGCCCGTTCCTGCTGGCCTCGCCGAACGCCTACAATGCGCTCGGCGTCGGCACGACCCAGCTGCACAACAAAACCGTGGTTTATAACCACAAGCGCCATGGCAAGTTCGCGCTGGGCGGACGCACATATGATTTCAGGATGAAGCCCACCTTCCCGAAGAAGCTCACCGCTGAGTTTCTGATGGTCGATCTGGTCAACAACCTCGACCAGCTTGGAGAGAGCGCCGGGGAGGTGCTCGAGCGCGTCAAGGCGCGCCTGGCCGTCAGTGACCGAGCCCGGGTGAAGAAGGCCGCACAGTCCTATGGCTCCGAGCGGGCCAAGAAGTTCTTCGCCCGCGCTCTGGCCGAGGTGGGGACCCAGAATGCCGCGTGATTTCCTACACAACCATCCACAGTTCGCCGATCTGATCCGGATCGTCGCCAATGACCAGGGCATCGCGCCTGGCTTGGTCGAGAAGGACTATTGGATCATGCAAAGCCTTTACGGCCTGCAGCAACTTGGCATGACGTTCGAGCTGAAGGGCGGCACGTCGCTGTCAAAAGGCTATGGTCTGATCAGCCGGTTCTCTGAAGACATCGACATCCGCATCGAGCCCCCGGCCGATCCGGCGGTGATGATCGGCCGCAACCACGACAAACCTGCCCACGTCCAAAGCCGCAAGGATTTCTATGACCGGCTGGCGCAGACCATCGCCATCGACGGGATCACATCCATTGAGCGGGACACGGCGTTCGATGAAACCCGCCAATATCGCAGCGCGGGCATTCGCCTGACCTATGCCAGCATCAATGGATCGATCGAGGGCCTTAAGGACGGGGTCTTGCTCGAAGTCGGCTTCGACGATGTCGCCCCAAACGAGGCGCGAGACATCAGCTCGTGGGCATATGACTTCGCCGCCAGCCGGGTCGAGATCATCGACAACCGCGCCAAAGGCGTCGCCTGCTACCACCCGGGCCATACGCTCGTTGAAAAGCTGCAGGCGATCTCGACCAAGTTCCGGCAGCAGCAAGAGACCGGCACGTTCCCGCCCAATTTCATGCGCCACTACTACGACGTCTATTCCCTGCTCCAGGACCCGACCGTGCAGGCGTTCGTCGGCACGCGGGGCTACCTCGATCATAAGGCAAAGCGCTTTCCCAAGGCGGACAACCCGGTGATTATCGAGAACGAGGCCTTCATCCTGAGCGACCCCGCGACCCGCGCCACCCTGCAGAAGGCCTATGCCGCGTCGAGCGCGCTCTATTTCCGCGGCCAGCCGGCCTTCGACGACATCCTGACCGAAATCGCCAAGTGGGCGCCCAAACTGTAGTTCAGCAGACCATCGCCGCCATCAGGCCTCGGCCATCACTTCGCCGAGCGCCGAGGCTTTGCGCAACTCGATCATCAACGGGCGGTCCGCCGCGACGTCGATTCTGGTAATCGTCAGCCCCTGATCCCTGGCCGTGATTGAAGAGAGCAACCACACGGTGAGGTGCGTCAGCCTGCGGAACTGAAAATCAAACCAGCCGATCTCAAATCGCCTCGCGGCCTGGGATCACATAATCCCCCATGCCCGATAGCGCTTTCGTCCGGTGAGTTCACGCGGCAGGCTGCCGCCGAGCTCCTTCAGCATCGCCTCGACCGCCTGCGGCGTCACTTTCAGCAGCGCCGCCGCCAGCTGCACGGTGACGAGCGGTAACGCGACGAACAGGTCGACCAGTTCGGACAGCTTCGAATTTCCCCTTCTATTTTCACACCTCCGCAGCATCACAACCCGCGCCAGCGTCAGCCGATCAAGATCACTCTGTCCGAATGCCGCGGCTTCGCCAAAAGCACCGAGCAACCCCGCGACCCGGACGCTAATCTCCTGATGCGGGCTCCACCGAAACTTGCCCCGTCTCAACCCAACCCCAATCACCGGCAGATGCGCCGTGGCCAACCCCCGCTGCCGCAAAAGGGTCGCGGCAAATGCAAAGCCGAGCTCGCCGGCGCGTTCCGACGGCTCGAGCCAAAGCCAGGCGTCGAGCGCGAGCGCGGCGGCGAGCGCGGCCGGCAGCCCCCTGCCCTCCTCCAGGATCGCTTCCCAACGTGAGAGCCGCCCGGCCGCGTCATAGCCGGGATCGCGCAAAGTAAGGTTTTTGCGGCCCGCGTCGGAGGACAGGTCGATCCAGGCATCGAGCTTTTTGCGCGTGCGCGCCAGCAGCGCGTCGATTTCGGCGAAGGCCGGATCGGCGTGATCGTCCTCCTCCTCAAGGTCGAGGGTATCCTCATCGGCCTGGTCCTCCTCGTCGTCTTCACGATCGATCCGATCCCAGGGCGCCGCGAGCTGTTTTACGGTCGCCGACAGGGTCGTCGCCCTGCCCGGCCGATCTGGTTCCGATGGCCCCTCGATCCCGAGCCGCAGTCGCAGGGCGCCCTCGCTCAAAACCTCGGCCGGCTCGCGCCGCGCCATGTGCCGTCGTTCTTCGAGCATGACGGCGGCCCGCGCGAGCTCGCGCGTCGGGCTGCGCACATCCATGCCGGCGTCGTGCAGCACGAGATCTTCGAGCGGGCACAGCCCCCCGGTGAGCCCAATCAGGGCCTGGGCTTCAAAAGCGTGGGCGCGCTGGCGTGCTCCTTCCCCCAGGACGGGCTCGGCGCGGCGCAAGCGCTCGTCGAAGCGGGCGAGCGCGATCGCCGCGGCCTCAGCGGCTGCGGCGCAGTCGCAAACCAGGGTTTGGCGCTGGTTGCGCGGGAGTTCATATCCAATTGATTTCACGCCTTAAGAACTACCATAACCAGCCTAAATAGCTATTAGTTTGTTTCACATCGACACCTGTCCGCGTGTATCCATCACTATCGATAATTACCTCTTATCGATAGTGATGGACGTCGGTCGGCAAATCGGCGATTTTGGCGTTCCAGAGCGGCGCCAGCGCCGTCAGCCGGGCTTCCGGTCGACGAAATCGGCTTTCGCGAGCTGAACCAGGAGCGCCCGTGACGTCGTTATCCCTGCTCTCGGCCGAAACCGAAACGCGACGGGCGCTGCAGCTCGATGCCCTTGCCGGCATTCTGCCGATGGAGCGCCGCGACAAGCTCGCTACCCTCCTGACCGACGACGACGTCGCGACGCTTCGCCACCTGGCCAAAGAGGGGATGGGTGAGAACTCGCTGCGCGCGCTCACGTCGGATTTTGCCTACCTCGAGGCTTGGTCGATCGCAGCGACGGGCTCGCCCCTGCCCTGGCCGGCGCCGGAAGCGCTGGCACTGAAGTTCGTCGCCCATCACCTCTGGGATCCCGCGCGTCGGACGGAAACCGCCGCCCACGGCATGCCGGCCGACGTCGAAGCTTCTCTGCGCGCCGGCGGACATCTGCGCAGCGACGGCCCCCATGCGAGCTCCACCGTCAAGCGGCGCCTGGCTCACTGGGCCACGCTGCATCGCTGGAAGGGGCTTGAGAGCCCGCTCGGCACGCCGGCGATCCGCACCAGCCTGCGCCTGGCTGTCCGAGCCAGCGCACGGCCGCGCCGGCGCAAAAGCAAGCGTGCGGTCACGCGCGATGTTCTCGACCGGCTGATCGCGACCTGCCAGAGCGACCGCCTCGCCGACACCCGCGATCTCGCCATCCTGCTCGTTGCCTTCGCCTCAGGCGGGCGCCGGCGCAGCGAGGTGGCGCGCCTGCGGCTCGAGCAGCTGAGCGAGGAAGGCGATGTGCCGCTCGATCCTGATGACCCCAACTCGCCTCGCCTACCCTGCGTGGCGATCGTGCTCGGTCGAACCAAGACGACACAATCCGACGAAGATGCGCGCGTGCTGTTAATCGGCGCACCGGTTGCAGCCCTGCGCGAGTGGATCGAGCGGGCCAACATCAAGAAGGGGGCGGTGTTTCGGGCGATCGACCGCTGGGAGGCGATCGACGACCGGCCGCTGACGCCACAGGCCGTCAATCTCATCCTCAAGCGCCGCTGCGCGATGGCAGGGCTCGATCGGAGTGAGTTCTCGGCACACGGCCTCAGATCGGGCTATCTGACCGAGGCAGCCCGCAACGGCGTCGCACTGCCCGCAGCGATGCGCCAATCGCAGCACCGCTCGGTTCAGCAGGCATCGCGGTATTATAACGACGCCGATCAGGCGCTTGGAAAGGCTGCAAGGCTGGCGATCTGAGTGCCTGTCTTTTGCAAGCCGCCACCACCGGCCGCACCGTCTTCGCCACGATTCTGTCGAGCAGATCGTACGAGGGAAATCCGCGACCTTTGCCGAGTCACTGGAGCACCGATCGACTTGAATGATGCCTCTACGCCCGCTTCTTGTCGCGTTTTCGGCTGCCAATCAAAGCCATCAGCATGGGTCCGAGGGTAAATTCGCCAATTTCAGCTCTGCGCGTCAGGCTCCTCAGGTAACCGCCAGCACTACTGACCGCCTCACCGCGCTGCAGGATAGCCGCCACAACGATCGAAGCCTGAACTTCACCCATGACGTCCGTCGCCTCATTCCAGGCGCTCGGACTGATGCCTAACATCGGTCGGACCACCGCGGCCGTTGCCAAGAAGTCTCGCCAGTTCGAGATCCCGCCCCTGGAATAGTCAATCAGGTCAGGACAGGCGTCCAAAACCATCCCAAGAGGGAACGTCCCCTCCGGCATCCGCTGCGGTACAGGCACGATCTCCAACCCAGCCCCCTTGCTTTCGGGAAAGCGAGGTTCAAGATCAGAGAGGGAGTCTGGTTTTGAATTCTGTATGTGGCGCTCAATTTGAGACTCATTGGCGCTCATATTTTGAGTTTTAATATGGTTTTCCAGCAGGTTGAGGATTTCATCGGCCAGTAGCGATAACTCGTGGGCAATCGGCTCCAGCGCCTGGAGTGTCGCGCTACGCGGAATCCGGGCCATGATGCCTCGATAGATCTCATGGATCTCAGCCCATCCCGCCGGGCCGTGCCCAGCTTGCTGCGTAGGGACGCTCTCCTCGAGACCCGTCGCGATCATCTTGACGATGTCGCGCCGGCAGATCGTGATGCGCTCTTTAACCAAGCGCAACGCCCGTGCTTCCGCCTCGACCTCGTCCGCCAGCGCTTCAAACTCCTCCGCTCGCACCACAAGTGGGGCCAGGTCAAAGCCGAACGCCAGCTCGATTTCCCCTCCCCTGCCCTTGCGGGCGTAGCGTTTCCCATTGGGACTGTCGCGTCTGACGATCAAACCAGCGTCGACCAGAGCCGCCAGATGACGCCTGAGCGTTGCCATTGGCATGCCATGCGCCCGAAGCCCGAGCTGATGGTTTGAGGGGAAAACAATCAACCCCTCGCCCGTCAGGACGGTTTCCGGATGAAACGACAACAGCGCGTCCAGGACAGCCAACGCTCGCTCGGGCACGCCGAGAGCGTTCTTCGCCGTGCAGATAGCCCGGAAGATGTTCCATTTGTGGACCGCTTTCTCAGGCGGCCGAGTTTTCGCGCTCGCCTGGCTTGCTACATGGGCAAGCGTCAGCGATCGCCGCCCAAAAGGCGTCGTCGAGAGTCGTGTTTCCATGATCTTTGCCTCGTTTAGGGCAAAGGAAAATTGCTCGCCGAAACGGCGCCAAATCTCGCAAGAGACTCTTGACGGTGATTCGTGGAAGTGCGATTCTCGGCTTGCTTAGGACAGAGAAGGGCTTCCGGAATTCGTTTCGGGGGCCTTTTTCTTTTGCGCTCACATTCTCCTAGTTGCGGGCTCAATTACCGGCCGAGTCATGCTGCTTTTTGTGCAGCTCAAACAGGCGTGGCAATTCACTCAAAATGAAAGCGGCGAATTCAGGCGACGCTTTACGATCAACCGTAAGCGTCACGCGCTGCTTCGTCTCAGAAATGCGCCCTACCTCCCGGCCAGCGTAGGAAATGGCAACAGCATTGCCATCGGTAGGAGAATGCGCGGTGAGGCCTTTGAGTAGCGCTTCAAACCTCTCTTTTGACGACAGGCCCCCGAAGGCCGCCTCTGAAGCCAATGCTCTAGCTCTTTCGAGAGTCGCTTTGGTCGCTAAGAGGTTGGCAAGAGCCATCCAGCTGCGACGGCCAACCGTATGAGCGGGCCCAATACGTTCGATCAGATCGTCGGGAATCCGGTTTGCGACCGATAGCATGTTAGACAAATCGCTGCTGTAAACAGCCAACGCGGAAGTGATGACGTCGCGCGAAAACTGGCGGTCGAGACGGCGAGCAAACAGCGCCTTTTCGATGTAAGATAGGTCTTGGCGCTCATTGTTTTCTTGCCCCTGTGCAATCACGAGCTCCTGGTCAGAAAGTACCCTGACCACCGCCTTGACTGGCCTCTCAAGAGCTATCGCCGCACGCCACCGGCGATGTCCGAAAGCAATTTGATATTTGTTCGGCTTTACAGGGTGCGGGCGCACCAAGATCGGCACTTGCTGCCCCTCGGCTTTAATAGCCTGAACGAATGTGCCAAAGGCATCATCGTCGATCTGCATCCTATCAGGGATGAAAGATGGTTCGACGCTATCAACCTCGAGTTCGATGATCGTTTGGCCAGAGGACAGCATGCGTTCGATTTCTTCGGCACGCTTAGTTCTCTCGTTCATTTCGCCGAGTGATTGCCCCAGAGCGCCAACAGGCGATCGCGGACCGGCGGTATGGCTGTCATTCTCAAGAGCAGCCATAAGCGGCCGCGTAGCCTGACGCCGCGCCGCGGGCGTTCCGTCGGCTGATTGCGCCGCAGGCGGCGGCAAATCCGCGAAAATCTTTCGACTCATGCCGCCCTCCCCCATGCCTTGCGGATCAGCAACTCGATCTCGCCATTGACATTCTCTACCGATTCCAAAGCGCGATCATATGTAGTGCGAGTAAACTGGTTCCGTTCCACCTCAAATATGGTTTGGTTGGTCAATCCAGCATCAGAAATCGCGGTGCTTTTGAGCATCGGATGATTCAGAACATGATCACCAAAGATTGATCTGAGGAACGCAACCATTTGGTTCTGGGGGCCGTCACTCGGCTCAAAACGTGTGATGAGATATTTCATCCAAAGATAATTCGACGTGGCCCCAGCCTTGCTGATCTCCTCCAACAGATCACCCGTCATGGCGAGGAACTGATTCATTGACATCACGTCAAGCATCTGTGGGTGCACGGTAATGAGCACCGAGGTTGCTGCGGTCAGGGCAGACATTGTGAGAAAGCCGAGCTGCGGAGGGCAGTCGATCACCACGACATCGTAGGCATCCTGGATTTCGGAAAGCGCCTGGCCAATGCGCGCAAAAAACATTGTATCGCCTGCTGAACGCCGCATCAGAGCTTTCGGCGTGTCGTGCTCAAACTCCATGAGTTCAAGATTGCCTGGGACCAAGTGAAGGTCGGGGATATAGGTCGATCGGACAATTTCGGCGATCGGTCGACGCAATCCGTCGTACCTGATCGCGCCATACAGGGTCTCGTTCGGGCCGACATCGAGCTCTGGCTGATGCCCGAACAGTGCTGACAAACTCGCCTGCGGATCCAAGTCGATGGCTAGAACGCGATAGCCCCGCAGGGCAAGATACTGCGCTAAATGGGCTGCGGTCGTGGTTTTGCCCGACCCGCCCTTAAAGTTCATCACGCTCACGACCTGGAGCGGCTCATCTTTAGCTCTCCAAGGGAGATATCGTCGATGACCGCGTGCTCCTGCATCAAGGAGCTTTCGGATCTCATGGATCGACTCGACCGAGTAAGATCGGCGCCCCCCTGCAGAAACATTGCTGAGGTCGGGAAGCTCGGATGCTACCTGGCGTAGATAGCCTTCTGTCACGCCAAGGAGCTTTGCCACCTCGGATGGAGACAGGTTCCGAATGCCCTTTTGGGCATTCGGCGGGAATGTCGTTTGGTGGTGCGCCTGCAACTGAGCCGCTAGCATCGCAGACTGAGTCTGAATTAGAGACTTCAGCCCTTGGGGGCGCTCGGTCGAATTGGCAGCGGTTGTGATCACGGGTTTGAAACGCCAGTGCAGTTGCGGTTTTTTCGCGGGATTGCGATTTTTTCCGCAGCTAGCGTGACTATGGCCGATTCGATGATTCTGGCAACAAGTTTAAAGTTAACGGCTATTTACCGCGGATACCCGATTTTGATAAGCGGCCGTAACGCGAAATTAGCCGCGGCTAATTTTGACGCCAGATGATCGGATGGTGGTTAGCAAAGCCCAAATTAGCCGCGGCTAAATTAGTGGAACCAGACCGGCACGAGCGTGATGACTGGCTCGATCGGTCGGTCGCCGCGAGCTGCTGGCCGTTTGATGTAAGGCCGGCTTTGGCCACTTGTCCCGCGAGGGGCGTAACGTGCCTCCACTTAAAAGCGAAGGCGAGACTGTCACGCGATGTGGCGCTAGGTTGGATCTTACGTCGGCCTCGATCGTCCTCGCTCACAAGAAATTCTTGTATCGGGCGCAGTCCGCTGCAGACCCAGAGACACGTCGGCGACCAAGCCACAAAAATCGAGGGCGCCGGTTGGTATCGTGGTCTTTCCCATCCCTCGATCAGCCGCCGTCCGGTCGGAAGGTCGCGGGAGATGTGCGCTTTATGACACTGGCTCCCAGGCGACCATTCAAGCGATCGCTGAAGCCGTTCTGTTAAGTGTTGCTCGACGCAATGGCCTGGCATCGGCCGCTACCATCGGGCCATTAACTTAGTCCGTAGTCGCTACCGACAAAGAACGGACGGGCGCAAAGGATACCAACAGGGCGCCAGATTCGCGAGCTAGGCGCTGGCCCAGAGTGCGATAAGTCGTCGACGCGGGCAAGCAAGCGATCATAATGACAATGCCCAAAGCAGTCGTTGACCATCCGGTTGGAGATGAAGCCCGTGCTCCATCATCGGCCGGGGTGGTGGGAATGGCCGTTGGCGCCCGCTTTCCGAGCGTTTACTAGGCGCGCGGTCGAGCACATGTTTAGCTGCTCAAACACCATCATTCGGTATCCATCCGCGAGGCTGATGATCGCAATCTCAGGGATCGCAAAGTTGCGGTCCGGTATGTAAGGTGCGAGTGCGAGCGAATAGCACCGCGCAATATCACCCGGGGACAGGTCTGCTTTGTCGTAGCAAGACTTCTGCTCCCGCTCAGGGGTAACGAAAGCCCCGTGGCAGGGGAGCGCCAGCAACCGCGCTTCAATGATGCGCGGCTTTCTCTGCAGCTATCTGCTTAAGTTTGCGCGACCAGATCGCGCTTCCTACTGGTCCTGCAACCTGTTGTGGCCGCTCGCTCACTCAGGCCGAACAAGATCCCAGAAACCAACCCCAAGCGCCTGCGCCAGCTCGGACAGCGTTTTGATGGTTGGATTGCGCGTACCGCTCTCCAACCCACTCAGGTACTGCTGGCTGAAACCAGAAACTCGCGCAACATCTTCCTGCGTCATACCTCTAGCACGACGGATCCGCGCGACGTTTCGACCTACCACCTGCTGCACATTCATGTACCGAACAATCGGCGGAAATATGCAGTAGGTTTATCAACTATAATATGTTATCAACTGGGACGCGAGGAGCGGCTCGGCTGGATCAGTTCCAGATAGAACCGCAGTCCAAATATGACGAAAGGCGATGCCGCATGGCTACGGACTTCAAGCTTGGTTCATTTCCAGAGGTTTCTTTCAGCTATAAGTACGTTCCCGTAGATGCCGAAACGATACACTTCACGATCAGCGCCACAGGCACCATTCGACGATGCCGATCGTTGCAGGCTTCGTTCAAAACTTGGTGCAAGGAAAAGCGATGCAAATTCAGCACCTCTGAAACGCGCGGCGTCAACGGCATGTCAACAAATACCATATCTGTTACGGTTGATTTCAAGTCTATACTCGAGATTATATTATACGATGTGGATCTATACAGGAGTTACGGCTGCCCCCTGTCATAGGCAGCAACCAGAGATACATTTACCAACGACTGGTACCCCGCCTAGGCTCTGACGCTGAAGATTCGCGACACGATCGGCAAAATGCCGTTACCGCCCGGCATCTACCCGAAGCATCGTGTCCCGATTGTTTAAAACGCGCACGTCGGGGGGCGCGAATCATGGTGGAGGGATGGGTTTGCGATCCTCACAGCGCGCCGTTGATAAAGCGGCAGAGAAGCGCTGGCGCAAGCTCCTGCAGAAGGGCAGGGCGGTCGATTCTGACTAACTGGGACACGACCGACATCGACTATCGTTCTAGTCCATCGTTGCGATCCGAAGCTTTCCGGCCCCACTTCTTAGCTGGCGGCTTTTTCGGAAAAAGCGGCGTAGGAGCAGGTTGCTCTGGACGGCCGAGCGGCAGCGTCATCTGATCGAACTTCGAAGCCTTCTGGTCCGTGGCCGGTCGACCGATCGGGGTCTCGGTCTTCTTCTTTTCGATCGGCGGCGGCTGCGTCTTCCCCTCGATGATCATGCCGCTGATGATTTTCGGAGGCAGGATTGGCTTCTGGGTCAGCGTGACGGATCCGCGCGGCTCAGGCTTGGGCGCCGGCGCTGGCGTTGCCGGCCGTTCTGGGGCGCGCACGACTGGCTTCTCGATCTTCTGCACTGCAGTCTGAGGAGCTTCGCGCGGCACCGACGGCTTGGCGGCTACCGGTGCAGTTGGTGCGGCTACCGGCTTTGCTGCGACGACAGGCTTCGGAACCTCAGCGCGTGGTGCAGCACTGGGAGCGACCGCGGGCGAGGGGGTGTTCGCGCGAGCCGGAGGGTTTGCCGCCTGGGGAGGGGTGGAGGCCGTGGGCGGCCTTGTTGCCTGCGGCTGGTTGGCGGGTGCGCTGACGGCTGGTTTGACGGTTGTGGCATCAGGCGTCGGCTGCAGCTTCTCCGGCTCTGGCTTAGGACCAGAGGGTTTCCAGGTGCTGGCGCGCGACTTCGTATTCTGGGGGCGGTCGGGTCGGTACGAGAAAGGCTCGTAGCGGAACCGGGTTCCCTTCGGGTTCTTCTCGTCCAGATAAGCGGGGCGGCTGCCAGGCCCGCGAGCGGGGGCCGCGGGAGCAGCAGTAGGCACCTCCGGTGCGGGAGGTGGTGCCGGCACTGATGGCTGTTCGCGGACGGGAGCGACAGTCGGGGTGTCGACCGTTACCGACGCTGCAGGCGGCAGGGGCGAGGCTTCATTGACGGCGGCCTTCAGAGCCTCTGAGAGGTTTCGCTCGGCGAGTGCGCCGACGGACTCTTGAAAGCGCTGCATGGTCTCCTCCCGCTGGCGGGCGAGCTCTTCAGGCGAGGGGTCGAACCGGTGGAGGTCGACATAACCAGGCCGGCGCCGGTCCTGTGGATGTTGCGCTGGATCTTTCTCGAAGTGTTCGAGGCGCTGGGACATGATCGCTAGCCGCTGACGCACCTGATGCATCTCATCGCGGTTGCGGCGGTCGATCCGCTGCGCCTCGGGGATGACGGTCTTCAGAAACAGGCGCGCCTCTTCCGCCTCCGATGGGAGCGCTTTGGCCGGTCCCTTGAGCGGAAGCGGGTTTTTGCGCGGCCGACCCCTGGCCTTCTTGCCGGTGTCGCCGAAGGCTGCGTGGAAAACGAGCTTGGCACGCGACGCGACACGATCGACCACGACGCGGGTGATGTCCTGGCAAAGCTCCGCCATCCCCAGAAGGACGGCGTATTTGTCGGCGATTTTGGCGATGCGCTGGACTTCGCGTGAAGCGAGCGCCTTGTTTGGGTTCATGCGCGTGATAAGGCGCTCAACGCGTTCCGCATTTTTGGCGATGTTGCGCCGGCGAAGCGAGGTCATCCGGAAATTCTCGGCAATGACCTTTTCGAGGACGACATCCCACTGGCGTCGAGCGAGCGCGATACCGTCGGGCGTGAGCTCGCCTTTGCGCTCCTTGTTGAACGTCTTCGAGGGGATGTGCTTCAGCGGCTCGAGCGCGATCCCCATCTCCTTATAGGTGCGGGCGTCGTAGCGCTTCTTGAGGCCTGCATGCTCCATGGCTGCGTTGGAGGCCGACTCCCAAAAGCCGCGAAGCTCCTTGACCCATTTCTTTTCGCTGGCTTCGCGCAGCTTGTTTTGCGCATGGGGACGGATCGTCCGCTTTGTCCAGTTGGCGTATTTTTTTACGTCGACGATCTCAAAATCCCAGACCAGCTTTGTAGGGTCGTTCGGGTCCAGCATTTTCGCTGCAGGGCGGTCGTAATAGACGATGTGTACGTGATAATTGCGCCGGTCATTGTTTTCGTCCGGCGCATGGATCACGGCCCAGAAGGGAAGGCCCTTCTCGGTGAGCTTGTTGGTGAAGTCGCGCACGATCGTGACGCGCTCGTGCGGGTCGAGCTCGTGTGGCAATTCGGCAATGATGCGGTTCTGGACCCGACCGCCGCGGCCAGGCTCGATCTCGATCGGGAAGTCCTGATCGATGCCGTAGGCCCATTTATAGATCGCGAAGGCCTTCGGTGTCGGCACCTGGTCGAGCGTGATGACCTCGGGCGCGCCGGAAGAGGCGTGCCGCTCCAGCTCCTTCTTGAGCGGGTCGGGAGCCGTTTTCAGATTCGCAAGAACGCGGTTCCAGAGTTCCTGATCGTAGTCGATGCGAAGCTCGACTTTGTCACCCCGGGGATCCGCTTCGAGCTTTTCGACTTCGCGCCAGAAGTGATGTCGCTCCTCGATCGTCGCCCCGATGGTTCCGAAGGACGCGGTGCGCAGGGCATCGATCTCGACGTCTTTCAGATTGCGAAGCTGGATCTTCTCGGCAGCGCCGGCGCGCTCGAGATAGTCCTGCTGCTCCTGGGCGGAGAGCTGTGCGACATGCTCTTCGATGGCCTCGAAATTGTCGAGGAAGATATCGGTGCCGTCATAGCGTTTGCGAAGGCCGAGCGCTTCGGCCGCGCCTTCTCGTTCGATATATTCGAGGTGGTCTCCTGCCTTCGAATTGAAGTGCGATCGACCGCCATTGAATTCCCGGATCAAATTCTGAATCGGGGACGTCTTGGACATGTAGCTATGCGAGAAATGGAATGAGGTCGCACCGTCCTTCGATACGGGTCGGCTGCTCGCGCGGGTGCGATCTCCGAAGCGGACGCTCGGATTGTCGTAGGCGAACACCATATTGGGGTGAGCCGACTGCGTGCTTGCCCGGAAATCGCCAGCGGTGAACTGCACGGCGGTTCGCTTGCCAGTCGATCCTGGCGTTGCGGCGAACGCGCCGCTGCGGCCTGGGTCCATACTCTTGAGCGATCCGGCCGATCCGAATTCGGTCGACGCTCGCAACGACCTCGAAAGCTGGTCGAGCGCGCTCACGGTGAAGTGCGGCGGTGATCTTGGATCGCTCATAATTGGGATTAAAATATCTGCTGAGAAAATTATCCCCTATTTTAGCAGCCAGTGCTTCTGACGTTGCCCCTCGGGCTTGATCCGGTTTGAAGTTCGTTCTGGCCCAATGAGAGGACCAGAACATGAAGCGCAGCCGTTTCTCAGAAGAG
>FWWL01001715.1_pt1 | contig 50206 bp, 46 predicted proteins | sample 2228331 | NCBI WGS metagenome assembly FWWL01 (sample SAMEA103939775, study PRJEB20133) | metagenome | reverse complement strand
GGGCGCAAGGCCGCCGGCGCTGGCGGCGAAGGCCGCGGCCGCGGCTTCGCGGGCGAGCCTGGCGCCGGCCTGGTGGCTGAGCCAGCGGGCAGCGGCTATGGCAACGTCAGCTATGCTGGCCTGATGATAGGCATTGGCAACGACGAGGCTAATGAAGCTGATGCCACTAGACTCATTAAAGTTGCTCAAGCCGTGGAACAGCAAAGGCAGCTCAGCAAGGATGAAGAGCTGTTGCGCGATAAACTCGCCGACCAATTCGGGCTAATCGTAGAACCCGAAGAGTGGATCATGGAAGCCGAGCATACCTTCAGCCACATACAATGGGAGCTGGACGTGTACAAGTGTAAATTCATTGATCAACAGATCAATTCAGCTGGATTAGATGAGGAACAAATGGGAGCCGATGAGACAGCTGAAGCGGTAGGATCAGGAACAGGAGCAGGAGGTGGAGCAGGAGCAGGAGCAGGAGCAGGAGCAGGAGCAGGAGCAGGAGCAGGAGCAGGAGCAGGAGAAACAGGAGAAACAGTAATAGCAGGAGCTGAGGCAGCTGCTGGATTGTCCGGAGCAGGAGATCTCGCACCAGGGTATAAATGGATAAGCGTCGCGGATATGGAACGATATGCATTTCCTAATGTTTTCTTACGGATCATTAGTGAGATACACAATTCCCGCAAATAACTGGCAAGTGCAGTGGGGGCTTACAGAGGCGCATGCAGTGAGGCGAGGTGAGTTTCGGTGAGTTGGTGTAGTGTAATGCTCAAGGGAGTTTACTTTACTAATTTCGCTTACTCACTGATCTAGCTCCGATTAGCTTAGCTTAGTTTTACTCCTTAGGTACTGTGGAGCCAGTGCTACTATAGGTTATTGGGGAGGAAAAGACGGGTTTTTATGGGATAGCAAGTTTTAATACTGGTTATTTACCTGGTTTTAAGGAATATCGGTTAAAAATGCGGAAATAGGGGATAGTCAGATTGGTTAATTTGTGCCTGAAGGACGAAATGGCCAAAATAGCCAGTAGTAACATGGCTAATCTGTAAGCAGCGTGCCACCTTGTGTGAGTGAAACAGTTAACCAAACTTAAGTATTCCCAAAGCTAGGCTAACTAATAGTAAAGTTTGCTTTACTAATTACGCCTAAACGCTTGATTTTGCCCAGATTAGTTAAGCTGAGTTTACTATTAGTAAAGTTACCTTCACTAATAGTAGATAAACTCAACATGCCCACAAAGCTGCCTCTACACACAAAAAAAAGGAACTTTGAGTTCCTCTTTTTTTGCTGAGAGCGTGCGAATATCGACCGTTTGGCTTACCGCTTACACTTGCGTGCGGCATCTTTTACATACTTTTGTTTTTTGCCCGTCCTGCAACGTTCGGGTGTACAACAGCTTAATTCTCGTAGAGCCGCATACCGGACAAGTTCCTCTGCCCCTGGATGGCAGCTTCCATAGAGCTTTTCCTCGATTAGTTTTGGACATGGGTTTTCGAACCTCCGTATATTTCGTCTTCGCTGCATTATATTCAAGCAGGGAAGGAATCATTACGGACAACCCGATGAACGAAGCCGCTATTTTCTGAATTAGCTCTAGAGAGGAACTTTTCGGATGATCTCGAATAACTAATTATAGGCAATTGTAAGCTCTAACAGCGCAAAACACTGGCGGACAATCAGAGTGGAGGTTATATAATATGGGAAGCAAGTTCCGAGTCATAGAAGTAAAGGAATCGAAGACGAACTCATCATTTGGAATAGCGCCTGAACGCGGCGGGATTATGACAAGCCTGGTCATTGAAGGACGAGAGCTGCTGTTCATGAATCAGGCTACGTTCGAGGATAAGAATACCAACATTCGCGGCGGCAACCCGATCTTGTTCCCCATCAGCGGGCAGCTGGTACAAGGAGAGTACGAGTGGAACGGCAGCAAATACCGCATGAATAGCCACGGTGTTGTGCGTGACATGGTGTGGGAAGTAGTCGATTCTTTGGAAGGTGAGCGGGAGGGCAGAGAGTCATCCATCACTTTAAAAGTAAAAAGCACTCCGGAGACGAAGCAGTCCTATCCGTTTGATTTTGAACTAATCTTTACCTACTCACTCAAGAATTCCTTGTTGACCATTCAGCAGGAATATCGGAACACTGGTGATTCGGACATGCCGATGTATCCAGGATTTCATCCCTATTTCCTCTGTAACAATCTCAAGATCGAATATAAGACGGAAGTAACGACAATGACAGATGGCAAGGGTGGGCAGCTGCAGCCGTTCACCGGTACAGTGGATCTGACCGGCAATGAGGGAACGGTTTGCCTAAACGGGCCTGAGTCTGGTACAATCACGTTTCGTCCTATTGCTGAAGAGCGTCCAGTAACGATGACCTACGGACCTGGATTCAAATACACGATGCTTTGGACTATTCAGGGTCAGCCTTTTATCTGTGTTGAACCATGGATGGCTAAATCAGAAGAAATCTATCGCCAGAAGGAGCTTGTCTGGGTGAAATCCGGTGAAAGCTTGCATACCTTCCTATCGATCGGATTGGAACCGTAACAGATAGCATAATCTCATTCCTCTCGCCTATATCCCGAGCATCATCAGCGGAGCTTGGCGAACGAGCAGAGAGTTGCGCGATTTAGACAATCGCAGCAGCGAATACCCATAAACAGAAAACAAGCCAATCTCCCAATGAGATTGGCTTGTTCCTTAAGCAACCATTACTTAGCTGCTTCGTAACGCTTGCCTACTTCGTCCCAGTTCACTACGTTCCAGAAAGCGGCGATGTAGTCAGGGCGTTTGTTCTGATATTTTAGGTAATAAGCATGCTCCCAAACGTCCATGCCAAGGATTGGAGTGCTGCCTTCCATGACCGGGCTGTCTTGGTTAGGAGTGCTGCTTACGGATAATTTACCGTCTTTTACGCTTAACCATGCCCAACCGCTACCGAAACGAGTTGCGCCTGCTTTGGCGAAATCTTCTTTGAACTTGTCGAATCCGCCAAGCTCGTTGGTGATGGCATCAGCCAATGCGCCGGATGGTTGTCCGCCGCCGTTAGGACCGATAACTTCCCAGAACAAGGAATGGTTAGCGTGTCCGCCGCCATTGTTGCGAACAGCAGCGCGGATGTTCTCAGGTACACTGTTCAGATCAGCGATCAGCTCGTCGATGCTCTTGGCTTGAAGCTCTGCATGACCTTCAAGAGCTGCATTCAAGTTCGTAACATAAGCGTTGTGGTGACGATCGTGGTGGATCATCATCGTTTGTTCGTCGATATGAGGCTCCAGTGCGTTGTTGGCGTAAGGGAGTGCTGGTAATTGATGTGCCATTGGGTGATTACCTCCTAATAGTTATGTAGATTACTTATTTATTATCCCCTATTCGGGGTCATAAATCAACATCTTCAACACTTATGTTTGTAAAGTCCAGTGTTGGCTACTTGGTCTCGAGTGTTAATTGTTGATTGAAGTCGGCCACGATCAGCATGTCGATATGGCGAGCCTTGCGCAGTAAATGATGGACTACTGAAGAACGTCGCAGTGACCACCACTTAGGCTTAAGAGGCTGTCCTACTATGAGCTGTGTTGCCTTGAATTGTGTTGTGTGCTGCACGATGACGTAAGGGACTTGACTGCGATTCTTGACCTGCATCGCCATGAAAATCCCGCCTAAACGTTCGGTCAAATCTCGAATGGCGGCTAGTTTCTTATTGGACTCCGCTGTCTTGGAGCGTCCATCATCCGTATAGGCAACATACCAAGTGGCCTTCAATCGATGAGCGATTCGGAAGCCTCTTCGAATTAATTTCTCAGAGTGTGAATTCAGATTCACACATACGAATATGACTTCTTTTCTCCGCCAAGGTCCCCGCAAAGCGTTTTTACGCTGCCACGCCTCCAACCGCTCATCCACATCGTCCGCGATTTCGCGCAGGGCTAACTCTCGAAGCGCGATCAGGTTGCCGATCTTGAAGAAGGCACCAAGCGCTTGATCCACTTTTTCTAAAGCGTATATTCGCCCTTCCCGCATTCGCTGCTGCAGCGACTGGGGGGTAATGTCAATCAACTCTACTTCGTCAGCCATCCTTAGCATGTAATCCGGCACCGTTTCTCTCACACGAATGCCTGTTATTTGCTCAACAGCATCATTCAAGCTCTCCAGATGCTGCACATTCACAGTCGCGATGACTGAGATACCAGCTTCCAAAATGCGGATAACATCCTCGAATCGTTTTTTAGTATGCCATCCCGGGATATTAGTATGCGCCAGCTCATCGATAAGGACGACTTCTGGATTGCGGGCGATAATGGCATCGGTGTCCATTTCTTCAAGCTGGGCGCCTTGATAAATCACGGTTGCCCGTGCAATTTGAGCCAGTTGTCCGACCTGATCAGCCGTCTCATCTCGGCCATGCGTTTCCAATAGTCCAATGACTACGTCAATCCCTTTGCCTAACAGGGCGTTTCCTTCTCTCAGCATCGTATAAGTTTTGCCCACACCAGGAGCCGCCCCTATGAGAATTTTAAAATGCCCTCTAGTGATTTCATTGATCTTATCTTCTACTTCTACAGTGGACAGTCTGCGAAATAGACCGCTTTCCTTCGGAGGGGCAACCTTAGCGGGAAGAATACGTTCGCCTTCGCGCAGAGCACTGTCTGCAACCAGAAAAATATCGATATTATGTGATCTTCGGAGCAGCTTGTTACCAATTGACCCTTGCAGCAATTCCTGCCAACGAGACTGTCTCGAATGCCCCAGGACGATCCTTGTTGCGTGATGCTCAAGCGCATAACGGAGCAACACAGAAGGAAGCAGTCGTCTTGAGGGGAAAGGGAGCTCTTCGTACTCTGCCTGTACTTTATCGACCAACTTGAGGATGGATCTCTTGAAAGCAGCCATTTCAGCAGACAATTCACGATTCGGACGGACAAAAGTAACAACCAGCAATTCTGCATTCAGTCTTCTGGCGATTTGCTGTCCGCGGCGAATATATAGAGAGCTGTTCCAATGATATTGCACCGATACAAGAATGCGTTCCGATGCTCCTGATGGACCGACAAGCCCGAGCTCCTCGCGATACTTAACAAGTGAATCATTCACATCCTCAGCTACCAGACGAAGCGCCAGCTCTCTTAGGACCGCCAGATTCCCTCTCTGGAACAAGGCGCTGCTCCGATTGCTCGTAACGTTTCCTTCCTCCATGCGCTTGAGCAGTGTTTCAGGAGATACATCTATCAATCGGACTTCATCAGCCAACTCCAACGTATCAATAGGTACTGTACATTCTGCTTGTACGCCTGTCCATTCCTTCGCAAGGGAGTCTACACCGGCCAACTCATATACATTAATAGTCGTAATTATGCTAATGCCGTGACCGAGCAAAAAACGGATATCTTCGAGACGTGTTGCGAACTGGGCCTGGTTCCGGTTCCGATGAGCGAGACCATCTACGAGAACGGCTTCGGGGTTGCGCACAAGCAGCTCGTCCAGGTTGAGATCCTTCCGTTCGATGTCTCCGTCCATCCAACGTATGCTAGGAACTCTCTCCAGATCAGCCAGTTGTTCTACTGTTTCCGGCCGCCTTAAAGTAGACACCGCACAGATCACGACATCAATGCCCTCCCGCTTCAATTGCTGACCTTCGCGCAGCATATGATAAGTTTTGCCAGAACCGCTGACTGCGCCGATAATAATTTTCAATTTCCCCTGATGCAGCTTGGAGATGGAATGTAGAATTTCTTCTGGCGTTTTCCGCTTGAATGGGTCCATCGCGGGATTGTTCACTTCCTATAAATAGGCTATATCTACATTGTGTCCCATCAGAATGAATAATAGGACTCGGATTGCTCAATCAAATAATGGCGTGATAAGGGAGAACGATCCGTCTCTTGAATAGCGCTGTATTCCGGATTCTGGATCTGCCAAGCAAGATGGAACAAAGCAGATTGAGCCAACTGACATCGTTCTGCTCCCCAACTCATCTCCTTGTCTCTAATATGAAGAAGGCATTCTGACAAGCATAATCCCTTCAGATCGACAAATACCCCGCCCCATCGAACGAGATTAATCGGGCTGCTGCTCTCAGGCAGAACACATTCTCCCCAACCATTAACACCGCCGCTAGTTATTTTTAACATACAGCTTTTATATTCAAATAGAAAGAGTTCCATGGAGCTAATTCTGCGGATGGAAGGGGTTGAATGAATAAAATGGATGTTAGCGATAGGATCCAGATAGGGATCAACAGATTGTGCGAGCATTCCTTGTCACACTCCTAGTCCGATTAAAGGTCATATGAATTCATATAACCACAATCAAGCAAACATGAAGCAGGGTCAAGAAATTGTAAATTAATGTGAATCTTACGCTCAGGGATAAGCAAAGTAAAACCTCAATGAAGGTGATACAGAGTCAATTTCGGGATAATTTGCGGAATGAAAGCGAAATCAATTCGGAATGACTTTGAATATAAGGCGGTTACTTGCGAATGCTAGTTATTTCATAAAAGGAATAATATCAGGAGAAATAGAGACTTATATAGAGAATAACGGAGATAAATGGGTGTATGGTTTCTATAAAAGTCTGGAATGGTTTATTTTCAAAATCAGCTATTCTTTACACTGGAACGGCTCAGGCGTATGATACGTCTCATGATTCATAGCGAAAGTTTTATTGTGAATCGCTGAAATTCCTGCACGTCAGGAATACGGGGGAACCAATATAAGCGATGTCTGGACGGTGTGAGAGCCGTTATAGGCATGGCATGGGGTGAATCTCGAGGGACAAGGAACCATGAATCCTGTAACTCGAGTAGGGCGACTCTCACCGTCCGAATCCGACAGCTAACCTCGTAAGCAGATGTAGAGAGGATGATGAAGCTTGTGATCGGCTAATGCGACCACAGGGCTTACGCCTCTGTGGTTTTTGGTATGAAGTAATTGAAGTGAAATGTAATGTAATGAATCGCTGAGTCCTTGAATGGAAAAGGAACGGGGGAACCAACAGGTAGCCAGTGCTCGTATCGCAGCAAGATCGTGCAGAGTGAACGTGCTCCCAGGGGTGAATCTCAAACTTGAAAGCAGCCTTAATTGACAGGCGCGCTTCCACAATGAGTAGGGCAACTCTCAAGCCCGAATCCGACAGCTAACCTCGTAAGCGTATTGAGAGAGGAAACGATTGTCGTGGCAAGCACGGTCTGTTCGGCTGTGCATAAATGAAGCCGCGAGAAGAGTTCACCTCTTCCGCAGGCTTCTTTTTTGTTGCCTTAAAAGTGTACAGGAGGAAACTAAGAATGGGACCACAGACGGAAAGAATACTCATTTCTGCACCGAACAAATCGGGAGAAGTATTTGTACGTGAAGTAATGCGAATGAAGCTTCCATTTGCTCTATTGGTCAACAATAAAGCCGAAAGGGATAAATATAAGGAAATTGGGGCAAAAGATTGGATATTGCTGGACACGATTGACCAATCGACTTGGAGTCTTCCTGATTTTCCTGTCGGGAAAGTGTTCCTCTTCGAAACAAGCCAAACTTTGTGCTGTCGTTATATCCAAATATGTCGGACATGGACTGCGAAGCCAATCTATGTGATTACACAGGCGAGGCATCCTCGACTTATATACAAAGGGCTGGGAGCAGCTTATGTCATTCATACGCATAGTAATGAGGTTTCTTTTCTGACAGAAACGCTATAGGGCATGTAGGGAATGCCAGAAATAAGGAGTCGCTGAGTAAATAGCGTCCCTTGGGAGGAGTTTTGTTAGCGATGGGGATTATACAAATCGGTATTGTCATTGTGCTGCTTGTTCTGCTTGTTAAGCCGCTCGGAGCTTATCTGTTCCATGTGTTCTCGAATGAGACGAACCGAACGGACCGCTGGTTCATCTGGCTAGAGAGACCGATCTATTCAATCATTGGACTCAGAGAACGTAAAGGCATGACATGGAAGACATACGCAATTAGTTTCATAGGCATGAACATTGTGTTGATGGTGATTAGCTTTCTTATTCTCAGGCTTCAAGGGAACCTGCCGCTCAATCCGAATGGAATTGCCGGTATGGGAAACTCGCTTACGTTCAATACGGTGATCAGCTTTATGACTAACACGAATCTTCAGCACTATAGCGGGGAAACGGGTTTGTCTTATTTCTCGCAGATCGCGGTCATAACGATGATGATGTTTACTTCAGCCGCTACTGGCTTGTGTGTTGCGATCGCTTTTATTAGAGGGATTACCAACAAAGGACATACAATAGGGAATTTCTTCGAGGATTTTGTGAAGGCTCATACAAGGGTGTTTCTTCCGTTGGCTTTTGTCGTGACAATCGCGTTAGTTGCCCTGCAAGTTCCGCAAACGTTGAAGCCTACCTTGTCAGCAACGACTCTGGAAGGCGCGATGCAGCAAATTGCTATAGGGCCGGTAGCGTCACTCGAATCGATCAAACATTTGGGTACGAACGGGGGAGGGTTCTTTGGAGCGAACTCCGCTCACCCCTATGAGAATCCGAATCCGATTACGAATGTCATCGAGATTTTATCCATGTGGTGTTTGGCTGCTGCGCTTCCTTATACATTCGGAATGTTCGCCAAGAATCGCAAGCAGGGCTGGGTTATTTTCTCGGCGATGATGATTCTGTTCATTGGGTTCTTATCGCTATCCTATGCCGCAGAATCGAATGGGAATCCAGTCATGAACCGGCTAGGAATAGATGCATCGCAGGGCAGCATGGAGGGCAAAGAAGTCCGCTTCGGCATCGCCCAGTCCGCACTATTTACAACGGTAACTACTGCAGCGACTACCGGAACAGTCAATAATATGCATGATACTTTGACTCCGCTTGGCAGTATCACTCCTTTTGCATTAATGATGCTTAACTGTGTATTTGGCGGTAAAGGCGTCGGCCTGGTCAATATGCTCATGTATGCGATTCTTGCCGTATTCCTGGCTGGATTGATGGTTGGTCGGACACCGGAATTTCTCGGCAGGAAGATCGAAGCGCGCGAGATGAAGCTGATTGCGACAGCTATTCTAGTCCACCCTTTCATCATATTGGCGCCGACTGCATTAGCTCTTGTTAGTGAACTAGGTACGGTAGCGATTACGAATCCTTCTTTTCACGGATTATCTCAGGTGTTGTACGAATTTACATCGTCCGCGGCGAATAATGGCTCCGGGTTCGAAGGACTAGCAGATAATACGCCTTTCTGGAATATATCTACGGGTATAGTAATGCTGCTTGGCCGGTATGTTTCGATGGTGCTCATGCTGGCTGTGTGCGGCTCTATGCTTCGGAAGCAGTGGGTTCCCGAGACGATAGGCACATTTAGGACCGATAATCGCTTATTCGTAGGCATTCTGGTGGGAACGGTTCTAATCATAGGCGCGTTGACGTTCTTGCCTGTTATCGTTTTGGGGCCGATTGCTGAGCATTTGACGATCCGTTAAGAGTGGAGAAAGGTGGAGAACACTGTGAATACGAATAAAAAGAAATTGCTCTCAGGGGAGATCGTCCGGAATGCGATTAAGGACAGCTTCATCAAGCTGAATCCAGTTACCATGTTCAAAAATCCGGTTATGTTCGTGGTCGAAGCCGGTACGTTTATTGTTCTAGTTATGACTATATTCCCGGGGTACTTCGGAACAGAGGACAGGCTGGGCTTTAATATCTTTGTGTTTCTGATCTTGCTTTTCACTCTTTTGTTCGCGAACTTCGCTGAGGCGCTGGCTGAGGGAAGAGGAAAAGCCCAGGCGGATTCTTTGAAAAAAAGCAAGCGTGAGATCACTGCCAATAAAGTTGTTGGCTCTGGTGTGAAACAGGTTCCTTCTACGGAGCTTCGTAAAGGCGATCTGGTCGTTGTCTCCCAAGGAGAAATGATTCCAGGCGATGGAGAGGTCGTGGAAGGCTTGGCGTCGGTGGATGAATCAGCCATTACAGGCGAGTCTGCCCCGGTGATAAAAGAAGCAGGAGGAGACTTCTCCTCCGTTACGGGCGGTACGCGTGTTGTCAGTGATCAGATCAAAATCCGCATCACGAGTGATCCGGGTGAGTCTTTTATTGATCGGATGATATCGTTAGTTGAAGGCTCCAAGAGGCAAAAGACACCTAATGAGATTGCTCTGAACACCTTATTAATCAGTCTCACTGTGATCTTCCTTATCGTTGTAGCAACATTAGCCCCAATTGCCAGTTATGTCGGTGTAGAGCTGGAGGTTCCTGTTTTGATTGCCTTGCTGGTCTGCTTGATTCCTACAACGATTGGTGGCTTGTTGTCAGCGATTGGAATAGCGGGGATGGATCGTGTGACTCAGTTTAATGTACTCGCCATGTCTGGGAAAGCGGTCGAGGCGGCAGGCGATATTAATACCATGATTCTGGATAAAACGGGAACGATCACATTCGGAAATCGGATGGCTAGTGAATTCGTCCCAGTCGGGTCAGAGACAGTTAATACCGTTGCCCAGTGGGCGGCGATCAGCTCGGTCAAGGATGAGACACCGGAAGGGCGTTCTGTTCTCGAGCTGCTTAAGAAACAGGAGACCAGTTATGAGAGTGCGCTCGCTGAAGGCGGTGAATTCGTAGAGTTCAAGGCCGAAACCCGGATGAGCGGGATCGACATGACGGATGGACGCAAAGTGCGTAAGGGTGCTGTGGATGCCGTGAGAAAGTGGGTTCTGGCACAGGGCGGCGAAGTTCCGTCTGATCTCGAGACGAAGGGAAACGCCATTGCATCGGAAGGTGGTACGCCGCTTGCTGTGGCAGTAGATAGATCAATTGTAGGGCTTATTTATTTGAAGGATACTGTTAAGCCTGGGATGAAGGAACGATTCGAGCAGCTCCGCAAAATGGGGATCAAAACCGTGATGTGTACGGGTGACAACCCGTTGACAGCAGCGACAATAGCCCGTGAAGCGGGAGTGGATGACTATATCGCGGAGAGCAAGCCGGAGGATAAGATTGCCGTCATTCGCCGCGAGCAGGCGGAAGGGAAGCTGGTAGCGATGACCGGCGATGGCACGAATGATGCGCCGGCACTAGCCCAGGCGGATGTGGGGCTAGCTATGAATAGCGGCACGACCGCAGCCAAGGAAGCCGCTAACATGGTGGATCTGGATTCTGATCCGTCCAAGATTATTGAGGTAGTCGCGATCGGCAAGCAGCTGCTCATGACACGCGGCGCCTTGACAACCTTCAGTATCGCTAACGATGTCGCGAAATACTTCGCGATCATTCCCGCGATGTTCACACTGGCCATTCCGCAGATGGAGGCGTTGAACATCATGAAGCTCGGCTCGCCGCTATCGGCGATTCTATCGGCGTTGATCTTCAATGCCATCATTATTCCGTTATTGATTCCGCTCGCGATGCGGGGCGTGGCTTATAAACCGATGAGCTCGGTCAAGCTGCTGCAGCGGAACATCCTGATCTATGGCCTTGGCGGGGTAATCGTGCCTTTTATCGGGATTAAAGCCATTGATCTTGCCGTTCATGTGTGGATCTAGGTTGGAGAAAGAGATGGAGAAGGAGGATGTGTTGGTATGAACGCAGATGGAACAAAAGATAAAGATCAAGATAAAGATAACTCGGCCAGGTTTTCGCTTGGTGTAGTGCTTCGAGTGAGCTTGGTGTTTCTGGTGTTGTGCGGAATCATATACCCGCTTGTGAGCACAGGGTTGGCTCAGCTGCTGATGCCGGGTAAAGCGAATGGCAGCCTGATCGAGAACAGCGAGGGTGAGGTAATCGGCTCGGAACTGATCGGGCAATCCTTCACTGACCCGAAGTACTTCCATGGCCGGGTATCGAGTATGGAGTATAAAGCCGAAGCATCAGGCTCGAACAACTATGCTCCATCGAATCCAGCTATGCTGGAGAGAACGAAGGAGTCGATCGAGGCGTGGAAGAAGAATAATCCGGATGTTCCCGTTAGCGAGCTTCCAATCGATCTGATCACGAATTCGGGCTCCGGTCTTGATCCTCACATTACCCCGCAGTCGGCTATGGTCCAGATTCCGCGGATCAGTAAGCTGACAGGTTTGTCAACTGGAGCCCTAGAGCAGCTTGTTGAGGAGCAGACAGAAGGCCGAAGCTTGGGTGTGTTCGGAGAGCCGCGGGTGAACGTGCTTAAGCTGAACTTGGCATTGGCGGATTTAGTGAAGGGATAAGGTGGGTGGTGAACCATGAAATATGAACTAGGTCGTTGTCTGCTTTTCGAGTGTTTGCTTAAATCTGGCCAGACAAAGGAACAGCTCGCGCGGGCATTGCTTTATAAACCAGAGCGGCTTTCTGACTATATTGAGAACAAACGAGTCATGCCTTTGCAAGTTGCCATTTCCATCGCTGATACGATCGGTTGTGATGTGCGTGAACTGTATGAACTAATTCCAACAACAGGGATTCAGTGAAAATACGATTCGGGACTTAGGTCTATTGAAGTCGGGAATGAGCATTTGCTCCTTGTCGGCTTTTTTTGCATACCTAACAAGATACAAGAGGAACCTGACCAACAATGGAGAAATGACTGTAATGGTTTTTTACCTGTTGTGATTAGGCTGGATCAGGTACAATATGTCCACAAAGCTTACAACCTAATAAAGGAGAGTGCTTAGTGGACGACTATTATTGGGATACGAAAATCGAATATTTACGCCATTCGAGAGATTTATTCTACAACGACGACTATCTTGAGTTTCTAGTAAAGTCAGTATGGAAAATCGCAACCCCGGTACATATGATTGACTTTGGATGTGGCTATGGCTATTTGGGATTAAAGCTTTTACCGTTATTGCCTAAAGGTTCCAGATATACAGGCGTTGATTTGGGGGCAAAACTCCTTGATGAAGCTAGAAAACTGTTCAAGCCCCTACCTTATAACACCGAATTTATTCAAGCCAATATTCATGAGATTGATTTAGAGCGAAAATATGATATTGCCCTATGCCATGCTTTTCTGCTGCACGTTCCAAATCCGCTGGATATATTAAATAAAATGATTGATTGTGTAGTTGATGAAGGAAGGATCATCGCCTTTGAACCTCATTGGATAGCAAATATGGCGAATTTTCACTTGCATGGCCACGACCAATCTCAAATTGTCCAACTTGGGTTCCTTCAGAAACTATACGAACAAGATGCGAAACGAAGTGGAAAAGATGGTAACATCGGTATGAAACTACCCATCTATTTCAATCAATTAGGGTTGAAAGACATCCAATGCAGGGTTACCGATAAGGTTAATTTTCTTCATCCTGATTTGGATATTGAGAACAAAAATAAGTTGTATAACTCTTTACGACAAAGCCCTCCTGGCGACGAACGCGAAGTGTTTATTCGTAATTTGATGGATCGAGGAGCCAGTTACCAAGAAGCATTAGATGAGTATGAAACGGAAAGCTTAATAGCGAATCAACTAACTGTGGATTCATTTTTCACTTACGCTTCCAATATGAAAATCACTTTTGGTAAGGTAGCTAGGGTATAATGAGGACAATCAGGACAATTGTCATCGCAAGGAGAGTGCAAAAGGATTGTCATCACGCGTTATTGCTCCAGCTACTCTTTCTTTCCGTTATCGTTTAATCACTTTGCTTCTGGTCGTCGTAGTCGCGGGCATGAGCCAGGGACTGCTGCTGCCGCTGTTGTCAATCATGCTGGAGGACTCCGGCGTCTCATCGGATATGAACGGCATTAATTCGGCGGCCATGTATATCGGGATCTTCTGCACGATGTTCTTCGTGGAGAAGCCGGTCATGCGCTTTGGTTACAAAAAAGTCATTCTTGCAGGCATAGCGTTAGTCACGCTGGTCACCATGCTCTTCCCGTTCACCCAATCGACGGCCGTCTGGTTTGTCTTGCGGCTGCTGGTCGGCGTGGGTGACAGCTCGCTCCATTATGCGACCCAGCTATGGATTGTAAGCTCAAGCCCTGCGAATCAGCGAGGAAAAAATATATCCTTGTACGGCATGGCCTACGGCCTCGGCTTCAGCTTGGGGCCGCTTGGCATTAATCTGCTTCCGCTCGGAAGAGCAGTTCCGTTCCTTGTCTCCTGTCTGTTCTTCGTCACTGTGCTGCTGCTCGTGCTACGTATGAAGAATGAGATGCCCGAGCGGGCTGCAAGGGGAGCCGCAATCGAGAATCGGTTCGTAACAACGTATCGCGTCGCGTGGTTCGTGCTCATACCAAGCTTCCTGTACGGATTGATGGAAGCTTCCATGAACAGCAGCTTCCCGCTGTACGGCTTGCGTATCGAGCTGAGTCAGCATTGGATATCCTTTCTGCTATTGGCATTCGGTGTAGGGAGTCTGATCCTGCAGCTGCCGCTTGGTATATTGAGTGACCGGATCGGGCGGAAGCCGGTACTGATCGCCTGTGGAGTAGTTGGCTCGCTTGCATTCTTCGCGACACCTGCCGCTGGAGGCAATGTCGCGCTGTTGTTCGTGACGTTCGCTGTAGCCGGCGGCATGGTGGGATCGTTCTATTCCTTGGGACTCGCTTATGCGGCGGATATTTTACCCCGGGCAATATTGCCTGCGGCGAATGTCATTGCCTCCATCCACTTCAGCATTGGAAGTATCATGGGACCTACTCTCGGCGGATACGGTATCCGCTATGTATCTGTGAATAGCATTTTTCTGTTCTTGGGCGCCGCATTCCTGGCTTTTGCGCTGCTCGGCATCGGATTTCGCCCGAAAGGCCAAACGGAACAGATCGTTCATCAAGAACCTTAAATTCTGCTTCTTTTGCAGTTAGTATAGAGCCGCTCCCCTTAATCTGCCAAGAAGAGGGATCCCTGGATACCGAAACAAGCGAAGGTTGAGGCGGTTGACAGCTTTTCCTTCATCTAAAAAACAAACATCCCGATCCTCCAATGTGAGGTTCGGGATGTTTCGCGTTTAAAGTATTCTAACTAGCTTAAGGGAGTAGGCCGATCCATGTAAATGGTTTTGACTTGGGTGAAAAATTCCCGAGCTGACTTGCCCTGCTCGCGTGAACTGGAGCTGGATTCCTTCATCCCGCCGAACGGGACATGCGGTTCCGCACCTGCCGTCTCCGAGTTGACGTGCACGATGCCGCATTCAACCTCGTCGACGTAGCGCAGCGCTTTGCCCAGGTCGCGGGTGAAAACCGCTGTGCTAAGACCGAAGCTGCTGCGGTTGACGAGTGCCAGTGCTTCATCCATGCTCGCGGCTGGAATTACGGAGACTAAGGGACCGAATATCTCTTCGGTAGCGAGTCTGCTGTCCGGATTCACATTCGTGAAGACGGTTGGAGATACGAAGAAACCAGAGGAGTCCAGGGAAGTGCCGCCGGTTACGAGCTGGGCGCCTTCCTGCCCGCCAATCTTCACGTAATCCAACACAGTTTGCAGTTGATCAGCGGAAGCCAAAGGGCCCATATAGGTTTGCGGATCAAGCGGATCGCCAACTTGCAAGGCGCGGCAGCGCTCTGCAAGCGCCTCGGTGAAGGCTCCGACTAGCGGAGCTTCGACGATTACCCGGCTTGTTGCGGTGCATTTTTGACCTGTCGAGCGCATGGCTCCGCGAATCGTCATTTCAACTGCAAGCTCGAGATCGGCATCTGCCAGGACAACGACGGCATTCTTGCCGCCCATCTCAAGTTGATATTTGGCGCCTCGAGCGGCGCAGCCCATTCCGATATTGCGGCCCACGCCGTTGGAGCCGGTGAAGGAGATAGCGCGAACCTGGGTGTCCGCTACCAATGCTGCCCCCAGTACGGAACCGCGTCCGAAGACTACGTTCAATACACCATTCGGAACTCCCGCATCTACAAGCGCCTGTGTCAGATGGAAAGCTGTCAGCGGTGTAAGGTCAGCAGGCTTCCATACTACGGTGTTGCCATAGGCAAGTGCAGGAGCGATTTTCCACGCAGGTATGGCGATAGGGAAGTTCCACGGAGTAATAACGCCAACTACACCTACGGGCTCACGGCGGGTATAGAGCAGCGTGGTAGGGTCTTGCGCGGCATACACCTCACCTGTCTCCTGGCGGGCTTCGCCGGCATAGTAGCGCAGGATTGCGGCTGCGCGAAGTGTCTCACCCTTGGCTTCGGCCAATGTTTTGCCCTCTTCCAGAGTGAGATCCCGTGCGATGGTATCGACTCGGGAAGTGAGGATGTCCGCTGCGCGGTACAGGATATCTCCACGAGCTACAATACTCATGCTGCGCCATTTAGGATATGCGGCTGCTGCGGAAGCCACAGCGTCCTGCAGGTCATGCCCATCGCTCTCGGGAAATTGACCGAGCACTTCTGAACTTCGGCTAGGATTAGTATCCGAACGCAGCTTCCCGGAGCGGGAAGGTGCCCATCTGCCATCAATAAGGTTATGGTAAGATTCCATTCGTGTTTCTCCCTTCAATGTTGTTCAGTATATTGAACTTAAGTACAGAAAATAACATACCCAAACGATACCATGGGAGTCCACGCCTGACAAGAGCTTTAAGCTGATAAAAGTCGCGCTTCGTCTACGGCAACAATGTCCGGTGAAAGCGTACCAACTCCGCGGCCACCTTGCTGCTAATCAGTTCAAGCAGCTTCCGGCCGCTCTCTGCGTTTGCAGGGCCTGCATCGTCGCTGTAACCGTCGATGGCAGCCCAGCTGCCGTGGCGCTGAATTATCGTTCCAGCAGAAGGATCCGTCGGCGTCTCCGGCAGCGGCCGTTTATTAGGAAGGGGCAGAAGGTCAGTGCGCACAAGCTCGGGACGCATGGCTAGCATAAGGGAGGTTTCGAATCCTCCAGCGTGTCCAGGCACCATGCCCAGACTGGCTGCTCGCCCCTCATTCACGATGGCGTCCCAAGCGATTGTCCAGTAGGATGCGGCGCCAGCCACCACTGGATGGCGCAGGGCAAGCTCGCGCGCCGCCAGTCGAACACACTCCTCGTTGCCTCCGTGGCTGTTAAGCAGGAAGATGTGGCGGAACCCGCTGCTTACAAGTGAGTCAGTCAGTTCATGAAGAACTTGAATTAATGTAGACGTGGATAATGACATGGCACCGGGATAAATAAGATGATGGTGCGAAGCTCCGTATGTAACCACGGGACATACAAGAATCGGGATTTCCTGACTGGCCTCCGCAGCGGCAGCGAGTGAAATGTTCTCTGCAATCAAGGAATCTACCAGTACGGGAAGATGCGGTCCGTGCTGTTCAATAGCGGCCACCGGCAATACTACCGTAGCCTCAGGTGCCCACTCTCCAAGCTCGGTTCGGGTTAATTCGTGGAAACGCATACTTCTAGGCCTGTGGCTAGACGAGCTCATAGGAATTCTCCTTTACACTATAATTACTCTATATTATACTTTGAACTATCAATAATTTGAAGTGGATTTCATTATACTGAACTAATTATATTTGGAGGTGCCATTATGCAGGATACTCTTGATTTTTTGGCTGGCTTAGGATTACCAACTAGAGATGCGCACGAGCTTCCAACTTCGACTAAACGCTTCCCCGACGGAGCGCAAGTACGGGTTGAAATTCCGAGCGTTGAAGGACCGAACGCCCTTGCTGCCACATTGGAAACGGCAAAAGAATACGAAGTGCCCATTCATCGCGTCTCTCAAGGAAGCGGTATCATGCTCTTAACGGATGCGGAGATCCGTGAGATGCTCCAACTCGCTGCGGCGAATGGCGTAGAAGTAAGCTTATTCGTCGGACCGCGCACGACTTGGGATATTACGGCAGCCAGCCATACGGCCGCAGGTAAAGGGCAGGCGCTTCGACACGAGGGGATGGATCAGCTCGTCTATGCGATTGAAGATATCAAACGCGGTTGCCGCTTGGGCATGCGCGGGGTTCTTGTGGCAGATGAAGGTCTGCTGCTTGTTGTGAATGAAATGAAGAGAGCGGGTCAGCTGCCTGCAGACCTGGTCGTCAAAGTATCTGTATCCATGGGTGCGGCTAACCCGGCTTCAATAAGGCAAATGGAAGCTATTGGAGCTAACACTTACAACGTGCCTACTGCATTGACACTGGCAAGGCTTGGGGCGATCCGTCAGGCTGTACAAATGCCTCTCGATCTTTATGTAGAAGCACCAGACGACTTCGGCGGACAAATACGCATGTATGAAATTCCGGAAATTGTGCGGGTCGTTTCACCGGTATACATCAAATTCGGACTTCGCAATGCTGCGAGTGTATATCCATGCGGCGGGCATATTGAACCGATGGCGATTGCTCAATGCAAGGAGAAAGTGCGGCGTGCGGCAATAGGGCTCGAGATCCTTCGCCGTTATTATCCTGAGGCGGTAATGTCGAAGCCAGGCGCTCTTGGTCTCGGTATACCGAAGATATAAACACCGGGTGTAAGGGAGGAAAGCCAATGTCTGGAACCAATACTATAGGGATAGCCGTTATTGGATGCGGTGATATTGTGATGGCGCAGCATTTGCCTGCCCTGATGGAGAATACGTCTGTCCGTATTGTTGCAGTATGCGATGTCGATCAGGAACGCGCAGCAACAGCAGGGGCGATATGCAGTAGTGAATATAATACGACAGACCACCACCGTATTCTGGCTGATGCTAACGTTCAGGCGGTATTGGTGTGCACTCCCCCATGGGTGACACCTGCAATTACAATAGAAGCACTGCAAGCGGGCAAGGATGTTTTGTGTGAGAAGCCTATGGCCATTACAGTGGAAAAGGCGGAAGAGGTGGCAGCGGCCGAAAGGGAAAGCGGTCGTCTGCTGCAGGTTGGATTTACATATCGGCATGGTCCGTTGATGGACGCCTTGCAGAGCTGGATTCAGGAAGGGCGTCTCGGGCGTCCTCTGCAGATTCGATTAAGCTTATTCGATGAAATATGGGACCCAGAAGGGAACTCAGAGCATTATCATCGGATTCTGAATACTTTGCGACACGGCCCCCCATGCATACATGATGGTGCACATGCCGCCGATCACTTGGCCTTTCTGACTGGCTCGAGGCCGGTTCGTGTAGCTGCCCAAGGGCTGACTACTCGCCCGGAATTCCCTGCTCCGAACTACAATACAGCGTTGATTGAGTATGAGAACGGCGATCAGGCGAAGCTCGAGGTCGGCTGGTTTTTCCCGCACCTGCCAACTGGCGAATATCAAATTCTAGGTCCGAAAGGGATGGCCTATCTCGACAGAGTTAATGGAGAAGCGGTACTAATGAGCGGAACGGTTACGGAGCGAATTCAACTATCGGAGGACCGCACACGCTCTTGTTTTCGAATACAGCTCAACAAGTTTTTGGATTGCATCCGCGGGCGGAGAGCTCCTGTCCCAGGAAGCAGGGAAGGAATAGCGAGCTTGCGGCTCACACAGGCCATTGTTGATTCCATGGCTGCCGGATACCCTGTAGAGTTGAATCAGGAGGGTCGAGCATGATTATAGACGCGCATGTTACAGTAGGAGAAGGACGTTACCACAAGGTTGATCCTGGATTGTTGGCAGCAGAGATGGACCGCTGCGGGATCGACCAAGCTTTGATCAGCCCGGTGGATCGGGAGATGGCGGTCTATAATCGTGAGGGGAATGACCGCGTACTAGCATTAACCAGACAGTATCCTGGCCGTTTCCTGGCATATGCGACGGCTAACCCCTGGTATGGGAGCGCAGCTGTGGAAGAGCTCGAGCGAGCGCTGGCTGAAGGAGCATGCGCACTTAAGCTGCACCCTCCTGTTCAGGGCTTTATGATCCTGGAAAGCCTGGTCCACCCTCTTATAGAAGTGGCCGCCCGCCATCAGGTGCCGGTCTATGTTCATACAGGCACGCCTGCTTTTGCTCTCCCCTTGCAGCTAACTGAGCTCGCGCTCACCTATCCTGAGGTTTCTTTTATAATGGGGAAGAATGGGAAGACCGATTTTTGGATGGATGCTATTCCCGCGCTCGAAACCGCGCCCAATTTGTTCGGAGATACTGCGCATGATTTTCCGGAACGGGGTATGAAACGAATGCATGGTGTGATCGGGGCTGAACGGATGATTTTTTCAAGCAATCACCCTGTGTCGCGGATCGGGCTTGAGATTGATAAGGTACGAGATTTCCAAGTGTCTGACACGGAGAAGGCTGCTATTCTAGGCGGAAATATTCATAGATTATTAGGTCTAAGAAACAATTGAACTCGGATCGAGAGGAGGTATTGGCATGAAGGTAGACTTTCACGTACACCAGCCTGCCCGAAGCGGGGAGGGGGCGTATCCCTACAAGGCTGCGGATTATATCGCGTTCATGGACGAGCATTCGATTGATATTAGCGTGATGCTCACGATTGATGGCTTCTGGGCGGATCCTCGAGCCTGCAACGATTATTTGGCCGAATGGTGTGCGCCTTTTCCCGATCGGATCGTGCCCTTCTGTACAGTAGACCCCCGCAAAGAAGGGGCGGCCGAAGAGGTGGAGCGATGCGTAACCGAGCTTGGAATGCGAGGAGTCAAGTTTCACAACTGGCTGCAAGGATTTAGTCCCCTAGAAGGCTTCATGGCGCCTGTCTGTGAGAGGGCCTCATCGCTTGGCATTCCGCTTTTTTTTCACGACGGCACGCCGCCCTACTCATCCTCCTTGCAGATTGCACATTTGGCCGTAAGGCATCCTGAGCTCAAGGTTGTGCTCGGGCATGCCGGTCTGCACGACTTATGGCCTGAGGCTATCGCAGCAGGAAAAAGGCATCGCAACGTGTATTTATGCATGTGTGCAACACCTCCTTTTGCAATGGAGCAGATTGTGTCTCAGGTTCCGCTCGAGCAGATCGTATTCGGCACCGATGGCGGTCTTTTCCACGTTCCGAAGCAGCCCTATGTCGACTACCGGTTTCGTGAATTCGATGCTTTGGAAATTTCGGAGGAGGCCAAGCAGCAAATATTGGGCCCCAACGCTCTGCAATTGTTAGGCAGATCTACTCTTAATACCTCGGACAGGAGGGGTGGACAGTGAAAATTACATCTATAGAAACGATTCCTGTTCAAGTGCCCATTCACCCCGAGCGAGCCATTCGTTCCGGCCGCGGCAGCCATCTGGTCTCACCGTTCCTTCTCGTTAAAGTGCATACCGACGAAGGCATCACAGGGTTGGGTGAAGTTTCTTGTACACCTGGGTGGAGCGGTGAGGATCAAGTTACGGCATCGCATTTCATCCAGAACTTCCTGGCCCCCTTACTTATTGGTGAAAATCCCTTGAACGTGGAGGTGCTGACGCAGCGCATACACCGCCGCATTGCTCACAATATGTTTACCAAGGCCGCCTTGGAAATGGCGTTCTGGGACATTCTAGGCAAGGCCGCTGGGCTGCCCGTCTATCGTCTTATGGGCGGTGCGGTGCGAGACTTCGTGCCCACCAAGTTCTCTATAACCGGCGTGGAGCCGGACAGAGCTGCAGAGATCGGAGCTTGGGCGGTGGAAGAAGGTTTCCGCGCTATGAAAGTAAAGGTAGGCACAGGACCGGACAAAGACGTGGCTCGTGTCAAAGCAGTGCGCGAGGCGGTAGGGCCGTCGATCAAGCTGGGTGTTGACGCGAACGGCGGCTGGACTACTTCCCGAGAAGCGATTCAGACGATCCGACGGCTGTGCGAGGAAGGGATCTACTTCGCCGAGCAGCCAGTCCCGGCGCTGGATATGTCATGGATGGCGGATGTGCGCAGTCAAGTAACAGTGCCGATCATTGCCGACGAGAGCCTGTATACGCTGCAGGATGCAATGGGCCTTGTTAGAGCAGGCGCAGCGGATGTGCTCTCGATCTATGTGGGCAAGGGCGGAGGCATAGGACCTGCTCGCAAAGTAGCTGCTGTGGCTGAGGCCGCAGGGATTACATGCACAGTGGGCAGCAACTTGGAGCTTGGAGTGGCCAGCGCTGCCATGATACATCTCGCCATGGCGACAACTGGCATCGGTGCGGAAGAATATCCGTGTGATATTCTGGGTCCTTTCTTCTATGCGGATATGCTGCTTCAGGAACCGCTGCCGATAGTAGGCGGTCAAGCTAGACCGCTCGAACGGCCTGGCTTGGGCGTGGAGCTGGACGAAGAGAAGGTAGAGTTATACCGCGTTCGTTAGAGAAAGCTTGCAATAGAGTCGTCTATTGTTGTTAGTTTGGAGGGATGACGGGTGTATTTACCTAGAAGCATCGGTGCTCGGATTAGCTGTGACTATACGTACCGCGGTCACCGAATTGCAGTGCTAGAGAATGAAACCTTGGCCGTTACGGTGCTCCTGGATCAAGGCGGCAGTATAGTTGAATTCCGCTACAAGCCGTTGGATGTGGACGTCATGTACCGTGCCCCATGGGGGATGCGGACTTGGGACAGCTGGGTGCCGACATCCGCTAATCCGCGCGGGAATTGGGTTGATCACTACCCGGGCGGGTGGCAGACTGTTTTTCCATCCGGCGGCGGTCCGTCGAGCTACAAGGGTGCGGAGCTAGGGACGCATGGTGAAGCTTGCTTGATGGGGTGGGAATACGAAGTGCTCTTGGACACCCCTGATGAGGTTGCCCTTCTTATGCGGGTCGAGATGCAGCGCATGCCGTTTCGCATGGAGCGCGAGCTTCGCCTGAAGAAAGGGAGCGGCGCTCTGAAGATTCGGGAAACGATCGAGAATCTGAGTCCGCAGGCGATGCCTTGTATGTGGGGGCAGCATCCTGCATTGGGCGAGCCGTTCCTGGGGCCAGATCTCGAACTGCACATGCCCCAGTGCCGTATCTCCCGCGGCCCTGGCGGCGGAGATTTGCCGGGTCGCATCTTGCCGGGATCGTCTGGCACATGGCCTTACTTGCCTGGACGTAACGGGCAGCAGGTTGATTTGCGGCGCATGCCGCCAAGGGAGCAGCTGGCAAGCGACATGCTGTTCGCGGCTGAGCTCGCGGAAGGCTGGGCGGCAGCCAGCAACTCGCAGCTCGGACTGGGCTTCGGACTGAGCTGGCCTTTGGAGCTGTGGCCTTATGTGTGGATATGGCAAGAGTTCGGCGGAATGAGCAATGCCCCGTGGTTCGGCCGTGCTTACGCCTTGGGACTTGAACCGTTCAGCAGCATTCCTGACCCCGATGTATCAGGTTTGGCGGGGGCAATAACAAACGGCACTGCGATGTGGGTTGGTCCTGGCGAGCAGCGTTCCGTATCCTATCATGCAGTAGCATTTGCTTACGAGAATTCGAAGGCGATACAACGAATAACGCCTGAAGGCGAAGTACAGTGGCAGACTGGGAGGAAAAAAGAATGATAGACTATCATACACATCTTGGGGAGCCGAAGCATTACGGAACCGAGTATTTGGCGGAAGGGTTCAAAATGCGGGGCAAGCCTGTGCAGCGCACGACACCGGATGAGCATTACGAAGAGATGAAGAATGTGGATAAATGCATCGTACTTGCGTTTCGGAGCAGGCATCTGGGCTTTAATGTACCTAATGAATATGTAGCTGAATATTGCAGCAGGGATCCGAAGAAACTCATAGGCTTTGCATGTGTGGATCCTCATGATTATAACGCCTTGGACGAGCTCAAGGAGTGCGTGAGCAATCTGGGCATGAGAGGGCTGAAGACCAGTCCGATCTACCAGGCGTATGATCCGATGGATGAGCGGATGATGCGCATTTACCGCTATTGCGAGGATAACGGCTTGCCCATCCTGACACACCACGGCACTACTTTTCCGCGAAGAGCTCCTATGAAATGGGCACATCCCGAGCAATTGGAAGAAGTGGCTCTGGCTTTTCCCGAATTGCGGATCATCATCGCGCATATGGGGCATCCGTGGGAAGGAGAGACGATCAGCGTAATCCGTAAGCATCCTAACGTATACGCGGACGTATCGGCCCTCTTTTACCGACCATGGCAGCTATACAACTCCCTGACCTTGGCGAAGGAGTACGGGGTGTGGAAGAAGCTTATTTTTGGCACGGACTACCCGATCTGCACATTTGCGGATTCTGTAGCAGGGCTGCGCAAGTCCGCGGAGTATGCCCAGCAGATGCCGTTCCCAAGCTACACACCGGCTGATATAGAAGCGCTTCTGAACAATAATATCCTTAAGGAACTCAATCTGGAGTAAGCCGCAGGGAGGCCGACTTATTATGAGCAAGCAAGAATTGCGCACGGCCGGTGCTCCGGCCAAGGTGGGCGCATACTCACAAGGGCTGCGGGCTGGAGACTATATATTCGTAGCGGGACAGGTGGGCCGCGATCCGGTGACAACGGAGCTGGCCGAAGGAATTGAAGCTCAGACCGTCCGTACATTGGAAAATGTGAAGGCGATCCTCGCAGAGGGCGGGGCTACGCTTGCCGATGTGGTGAAGTCCACCGTTCATCTGAAGGACATGAGCCTGTTCAAGCAGTTTGATCAGGTGTATGAAGGGTATTTTCCTGATCCGAAGCCGGTCCGGACTACAGTAGGAAGCTTTTTGCCTAATGCGTTGGTTGAGATTGATGTTATAGCTTATGCGCCTCTTAATCGCGAGTCCTGAACGATATGTGTGAATCAGGGACCTTCTCGGCGAGAGAAGATCCCATCGCATCACACCTTATTTTAATAGGGGGTCATTATCCAATCGCTCTTTGATTAATTTGATGCCGCGGCTGCACCGATAACAGCTTGGGTCGCTGCAGAGCAGAGCAGTGAAATCGCCGTACAGCAAATCCGTCGTGCAGTCTATGACTTCCTGTCCAGGCATCCATTGGACTAGAGCGTTGCCAATCAGGGCGTCGCGAACAGCACCTCGACGCCTCAAGCTGTCTTCAATAACCCCGAATGCTCGGCTGCAGCCAGGCGGATCGTATACTTCTACCTCTAGCGGAGTGGCGCCGGTTACTTGAATACGCGTCGGCCAGTCGGGATTGAAAGGGATTGTCGCATACGGAGCAAGCGCATAAGCCTCGCCGACATGAATAGTTGAGTTGTTCGCGTGCCCGACACCGAGCAGTAGAACGCCGCCCCCTGACTGGGCTACACGATCCAAAGGGCTGTCTAATCCGAGGCCCGGGACGAGGTGATGCCCCTCGCATACCTTTTCCGCATCCTTCCCGATAGCGGCGACTGAGTGAGTGGGATGGAGCGAACGCACCGAGTCCGTACGATTACGCAGCAGCTCGGTAATAATGCCAGTTCGGCTAGGGGTGGATGATGGATCGAATACCTCGTTATTGTAAGTAAAGGTGGGTACGACGAGAAGGCCATCCTTGCCGATACATTCCAGCAGAGCATCTATTACTGTATCTGCGCCGCCTTCAACGTTGCCTATATTGCGGTATGCGCTGTGAACTACAAGTGAAGTGCCAGGCAGAATGCCTAGTTGTTGGAAAGATTTTATTAAGGATTGTTTAGTAAGTTGTTGCTTCAAAAGGATCTCCTCCCACAGCTTGGGGTTGTTCGTTACTAATCGTTATGGTATGTTAGGAATGCTCTGTAAGTTCCGAATACTGAACTATGTTTCAGAATAATTGATAACTCCATTGTAGCATCGCGGCTGATAGGGATCAATCCATAAATGTAAGGAATGAGTTATTTTTGCTACCTTTGTTATAGAAAGAGGGAAGTAAGTGAAGGTTGAGAGTTGGTGGTCCATATGACGAGTAAAAGAGAATCGAATTCCCGCATCATTCCTAACGTTGAGCGGGCATTCAAAATGTTGGAGCTACTTAGTAAAGAGCCCCTAGGGCTTCGTTTTGCTGATGTTTGTACGCATCTGTCGCTCGCGAAGAGTAGTGCTTTTGTGCTTCTGGAGAGCTTGGAGGCGCTCGGGTATATCGAGAAGAACGCCGACGGCAGGTACCGTGCTACACTGCGATTGTTCCAGTTGGGCAGCAAGGTGCTCAGCCATCTGGATATTCGTGCAACTGCCCTACCTTTTATGGTGGCTTTGAGGGATAAGTCAGGCTTTCCGGTGCATTTGGCTATGCTGGACGGGTCAGATGTGGTTTATCTGGAAAAGGTGGAAGGGACGGGCTTCGTGCGGTTCGATACTTATATTGGCAAGCGCGCCCCCGTTCATCTGACAGCAGTAGGCAAGGCTATTGCGGCCTTTCTACCTGAGCAGCAGGTTGACGAGATCATCGCTGCCAGGGGATTAGGAGGCGGGACTGAGAAATCCGCCAGTACCCCAGCTGATTTCAAATCTGCCCTGCAGACTGTGCGCAAGCTCGGCTTCTCGTTGGATGACGAGGAAGAGGTTCTGGGCGTGCGATGCATCGGCGCACCTGTCCGTGACAATGCGGGAAAGGTCATAGCCTCCATTAGTATTATTGCTATGCACCGAGAGCTCCCGGCGGCGCGCTTCCAAGAGTTCACTGGCATGGTTATTGACACTGCACAGCGTATTTCAACCGCAATGGGCTATACCTCAATCCAAACGGATTCGTAATGGGTGCTCGTGTGGGAAAACAATTTAAGCTAACAAGAAGCAAGGCTTGCGCCCACCGCGTTTGGATCAGGGCGCTTTTTGCATACGGGTAAGTGAGAATTAATCCTTTGCCTTACATTCCATTTATCAGGAGAGAGCTAATGGTACAACACCGTTATTCGTCTATCACCCTATACACCTTCTGCAGACAAATCTTCTCTTCCCTCGGCTTTGCAGATCACGATGCCCATGCGGCAGCCGACTCACTTGTCCAGGCTGAGCTGGAGGGAGCCAGCAGTCATGGTGTGAGTCGACTGGCTATTTACACCAAGAGAATTAAGGAAGGCCGCATTGATGCCAAACCAGACATTCGAATCACTCCAACAGGATCAATCTGGAGCATAGATGGCGGAAACGGCTTGGGCCAAGTAGTTTCCACGCGTGCATTACAGGCGGCAATCCCGGCGGCGAGAGAGAGCGGAATGGCTGGCCTGTTCATTCGGAACAGCAATCATTTTGGAACGGCTTCTTATTACTGTCAGATGGCTTGCAAGGAGAAAATGGCTTTAATTGCTATGACCAATTCTCCCCCAGGCATTCCGCCATCAGGAGGGAAAAGGGCCTTTTTAGGTACGAATCCGATTGCTTTTGGCTTCCCGACCCGTAAGAATCCTCCTGTAATCATCGATATGTCTTCTAGTGTAGTAGCCAGGGGAAAAATCATTCTTGCTGAGAAGCAGGGACAATCCATTCCATTAGGCTGGGCTGTCGATGAGGAAGGGAATGCCACGACAGATGCTGCGAGTGCCCTCAAAGGGGCCGTTTTACCGCTCGGAGGCGCAAAAGGTTATGCACTGGCTATGGCCGTAGAGATGATGACAGCCATTTTATCGCAAGCAGCCTTCGGACCGCATGTTAACAATCTGTACCAAGAGGGCAGTCCCCCTGCTAATGTTGGTCACTGCTTCATTTTACTGGACATTGCGAAATGGATGCCTATAGAGGATTATTACGATTATACAGAGCAATTTTTGCAGGAGATCAAACAGGAACCCCTAGCGAATCATGCAGAAGAAATATTGTATCCGGGCGAGCGCCGTTATAGAACTTACTTGGAAAATATGCGCGCAGGGGTCCTGTTGTCGGAAGAAGTCCGAATGGAGTTAGCGGAAATCGGTCGACAGTGTGGAGTTCCATTCTTATAAACGAAGTACATATTATAGAATAGCAGAGGGCATGTCTTTATGAACATAATCATATCTGAATTGATCTGGCCAAATGGTATTGAAGCTTTGCAAGAGAAGAACTGGAACGTCGTCTATGATCCGGAATTATGGAAAGATCCGATAAGGCTAACTGAGTTGGCGAAGAGTGCGGACGCACTTATTATAAGAAATCAGACTCGAATAACCCGCGAGCTCCTAAGCCAATGTTCAAATCTGAAAGTGCTGGGACGCTTAGGGGTAGGCATGGACAATATCGATCTACAGGCTGCGGAAGAAGCTAAGGTCGTTGTGGTATATGGGAAAAACGCGAACGCAACGTCTGTAGCGGAATACGTCATTTCTTCTATATTTGATTGTACTAGGCAGCTGCGAGAGGCTTCAACCGATGTGAAGGAAGGCAATTGGAATCGTAAACTATTTACAGGCAACGAAATTTCTGGGAAAACGTTAGGCTTGATCGGCGTAGGCGAAATCAGTCATCGGGTGGCTGTGCGGGCAAGAGCTATGGGAATGCGTGTAATGGGCTATGACCCTTTTGTGAGTTCGTATGATTTTCCGGTTGCAGAGTCCGGTGTGCAGCTTGTCGGTTTGCAGAGATTGTATGAAGAATCGGATTTCATAAGCATCCATGTTCCATTGATCGCTCAGACACGTCACCTTATTAATGGGAGCGCTTTGGAACAGATGAAAGCTTCAGCTTATCTCATCAATTCCTCACGCGGGGGTGTTGTCGATGAGATGGATCTAGCCAATGCCTTGGCTAATCGAATCATTGCCGGAGCAGTATTGGATGTGCTCGAGCAGGAGCCGCCTGATCCGGAACATCCGCTGCTTAAAGAGCGTGCGTGTATCCTCACTCCGCATATAGCGGGTTTGACAGAGGAGTCTCAGATCCGGACCTCTGAGATGGTAGCGCGAGAAGTGATTAGAGAACTGGAAGGCAGCGCATCACTTTGCCGATATACGGGCAGGTAGCTGTGGAACAGAGAGAGGGTAGCAGGATGATAGAAGGGCTGTTGTACTGTTTACTATCCAAATGGATTGATGGGAGAGAAGCGTGCCGGATGAATTTAGTTGCAGAAAAGCAATTAAATTGAAGTAATCGGGGTGTTTGGGCCGATTTAGTTGCAAAAAAGCACTTATAAGCAGAAAAAGAAGGCAACGACGCGCTTGTTGAAGCGATTAGTTGCTTTTTTGCAATAAAAGGTAGCAAATTTACGGTAGGATTGAATTTAGTTGCGTAATTGCAATTAATTTGTTGAATCAGTCTCGTTAGTGGAACCAAATTGCACCGCTGAGACCATGCAGCAAATAGGTCCAAGACGGCAAAGAACCGTCAGTTGACCAGACGGTTCATACAAGTGCGGCTGAATCTTGCTCACTTAAGCCTTCCAATAAGAGAACAGCCTTACCGCTCTTATTCATTTTCCCTGCAAGTGTGAAAGCACCTTTTCCGCGGTGGACTCGAACAGCTGCTCAATATTGCGGTTCCAACGAGATGGATACCCCCAAGTGCGCCAAGCGTCAACCTCGTAGCCTCCTTCGTCGTACATCGCCCGCCTTGGGATATAACCGATCTGAGCGTGGCAGTAGCTCAAGGTGACGAGCTTCAGCTTCGGATGGCGCTCTTTCAGCCGCAGACCGTAGGCGGCCACGGTCTCTCCCGGATGGCCTAGCAAATAAATATCGCCCAGTCGCAATCCATGCAGGCGGGCTTCAATCGAAGCGGGCCATACAGGCTCGCCCTCCCACTTTTGCAGCTGGTAGTGCGCCCAGCGGACATCGCCAGGGTGCTCGCCATCCAGACGAGCTTCAATCTCGCTGCGAGTGGGAAAATGCTCGAACGTTGGATCGCAGCTGACTATGAAGCTGGACAACGTATCATCCACCACGGGCTCCATCCTATGAGCGAGTATAAGGAGCACCTTCCAAGCCAAGCTGCGTCCGGCTGCTTCCACATCCTCGCCTTGATCCGGCAAGGTGTAACGCTGCTTCTCGCTGCTATGTACACCGACGACTGCGTCGGCCCCACAGCCTTGCAGGAACATAGCTCGCGCACCGTCCTCCAGGCGCGATTCAATTACACGGCGAGCAACACCTGGATACTCGGCTGAGATAAGCAATTGATTAGTCATTGTAGGATGACAAGCATAGCTGAACATGACCAGCTTGCAGCTCCCATCCGGACGATGTGCGGCAATGACTGGCACTTCATGGTCCACGATGCCGAATGGATTGGCGGCGAACAGATTCTGGCCGTCCACGATCAGACGGCGGGATACGGCAAGGTCACTATGGCCACTGCCATAAGAGAGCGACACATGTTCAAGATCTGCCCTAGCTGCACTGCATGTCTCTACAACAGACTCGATCAGCGAGGAGAAATATTCGGCTGGGAAGACCGCATGCTCGAAGCCTGGCGTTGGTTCGCGATAGAGCGGGGCGCAATGGGTGTGCGTCCAGTGAATGAGCACTTGATCCTCACGCAGGCCCCATACCTCATGAAGCCGCTGCTGCAGTATATCGGTCCATTCGCGGGTAATGCCGACCTGATCCAGGACGATCAGAACATGATCGTATTCCTGGCTTCGCATCCATGCTGCTTGGGCACGCAGGTCGTCAAGCACACCAACAGAGGGTTTGGTACGATTAGAGAAACCACCAAGCCATGTTCCTACTGGAGGGGTTACGATACGCTCGGCAAATCCCAATTCCATTTTGCTCGGCCTCCTTTACTATTTTCTACTGATATTCGCCGGAATAGACTTGATTCCTTCCCTGTATTTCTAATCTGCGTTATGAAGCGGTATAATGAAGAAATTGAAGCAGAGAACGGTGGGATTCGATTTGCAGAAATGTATCTTAGTGGTAGAGGACGATAGGTCTATAGCTGAAATGGTGCAAAACCACCTGACCAAAGAGGGATTCGGAATTGTCCTTGCTGCAGATGGAGCGGAAGCGCTCAGATTGTTCACTGGGCAACCTTTCGATCTAGTGCTGTTGGACTTGATGCTCCCTGAGATGGATGGCATGGAAGTGCTGCGGATAATGAGAGAGAAGAGCTTCGTCCCCGTGCTGATCATGTCAGCCAAGGATAGCGATATAGACAAGGCGCTCGGTCTTGGATTCGGAGCTGACGATTACCTCACAAAGCCTTTCTCGCTCATAGAACTGTCGGCAAGAGTCAAAGCGTCTTTGCGCAGAGCGAACCAGTATTCCCAGAATGCTGCTGCAGGGGGCGGGGGAATGATTCAGGTTCATGAACTTACAATGGACATTGACCATTTTCAAGTGAGCAAGAACGGAATAGAGCTGAAGCTGACCTCGAAGGAAATGCAAATTCTCAAATTGCTTATGACAAATCCGAAACGCGCCTTCTCCAAAGAACAAATATACAGAACCGTATGGAAAGAGGACTATTACGGGGATGAAAATGCCATAAATGTTCATATTAGCCGTCTGAGAGAGAAGATTGAAGATGATCCTTCTGCCCCTCAATATATTAAGACGGTGTGGGGGATCGGTTACAAGTTAGGAGAGTTTTGATCATGATCTACTTCCTTGCAGCGCTGGCAACGGTACTGCTTCTAATCGTAATCATTCAGTATGCGGTAAGCCGTAATAAGCAACGCCAGCTTGATTACATCCGTTTCCAACTGGATCATTTGCTTCAAAGCGGTACCTACGAGCATATTCTCCTATTCACAAGTGATCGGCAATTGCACAGCCTATTGAATGCTTTGAACCGTTTATTGGATGAGAATCGGCAGACTAAGGCAGACTATACCAGAACAGAATTGTCGATCAAAAAAATGCTAACCAACATGTCCCATGATTTGAAAACACCCTTAACGGTTGTACTCGGACTGACAGAAACAATCTCAAGCGACCTGACACTGAGCAGCGAGGAAAGACAGCGGTTATTGAGCAAGGTTCATGATAAAGCGAACGATATGCTTAGTCTGATGAACAAATTTTTTGACTTGGCCAGATTGGTGTCTGGAGATCAAGCATTAACCCTGTCAAAGATCAATATTACGGAAGTAAGCAAAAACAATATTTTGTTCTTTTATGAAAACATCGTATCACGCGGCTTTGAGGCTGCAATCGAAATTCCTGATTATGCGGTCCATGTAATGGGCAACGAAGAAGCACTCAATCGGATTTTGAACAATCTGATCTCCAATGCTATTCGATACGGCGGCGACGGCAAGGTTGTTGGTTTGAAGCTGAGAGATGACGCGGAGTATGTCTATATAGATGTCTGGGATCAGGGAAAAGGCATTAGCGAGCCGCAGCAAAAGTTGATTTTTGAACGGTTATACACGTTGGAGGATTCCAGAAATCATTTATACCAAGGCAGCGGACTCGGACTGACGATAACGAAAAGGTTAGTTGAAATCATGAACGGGACGATCACACTCAAAAGCACTCCCTATGAAAGAACGGTATTCACTGTAAAGCTCAGGAAAATCAATTATAGTTGAAAGACTCATAATCTGTGATTATTCCCTAATATTCCTATTTTTACATTGAAAACGCTTCAAATAAAGCGTTTTCAGGAGGAAATGAAAGAAAAACGTATCTTTTTTATAGTTTTCGTAAATAAATAGCAGGATTTCCTCGGATTTTGTCGTATAATCTATTTACATAACCTACACAAAATACTAGTAACGAGGAGCGACCTCATGTACGTTCGGCCTTTTCAACTATCAGATTATGCTATGATTACAAGCTTGATGGAAGAAGTGCTTTCGGTAGCCTGTGCGGAAGAGACGATGGATGCTTTTGCTAAGCAGCTCTCACTGGATTCTGACCTCATCCTAGTTGCCGTCTTAAATGAAGAAGTTGCCGGAGTCATTATTGGTACGATCGATCAGAAGAACCAGGGTTACTATTATAGAATTGCTGTTTCCTCACAGTATCAGCGTCGAGGGATCGGAAAGACGTTGATTCAGACTATGAAGCAACGTTTCCTTCAGCGCAAAGTAAGCAAGATTCTCATTACTGTAGATCCGCATAATGAACCGATACTGCCTCTTTACGAAGCTGTAGGTTATGCAGATACCGATTTCTCCAGATCATACCGCCATTTGCGCATTGTATCTGGATGACTTTAGACGAGAAATGAATAGTCTCGAACTAGAAGCATATCAAGAATCCCTTTGCGGACTTCCGGATATGTTTTTCTTTTCATAGTTTTTTTCGAATCCAAGGGCTCTGGATGGACATGAATCGTTTCCGCTTGCTGCCGTGATCATGTATAATGAAATTTAGTGGACAGACAATAAAGAGGGCCTGCTATGGAACAACGAACGCCTTACATCATTAAAAGCTTCAAGCATGACGGGCACCTCCACAGAATGTGGCTGCACAATTGGCTTGTGCCAAAAGAACGAATGTTTCCCGAACACGCAGAGGAATCTATGTATATCCTTGTTAACAGTCAGACACGTATCAGAGAAGGAGACGGCAAAGAATGGATCAGTCGCATTCCATCCGTTGCTTTTTTTATCCCTGGCCAGTGGTACAACATTGTGTCGCTGATTGAGGAGCAAGGAATTCGGTATTACTGTAATATCGCTTCACCCCCATACGTAAACGGCCAGGTTCTCACCTACATTGATTATGACTTGGATGTTATACGGACGGTGGACGGGGGAGTGTTTATTGTCGATCAAGAGGAGTATGAACAGCACAAAGCTAATTATCACTATTCCGATATTGTAGATCGCAAGGTCAAGAGCGGAATGGAAGGATTGCTCCAAAGAATTCGGGGAAGCCGTTCTCCATTCGAGGATGATCGGGTCAGAGCTTACTATCAAATGTGGAAACACGTAGTACCAGAGGTGTAACATGAGCGTTTCTCCAAAACATCAGATTCAAGAAGAACCAGAGACCGCATCTGGGGCTGCAGTACTGGATAACAGTAAGAAACCGAACATGGCTGCAGAAATATGGGACTGGATCAAATCGATCTCGGTTGCGCTTATCATTGTGATTGTGCTGAATTTGTATGTTTTTAATTTATCGACTGTAAAAGGCCATTCCATGGAACCCACGCTTCAGGAAAAGGAATGGTTGTTTATTAACAAAATCGTTTATATAACGGGAAGTCCGAAGCGGGGGGACGTCGTTATATTAAAAGATCCTGTCCAGCAGGAAGTGGATCGCAAATTTTTGGTGAAACGTGTGGTCGGACTTCCTGGAGACCGAGTCGAAATTCGCAGCGGTAAGTTATATGTGAATGGGGACATCGTTCAGGAGCCATACACGGACATCCGGATCGAGGATGGCGATCACGGGCCATTCGTCGTAGAGGAAGGCCGATATTTCGTTATGGGGGACAACCGCCATCAGGGAGCAAGCTTGGATAGCAGAAGTTTCGGCTCCGTGGCTTCAGGTCTTATAGAAGGTCGGGCTGATTTCATCCTATGGCCGATGGGGAAAGCAGGTACTTTATAGATTGGAAAGGTTAGAAGGCACGGTTCATTCTAAGGTGGACGAGCTAGCCGTTTAGGTAAGGAATAAGGAGATTGGATCATGCAGACAGACGAAAACGTGGGCACAAGCAACCGATGGGAGAGGTTGAAAGAAGAGATACGACTGGCTTTGCCTGAACTCGGCATAGATCAGATTGGATTTGCTTCGGCCGCGCCGTTCACTGAGTTGAAGCAGGTGCTCCTTAGGCATAGGGAGAAAGGTTTCGAATCTGGATTCGAAGAGCCAGATATTGAGCGCAGGGTGAATCCGGCCTTAAGCCTGCCTGAGCCTCAATCCGTCATTTCCATCGCAATTGCTTATCCATCGAAGCTTAACGATCCTCCCAAATCCGAACCAGGCGCTTATCGGGGGATTATCTCACGGTCCTCATGGGGAGCGGACTACCACCATGTGCTGCGAGACCGGCTCAAGCGGCTTGAAGCTTTCATTTCGGAGCGGGTCCCGGACGCCAGGATGGAAAGTATGGTGGACACCGGAGCGCTTGTAGACCGTGCAGTAGCAGAACGAGCAGGCATTGGCTGGAGCGCCAAGAATTGTTCTATCATCTCGCCGGAATGGGGCTCATGGATCTATTTGGGGGAACTCATCACCAATATTCCATTCCCGCCCGATGAGCCCATTACGGATCAATGCGGATCTTGCACGAAGTGTATAGATGCTTGCCCCACTGGTGCGCTTGTCGGGCCTGGGGAGCTGAATTCGAGCCGCTGTATCTCCTTCGTAACCCAGACGAAGGGTTTCGTAGAGGATGAGATGAAGCTCAAGATAGGCAATCGGCTGTATGGCTGTGATACGTGCCAGGTCGTATGCCCGATTAATAAGGGCAAGAACTGGACGCACCAGCCGGAGCTGCAGCCTGACCCTGAAATGGTGAAGCCTTTGCTTGTCCCGCTGCTTTCTCTGACGAACAAGCAGTTCAAGGAGCAGTACGGCTCCATGGCTGCCTCCTGGCGCGGCCGCAAGCCTATCCAGCGCAACGCGATCATCGCGCTGGGCAGCTTTAAAGACCGTTCCGCGGTGCCCCATCTGGCGGAACGGCTAGAGCATGACGAGCGCCCGGAGATTCGCGGCACAGCCGCGTGGGCGCTCGGCCGAATCGGCGGCGAAGAAGCTGACGCCGCCATCGCTCGCGCGATGCTGGATGAGCAGCATCCGCAAGTGCTTGATGAGCTGAGACGGGCCTCAGCCTCAGGCGACGCGCAGCAAGAATAGGAGCATTCATAAATAGCGAGAACGCGGTGGGGGCTTATATCATTTGGAATATACAGATGAACAACCCAGTCGGCGTTTCTCTCGCCATCAGTGGTTTTCAAGGTGGGAGTATTACAACAGATAGGTTTATGGAAAACAACTGATGCGAGAGGTGGGGCAATAGTGAGGTACACGAACATCGAACAAGTAGAGCCCGGACAATACTTAGGGAAGACCATTTTCTCCAGCAATGGGACGATCCTGTTGTCGGCAGGTGTGCAATTAACGGTATATATGATCAACACGTTGAATCGAATTGGAGCTACGATGGTCTATATTAAGGATCCGAGCTTCGAGGATGTAGAAATTCCGGAAGTCTTATCAGAAGAGACGAAGCGGGTTGTGTTGCGCAAAATGACAGACACCTTCGATTCCATTCGATCAGGCAAGCAATTAGATACTCGTTCTGTCAGTGTTACCGCGGATCAGGTGCTCGACGATGTCGTCCGCAGTAAAGAGGTGCTAATCCAGCTATCCGATATTCGCACAAAGGATAATGAACTGTACGTTCATGCTATGAATGTATGTCTGATGTCCATCATGATCGGTATGAATCTAGGTTTGAATCAGACTCAACTGAAAGAATTAGCGATCGGAGCGATGCTTCATGATGTGGGCAAGGTGGAGCGTATTACGGATGATAACTCCCCTGATCCCAAACGGCACCATACATGGCGCGGGTTCGACATCTTGAAGCAAAAGCCGGAGCTGAATCTGCTTATTGCCCATGTAGCCCTGCAGCATCATGAGCAGCCTGATGGTCAAGGATTTCCGCGCAAGCTGGTGGGGGATCAGATTCACCTGTATGCTCAGATTGTTAGCGTGGCGAATACATACGATAACTTGTTGTTTGATTTGAGCACGACCAAGCGGCTTCTGCCGCACGAGGCATGTGAACGGATGATGGCCATGTCAGGGACGAAGCTGGATCGGGAAGTGCTAGTCCAATTCTTAAGAACGGTATCGATCTATCCAACCGGCTCTTCCGTTAAGCTCTCCAATAGAGAGGTAGGAGTTGTAGTAGGTCAGCATCGCGGTTTGCCGGGTCGTCCAGTTGTAAGGATTGTGTCTCAGGGGGCCAACCACGAGATAGATGTCAAACAAATTGATTTGGCCAGAGAGACTACAATATTCGTAGATTCCGTACTAACCTAACTTGCGTTGAATGCGTCGATCAGACATGCTATGATGAATGAGATTTAATTCAAAACTATTTCAAGGTTGGGGTGACAAAATAATGTCAGCTTGGGATTGGATTATTCCTATCGTAACTTTAATTATCGGGCTAGCGGGAGGCTTTTTCATAGGTGTGTTCTACTTGCGGCGCCAGTTGGAGCAAATGCAGAGTAACCCTGAGATGTTGGCTCAAATGGCCAAGAAGATGGGCTATAATCTGAATAAACAGCAGATGAATAAAGTTCAGACTATGATGAAGAACCAAAAATTCAAGTAACAAAGGAGTTTACATGGCTGGGGTAAAAGATTATTTGAATCGCCACGTGGGAGAAAATCGTGAGCAGATCGAACACCATTTCCGTGAGATTCTTAGACTCATTGGAGAAGATGTGGACCGTGAAGGCTTGCTCGAAACGCCTGCTCGGGTAACCCGTATGTATGAAGAAATATTCGCAGGCTACAGTGTGAATCCTGAGGAAGTACTCGGTGTTACGTTCGATGAACAGCATGAAGAGCTGGTCATTATCAAGGATATCGTTTATTACAGCCAGTGTGAGCATCATATGGCTCCATTCTTTGGTAAGATCCATGTCGGTTACTTGCCAAGTGGTAAAATCGCCGGTTTGAGCAAATTTGCCCGCTTGGTGGAGGCCGTTACGAGAAAGCTGCAGGTTCAAGAACGCATCACATCAGAGATTGCCGACATTCTGGATCGGGTGCTTAAGCCGAAGGGTGTTATGGTTGTCGTTGAAGGTGAGCACTTATGTATGTGCTCACGTGGTGTGAAGAAGCCTGGCAGCAAAACAATCACCTCCGGTGTTCGAGGACAGTTCCGCGGGGATTCTGCGCTGCGTTCAGAGTTTCTGGCTCTGGTCAAAGGATAAGCAGGATTATTAATTTGTTGTGTTGTGACAACAGACAGACAGTAAGCCTTTAGAGGCTTGCTGTCTGTTTTGCTTTGACATACCGATCCTTGTGCTAATTATTATCAGAATAAAAAACGGTCCGGTCAATCATGCACCGGACAGCTTTCAACATATTCCAATAGTTAATTTTCTGTCTTGAAAACATATTTTTTCCCATGGGCGGCACCGATTTGTTCCGCATACGCTTCGAATATCGGCTTGCCTCCGTACTTGCTCATCAATTCTTGGCGGTATTTCGGCCAGTTGGAGGCGTCTTTTTCTTCGAATAAAATTTTGGTTTGATATTGGTTCATTTGTTTGCGGAAATCGCTTAAGTTCATACCCGTTGGCACGGCCACATTCGTACCGATTGAAGGAATGTACTTGTAAGACTTGAGCTTCTCCAATATGCTTCGATCCCGGTCCGTCTCTTGTGGATCTTTGATGACAAAGCCGAGCTTGGCAAAATCATAAATGGGTGTGAACGCTCCATAAATGCTCAGGAAATTCCCATTGTCGGTCACATCCCGCTTGAACGCATCCGGAATGAGCTCGATCGTGTTGCCAGTCTTCTTATAGTGCGTCCCTTCCTGACCGAAGTGAGTGAGTAAATAGCCCTCCGGGCCGCACAACCAATCGAGAATTTCGATGGAACGTTTGATTTTATTGTCCGGCGTCTTGGATCCGAACATGAACGGGTTTCCAGGAAGCGCTTCTGAGAATACCCCTGTGCTGGCCCATGGATGGAACGGCTGCCAATCTACATTGGCGTTGCCTGTAATTTCCTTCGTCTTCTTTTGAATGCTGCTCGGATGATTATCGAAGGCGAATTCTCGGCCGGTCGAGTAGATGATGCCCGCTTTTCCTTGCTGGGCTTTCTCAGTCTGCTGACCTGATTTATTCAGAAACCAGTCAGGATCGACGGCTTTTTCATCCAAAAATTTCTTCAAGTCGTCCAGTGCTTTTCCTATGCGGATATCGCTGCCCACATCGACGAACTTATCGCCTTCCAGCATGAATGCTGCCACAAGTCCTGCGTTATAGAACTGAGGGAAGTCCCTTGGGACTGTAGATCCGTTTCCTGCCGCGGTATAGCCATAGGTATCGTTTTTCCCGTTGCCATCAGGGTCCTTAGTCGCGAAGGCCCTCATTACGTTCAGCATTTCATCATAGGTTTGCGGAATAGATAGCCCAAGCTTAGTCAACCAGTCTTTCCGAATGTAATAGGACTGGTACTGCGATTTCGCGAAAGGAACGGGAGCCCGCTTGAATACATTCTCGACTTGGTATCGCTTGAGCTCCTCTTGCGTCACCCAATATTGGAAGTAGTTCGGCATCTGCTTCGGGGATACATAAGGGGTTAAATCGGCTGTAATGCCATCTTGTATATACTTATTGGAATCAACACCAGTCGACACGAACAAATCAGGCACTTGGCCAGAGGTGAACAACAAATTCATTTTATTCGTGTAGTCGGGCCCCGTCTGCATATGCTCAATGCTCAAATTGACATTGAACTTCGCCTCGATGGCTTTCTTTACAAAGTCTTTTTCAACTTCCGGCAGTTTGGCGTTGTTGGAAGCCGCGATGAACCATTTCAGGTCCAATTTCTCGACTGTCGGCGTTTTGGCCTCGTTTCCCTTAGGATCCACGGATGGTGTTGGCTCTTTGGAAGCCGTACCGCAGGCGCTAAGAAACAGTGTTGTGATTAGGGTACTAGCAACAATAGCATTAGTCTTTCTCAAACTCGATGACCTCCCGAATTGTAAAAAATTATCGATCCTCTTATAGAGTAGACCTATCGAGCGATAGATGCGTACGATATTTTTTGCTGGATGTACCATTTTTTTCGAGTTTAAAATTTATGAGTTATAGCGTTGGGGACTTTTGTACTTCGCACGGACCTCCAGGTATTTCGCCTGTACGGATCGTATCACATCGAACCTTTTTCATGAGCTTGTCTGGTCTGTAGTGGGTTATATCATCAGGGTATTGCCCCGTATATCCTCCCTTCTGGTGGTGCCACCCCAAAGGTAGAGACAACGGAATGGGAATTTCTACGAAATGTAGGTGTATCTTTAGGAGTTCCTCCCGAAGCAATACTTAAAGAAGATAAAGCTACTAATACCTTTGAAAATTCACGTTTCTCATGGGAAGTATTACAACAGCAAGGATTACACCCTGAAAAAGTCGTTTTGGTTTGTAAAAACTATCATGCACGAAGAGCACTTTTAACGTATCAAACTGATTTTCCGAGAGAGATCCTTTTTTATGTAAGTCCTGTTATTGATAAAACAGGGACTACTAAAGATAACTGGTTTTTAGACGAAGATAAAATAAAGTACGTAATGAATGAACTAGAGAAGGTAGGAAAATATTTCAAACCTCATATACCGGATTGGGTTAAATAGCTTGTTACTGAAACGGGATTGTATTTTAAATTATGAATATACAGTATGTAACCATTTACCATTTACGCCATTTAGTTGCAACCTCAAGGCTCAAACTTGCGTTAGGATATTAACAAAAAGTAGAGGGAGTGTTTTGAAATTGAAGAAATTTTTGGCGGGAGTATTAGTTGGGGCGAGTATTATGACAGCAACGGCTGCATATGCATCTGACTCCATTCAGGCAGTTTTGTATTCCGTTAAGTATCTTATAAAAGACCGAGAGGTATATCAGGGCGGATACAAGACACTTAATTATGAGGGTCACGCGTAATTACCTCTACGATATGTGGCTGAATCATTAGGTTTGGCCATTATATATAATGACGAGGCTAAGTCGATTACGATTGATGACGAATTTAAAATTACTGATCCTAGAAACATTAATTTTAAAGTGGGATACCTGCAAACTAAAAAAAGTGGAACGGAGACTTTAGTAGACGGTAAAATCTACTTAAGTCAAACCTTCTTAGAGGGCTTGCATGAATTAATGAATCCAACCTATGCATCTGGCAGATTGGTGTTTTGGAATGAATCAGGTGAGGTAATCGATCGAGCAGAATTCAGTGTACCTATCGAAAAGAATAAGGATCAAATTGTCGAATTTCATGCAAAGATTGCTTCAGACGTAACAGGATATTCTGCGGTTTCACTCGAGAACACATTTCCATTACCATTCCTGCATCTTTCCGGTTACTGGATGACTACTAACGATTCCAAAAATCAAGTGAAAGTGGGAATCGGGAGACTCGCCAGAACTGGTGATTACACTGTTGGTACGTTACAGACTGGTCATTATCTTGAAGGCTTACATGATATCGATGCCGAGATTAGTTTTAAAAATGAGAATGGAGAAGTGATGGGAACTGGACGCATAATTGCACCGAAAATAGGTGGCCCAATAACGACAACTGATCGACCAATAGGAAAAGAAGTTTACTTTATTGTTAAGGGTGACGTAACTAAATACCAACATTCTTTTGAAGTAAAAGTTAATTCCATTACACCTTCGAAAGAAGATAGCAAATAGCCTTAATCAAATACTCATTGGAAGGGCTCCCGTTGGAATGTCGGCAGGCAGCCCTGTTGCGCGAGTGGGCAGATTAGCTCTATAAATAACAAAAAGGAACATAATAGATCAGTTTTGATTCGGATACATTTCTTTCAAAAATGACACAGATTGGTTTATTAACGCCTTTAAAACATCAACATCGATATCTGCTACTTTATTGATGTACACACACGCTTTTCCTGTCGTATGTATGCCGAAGTCTTTTAATAACTCCTCTCGTTTTGTGTCACCAGTGGCAAAATACAAACTTATTTTGGCTTTTCGAGGTGAAAAACCAACTAGCGGTGCATCGCCCTCGTGACCGGATTCATATTTATAATGATATGTGCCAAATCCAATGATACTAGGTCCCCACAACTTCGCTTCATAGCCTGTCGTTTCAGTAAAAATATCTAATAATTTATAGGCGTCTTCACGCTTCTTGAGGCTTTCGACATTTTCAATAAACTCAAGGACACTGCTGTCCGTTTCTTTTGTTTTTTGTTCGTACATATTAGAAACCACTCCTCGTCAATTATTATTATCTTGTGTCTAGTTTCTTGGCTCTTTCAATCCATTCAATAAAATTGTCTTCTTTTGTAGTTTAGCCATAAACCGTTGACCATTCAAGCTATAGGGAAACGATAATAGAATGGTGATGTAAATAAGAATTTGGAGGGTATATGAAGACTAACAATAAAGGTATTATCTTGTTTGTTTTTATCTTGTGCGTAATCGGCGGGTACTCCTACATCAGCTTTATAGGGGGGACCCGCTTTACTGCAATTGCCGCTGTGAAAGCTAATTCATTTGTCGGTAAGGATGCAATCGTCTTTGATCAATTGGACTTATCGTGGGGGGAAATATTTTTAGTAGACACTCCTAATGGGGAGCGGACGGCGGTGGTTCGTAAGAAAGGACCATTGTGGTTTTCTAATGCAGTTACCACATTCGACAATGCCAATGATTCCGATCCGGTAAGGACTATAGGTTGGTTTAATTATCAGAACACAGGTGTAAACCCTCCAGAGTCGATAGCTCTTATTGCGATAATCACAAATGACCCACAAGTTGCACAGATCGAAGTCGGTGAAGGAAGCGACCGTGTTAAAAGGCAAATAGATCAAAACAAGCCGTTATTAGTATGGTGGTCTAGAGCATTTATAGGGTCTTTGCTAAAACCCATAGCATTATCATCTGAGGGCAAACCGCTTTATGAATACCGTTTTGCTGAGGGGAATGTAACGGACTCAAGGACCTTAAAATGGTATCCAATTACCAAATAATTAGACTTTAGGGGGGCGATGAAAAAATAGTTACTTATGTCGTTACTGCTTAGGTTCTGTGGCGATCATTTAACCAGTTCTAGTATAGGTTATTAGGGTGGAATAGACAGCTTTTTCTGGGATAGCAAGTTTTACTATTGGTTATTGGCCAGGTTTTGAGGAAAATCGTTTCACAATGCAAAAATAGAGGATAGTGAGATAGGCTAATTAGTGCATGAGTAATGAAATCGCCCAAATAAACAGTAGTATAATGGGTTATTTGCAGGCAGCGTGCTACTACAACGAGTTCAGTTAGGTACGTGGCAGATTATCTAGCTAAACAGCGCGAGTATTAACTGTAAAACCTGCAGCTATCGATTAGACTTTTATCGAGATGGGCCGGATACGTAAAATTAACGGTACGAAATGCAACTTAATTTGGTAAAAGCCCCCAATCCCAAGAGATTAACTGCAGCTTTTGCAGTTAAAGAAGATCCGCGAACACTCACTTTTTCAAGCAAGGTGATTCTGCCCAGGATGAATTATAAGAGAGGAGAGTTTTTGCCAATGTGATCGTTGTTTCAATATCAAAGAAATAATGTCCATGAACCCGAAAGTTTAATATATAGTTATTGTTTACCAACCTATTCGCGAATGTTATGTTACGATATTCCACAATAGATATTTCGGCGGTTTGTGCACAAGTAGAGGGGGATGATAATAATAAAAGGTGATACCTCGGAATACAACGTTTTTACGATTGAATGTAATGATATTATTTTGTGTGAGTTTAGAGTGGAGGATTTGGACGAATATCACTCTCTTACTTGGCAACCCGAAATATATGGATTTTTGCCTGGTTGGAATGTACATAAGGAACAACGAAAAAGTTGGTTAATAAACTATGAAATAAAAGAGAATAAACGTTTTTTGACAGCTGTAGCAGAAGGTGGAAATATTGAACAACTCCGTCTGCGATTAGGAATTATATTGAAAGATTCAGGTAAATTCATTGGTTGGTGTTGTACTGGAATAAAAGAGGAGTTGCCACCACCAAATAGAGAGATTATGTATGCTATATCAAAAGATTATAGAGGCAAAGGTTATACTACCCAAGCCGCACAAGGAATGATCAAGTATTTGTTTGAGAAAACCAATGTCGAGATACTTAACGCTGTAGCTCTGATAAATAACATTTCATCGAATAGAGTAATACAAAAATGTGGTTTCGTTTTTTTTAACAGCATTGAGATTGAAAACGAGAATTATAATTATTACAAGCTTACTAAGGGAAAATAGATACACAATAGAGAGGTGCAACTTTGGCGATTAGAACGGCAGCACGAGCGATAATAATAAAGGACGAGCAGCTACTCGTTTTGAGGAGAACTGGAGTCCAGGGTGAATTTTATGTTCTGCCTGGGGGAGGGCAAAATCAAGGGGAAAGCATAAAACAAACCTTAGTGCGAGAAGTATTTGAAGAGGTAAGTTTAGAAGTCGAAATCATAGAACTTCTTTTTATTAATGAATTTATCGCCAAGAGGGACTCCATGTTTCCGGAATTAGAGTCAGAAGTTCATCAAATTGATTTTACATTTTTATGTAAGATTACGTCCGACAATGAAGCTAAGGTAGGAGGCACTCCAGATGTGCATCAAGTTGGGATTGCCTGGATCTCGTTAAATGAAATAAATGACTACGATTTGCATCCTGATCATGATCTTAATTTTATTATGGGAGCCCCAACGAGGAGCGTATTAGCACAGTGGATTGGTAATAACAACAGTCTAAGAACACCAATTCTAATTGATGGATAAATTGACTCAAAGCTGCCGACGGACGTGGATCGGCAGCTTTTTTCACACTACTAGGGAAGAGATCGCACTCCATCTCTAAGGCAACGATCTTCGTATCCAGTACTGCAGCTTGTTTTTGGTGATTACCATAAATCGTGGATTGACCACTTGATGAAGCGTTCCATATAACAGGAAAAGGTTCAGAATGAAGACATTCCCTTCGCCCGAGTCCGACAGCAGTCCTGATGATACGATGAGCAAAGAGACGAGATTCATCATCCAAAACTCAAAGCTGGATCGAACCGCCGCCGACATCCGGGCCGAAGAACTCGAGCTGGAGATCAGTCGATAGGCGACAACCGCAGCCCACATCAGGTGGATGATTGACATTGTGAACAGTCCGTCTCCGCTCCATGACAAAGTAGTAAATTGAGTCCAGACTAACTCTAGCGAGGTTAACCTAACAACAAAAAATAAAAATGCGGCGTATAAGAGAAGAGTGCCGGGGATCATCCAAAGTGGCGGACAAGCAATCCTAGATAACAAGACGTGGAAGACGAACGCACAGACTAGAAGTACCAGCATTGGAAAAATAACAAAGAAAACGCTATAACGAGCATCAATGAACAACCATGGACCAACAGATGCGGCAGTTAGACATAATGCCCAGATAAGGAGCTCCTTCAGCCACATCATTGATCTGGGAGCGGGATAGCTCCTTTTCACTTCTTCACGAAGCTTTGCCGCGTCTCCGAATTGCTGCAATACTAATTTTATGGCCTCTTGTTCACTGAAACCTTGATCCATATACTGCCTCAAGAGATCGGTCAGATGTTGATTCCACTCCTGCATCAGCTCATCCCGTTCATCGGGATCCAACTCTAATCCTTCGAGAATGGTGAGCAGATATATTTCAAAATCCGTTACCTTAGCCAAGGGACTCACCTACAATCCGATTCATCACCTTCTGAAAGACATTCCATTCCTTCTTCAAGTCGCAGAGCGTGCGCTTACCAGTCCCGGTAATGGAATAATACTTCCGCCGCGGCCCTTCGGTCGACTCCTGCCAATAGCTCTCAACCAGTCCGCTAACCTCCAGCTTTTTCAAGGCGGGATACAGCGTTCCTTCCTTGAAGCGAAGATATCCCTCAGAATCCTGTTCGATCTGCTGAGCCAGCTCGTAGCCATACATCGCATTGCTCTCCAACAAGGACAACAAGATGACTTCCGTGCTTCCTTTGATAAGCTCGGTCTTGCCCACAGGTTTTATCTCCTCTCGGTATATCGTATTTCTATGTACTGAAATAATTAGCTACATAGTAACACGATATAGATGATGAAACAAGGGCTGCCTAACACAAGCCTTTCTGCTCCTTTGCTACCTCATCTATAAAAGCCGCCGATTAATTCGACGGCCTGTTGTTCATATTACGATTGGGTCAGCTGCGCGTGAAGGCGAACCCACAATTCATCCTCGTCGATCATGTCCGCCCAATACGCTTTCAGCTCTCTGAACAATTTCGAAATCATCGCCACAGGTATATTCAGATCATGATGGGTGCGATAGGAGAACATCATTTCCTGATATAGCGGATAGCGGCTGGGCCAACGGGGAACGCCGCTGCCGGCAATAGCCTCTGCATCCTGGAGAGCGGGAACACTAACGGTATGCTGCCGAATCATGTTTTGAGCCTGCCGGGATGACAAATAATCAACAAGCATATGTGCTTCTTCCTTGTGCTTCGATCTTGTATCGACTGCGGCAGCTATGGCGATAGCCATTGTTCGCGGCTCATGGATGAACGGGACCGGCGATATATCATATTCCAGATCAGCATGCAGCCATTCGTTTAATCCCAAATAACTGGTGAGTACCATCGATAGTTTGCCGTCAAGAAACATTTGATTAATATCGTCATTACCTTCTGACAAATACAAGGGATACACTTTCCGGTTATGAATGATCTCTTTGCATAATCGAATCCCGTCCATCAGCTTGGAGCCGCGAAAGTCTCTGATCCGACCATTGTCCCAATGGAAGGTTTCACCGCTTTGCAACAAAAAAATCGGCCACCGATTAAGAGCAGGCAGGTGAAAGCAGAATCCAAAACGACCGCTTTCCGTCAATTGCTGCGCATGGCGCACCAGGTCGCCCCATCTCCAGCTGCCGTTCGGCTCCTGTAATCCGCATTCACGAAAGTGCTGCTTGTTATAACAGAGAACGACCGGGCCGAACACGAGCGGCTGAGCAACCAGGCGTTCTTCATACGTAAACCAATCGATTAAAAAAGGATAGGTCTCTGGTTTTACTGGAACCAATTCCAGGAGCCCGGTCTGTTCCCGTTCAACCATAGTCCTGAATTGATACTCATTTAGGAGAAGCACGTCGTTGGACGAATCTGTAAATCCCGGGTTGCCCTCAATCGTCTTAATGGTTACGGTGATCCAGGAATAGAGGTTCTGGAAGTCTGTCAACAATGCGTTTAAATGTAAATCGCGAACCGAGCTCGTATTGCAAATCACCGTCAATGAAACCGGATCGCTTCGGGAATTTACACGGTTGCCGACTCTCGGAGTCTTCTCGATCCATCCTTCATCAACCAACGTGTCAAGGCCTTTGCGCACCGAATTGTTACTCAATCCAAATCTCGCAGCCAGAGCTTTTTCCGACGGCAAGTATTCACCGGCTATATAGTGCTCGGTTGTTATTTCATGCTTCAATGTCTGTATCATCTGTTCCAACTGTATTCTGAACTCGTCCGCCGTTTTTTTCATCCGCATGCTCTCTCCTGCCCTATCATCTAAGCATCATTATATCATTTCCTTGTACAACGTTGTACTCCCCTATCCATTGTGGTTCACGTAATAGTGATTTGTAATTCAAATAATTCAATAATTTTGTGTTTACAACAAAATCAGGGTATTGTACTATGTGGATATTGGATAATATTATATATTTAATACAAACTGGTTCATATTATGTAATTATATTAACAAAGTGTGAACCACAATGAAGAGAGGGGGATCCGAATGGAGTTATGATCATCGGAAGTGTTAGCCTTTAAAGTAAGCGCTATCAATCAATAACAGTTACTTCAAACATAGAATGGAGGAGTTATTATGAACTTGGAGTTCGTGCGCAGCAAACTCCCGCACCGGGCATTGCTGGCTTTTATGATCGCTGTCCTGATTACCTTACCGTGCTTCAGTTATTCTGCATCCGCAGCGGATATTAGAGTTGGGAATTTCAGTTTCGAACAGGATCTCGAAGGATGGACGTTAACGATTGATAAGGACAACGGGAATGACACGGATGAAAAGGGCAGTGGCGTCCGGATCACGAACGAACAGGCTAGTGTCGGGCGACAGAGCGTTCGTATGGATGATACAAAAAAATCTCGTGCGTTTCGATTGGAGAGTGAGAAGCTTGAGGTCGAAGCAGGTGCGGGTTATGTAGCATTCTCTGATGTCAAAGTCGAGAAAGGAGCGGCGGAATTATACATCCGGTTTTATGACGTCAATGGCGAATTGTTGAACGAGGCATATACGACCGCGGAGCCTACTGAAAACTGGGAGACGATTCAGGTGAGCATGACCGCACCTGCCGGAGCCGCTCATGCAGTGGTCGTTCTCTACTCCAGCAAAAATAATGAAGGAACTGCCTATTGGGACAATGTGCGGTTCACAAAAGATTTCACCAATCTTGGGGTACAGGTTGGAACTTCAGCTCCCCTCGGTTCCACCTTCGGATTCGGCGACAATCAGAACAAAATTTACTCCGTTGTAACGGGTAATGCAACCGATTTGCCGATTATGCAGGTGATCGATGCAGATACCGAAAGTGTGGCCAAAGCTATAACGATGCCCGACTCCCATTCCCATCCGACCGGTGTTTGGGCCGCTGCGACCGCATCGGACGGAAACGTTTATTTAGGCTCCTATCAGAACGGCAGAATGTATAAGTATGTACCGGGAGAGACGACAATAACCGATCTCGGCCCTCCACTGCCGAACCAGCAGTTTGTTTGGGATCTCGCGGCAGGTAAGGATGGAAAAGTGTATGGCGGCACTTATGACGACGCCGGTTTTTTCCAATACGATCCGGTCAATGGTTTCGCTCAGATCGGCAGTATGCCGATCTATGAGTCTCCGGGACAAAACATTCAGTATCTCCGAGCTTTGGCTCATGATGCTGATCACAACGTCTCTTACTTGGCAGTTGGCGCCAATGCGTCTGTCATTAGGTACGACCATGCGACCGGGAATAAAACGGATATTTTACCTGCCAAGTATAAAACTACTCCGCTGGCTGGCGCCGTAGAGTACGAAGGAGACCGCGTGTTCGTTTCCCTCGGAGGTAATATTGTTGTCCTGAATGTTACAGTGAATCCTGATGGAACTGTTGCTTCAACAGAGGAGACGGCGATTTCCGGGACGACACCTCGAGTGTCGCCTGAGCGTGATGGCGGTGTCTATCTCATTGCTCGCGGCAAACTGGCCCATTATGACATAGCTTCCAAAACGGTCAAGTCTCTTGAACATACGGTTCCCGGACGCGTTCAACGATTCGGCTGGATCACCTTGAAGGATCAGACCAATTATCCGGGTGAAACGCTCGTAGCCGTTGCTTCCACGAACAATGAAACGTACCTTATGAAATACAACCCGCAAAACGGATCTTTCCGAATGGTTCGCATCGAAGGTGCCCCGCGCATACCGGGCGCTATCAACAGCATTGGAACAGGACCCGACGGCAGGATTTATACAAGCGCCTTTCAATACGGCGGTTTGGGTGTGTATCATCCTTTTGGCGGGGACTCCAACGACGGCCAACCGGAATACGTATACGCACCGATTAGTCAGATTGACAAAATGGCATCGTACAACGGCAAGCTGTTTCTGGGCGTTTATCCTGGAGGAAACCTGTTGGAATATGATCCTGCACAGCCTTGGAATCCCGGCGTCAATCCGAAGACTCGAATAAGCACTGCCGGATACGCTCAGGATCGTCCGAAGGCCATCGCCTATGGGGATAATCAAGTATTCATGGGTACTACCGGGATCACCAACGAGCGAAAAGGAGCGTTGTCCGTCTTTGATTTCGAGACGGGAATCACAACCGTTCACAAAGACATTGTAACGGACCAGAGTGTTGTTGCGCTTGTCTACCACAATGGTATTGTATACGGTGGTTCGTCGATTCGGGGTGGATATTCTAGTATTCCGTCACAAACCGAGGCGAAGCTGTTCCTTTACGATCCGACTACAAAGACTAAGACCGCTGAGTACAGCCTGCCGACTAAGAACGACGGTAAGAAACCGACAGCGATTACGGAGTTGGAGGTCATAGATGGCGAAATATGGGGCTTCGCTGAGGGATATCTGTTCGTATTCAATCCGGAGAATCATGCCTTCGAATATTTCGATGAAAAATTCCCTGACGTGCAGCACCCCGGAGGAACGTATCGGGACGCCGACCTCGTAACGGTCGACAAGGATCCGAGCTCAGTTTACGGCACGATCGGCAACAAATATTTGTTTAAAATAAACAAAACGGAAAAAACAGTTACAATATTGAAATCAGACGGAGCAGACATGCTGACCGCAGACCATAACGGGAACCTGTATTATAAACATAATGATCGAGAGCTGTGGCGGTATTCCTTTTAACTAATACTTGGACGCAAAAACGAACCCTCTACACTATTCAAGAGGGTTCGTTTTGCGTTAAACGTTTAATCATTCTTGGTATAAAATCATATAGAGACGAAATGATTAATGAAGAGGTTAGTGAGAAATTATGGTATTTGTGGAATTCGGCTGAGATGCCTGCTCGGTATCAGGTAGGGCTTGAACAAGTGTTACCTTCCTTTCAAGAGAAACAGGAGAAGTTTGTCGGGCTAACTGAGAATAATGAGTGGGAAGATACTTGGGAATTTTGTCAAAATATACGTTTTGAGGTTGCCTACCAATTAAACTCATATAATTGGAGTGAAATTCTACCAGTAACAACTGACTTTGTTCTGTATTCGGAATGGGAAGCAATCGACGTTGAAAATGGGGATTTGGAAAAAAGTATTCCAAAGGAAAAATTGCTTATCCTTAAAGAACAGGGTTTGGCGTAAGGTTTAACGTGTACAATAGCTCAGAAGTGTAACAGAATTGAAATCTTATTTTCATCCAGTTTTAATGAATCAAGTTTATAATAAAGTACGACCCCCTTTTTAATATATAAATTTAGACCCGCAGCCCGTTGCTGTGGGTCACTTTTTTGCTTGCCGATGGCTCGATCTACG
>FWWL01001712.1_pt1 | contig 50227 bp, 42 predicted proteins | sample 2228331 | NCBI WGS metagenome assembly FWWL01 (sample SAMEA103939775, study PRJEB20133) | metagenome | reverse complement strand
TATAATACTATAGGGGTGTGTCATGGAAAGTACTCAAAACCGCCTAAAGGCGAGTTTTTTGGAAGCACTAAAAAAATGGGCAGTTCAGCAAGGTCTCAGTGCAGAGGACGCAGAGGATGTCCTCCAAGAAGGGCGTATCAAATACTTTCAACGAAGGGGCGTAGACTACATGGATGACCCCAACCCACAGCCTTCGTTCCTCAAGAAAATCGTGGCGGACGAAATTGCAAACTGTTTTCGAAGGCAGAGCCGACGATTTCGCGCAGAACAGCAATTCGCCTCTGCACAGGACGGGGAACTTGATGAGGATGCCATCGTCAATATCCTGTTAGGCAAGGAAATCTTGGAACGCCTGCCCCCCAAGTGGCGTTGGGTAGCAATTTGGCGATACGAACACAAACTCAGTTGGCGCGAAATCAGCGGTAGGCTTGGAGTTCCCGTAGGTACACTGTCTGTTCAGTTCCAGCGAGCACTTTTCAAAGTTTGTCAGGAAATGGGCATTCAATGTCGAAAAATCGCACTCTCCGGCGGTATTAATAGCGAAGGGACTAACAGAGCATCCCTTCAAAGGAGGATGTCGCATGTGGAATCAGAAGACGCTCAAAACGATGGTTGTTGTGCTGACAGCTGCAAATATCATGACTCTGCCACTCACCTTCTCCACACTCGCCGAAGTCGGCGTGGGGGGGGGGGGTAACGCAGGATAGGTATGGAGCTACCGCAACCTGTTCTGGTGGTAAGATACCACTCGAGGAGAGTAGTGTCAGGCAGCTACTCGATGCTAACGCGAGAACTGATGAGCAACAAGGGCACACAGTCTATGCAGGGACGTATGTTATACAACCCTTACGATTGATTGCCTGCCCTGACCAATTCTGTGAACGGGAAGAAACCACTAAGTGGTCTTGCCGAGAGTTAAAGTGTCGCGGACAGGATGCAGACTATGTCAACACCAAGCATTGGCGAAACAAAATCATTTGGAAGTGTAGCAACGGAAGCCAATATGTTTGGTGCGATGGTTGGAGACCAAAATACGGCTCTTGCTGTTCCAGAGAGAATGAAGTCCCCTGCGACGGTGGAGAGCCGGGTCAGGTACTGTGTGAGCGTGGAGGTGTTCCCTCCCAGCGATAATAATTGCTGATCCCCTACTTGCTATGTGCAAGCGGGGGATCAGCAGAAAGCTCAACCATGCCGAGGGCATTCACATGAGGACAAATGGCTTTTGCACAAACAAGGAAGGTTCTCAACTACTCTTGTACGGCTCATACCTCGTGATGGCGGCTGCCATCGGCTATATCGTTTACGTACTCATTGATGGATTGAAGACGGGTATCTACTATGTGGTGATATATGACAAAAATTCCAGTACTCCTATATCAGAAATTTTCTGGATAAACTTTAACGCCAGCCTGCGCTATGCACTTGATCTGAGCTACCGAAATATTATGGTTTTCATTTCATTCATCGTTTTTGGAGGAACGGGTTTTTTGTACAAAAAACTTGGCTTCGCTCTATCAGGTATCGCTATCGCTATCCTCTATCTAATCGCCTTCTTCCGAAGAATTGTCAACACCCTTCTCATCCCTAATCGCTTTGCCGACCAACCCGACGATGTTATCCGTGAAATGCTTCTGTTAAACTGGTACAACCTTACTACTGACTCGCTCGTCTTTTTCCTGATTTCCTTTTTTCTCATCTACATCTTTTTCAAAATTCAAAACAGAGCCTCAGTTTAAGGCGGTGATTAATATGAGAGCACAAAGGGGTCTCACACTAATCGAGGTCTTGGTAGTATTTCTGATTATCTTGCTCATCTTCTCCCTGATGTTGCCAATCATAGTTGGGACACGCAAGAAGGCACAGGAGACAACCTGCATCTCGAACATGCGTCAGCTCGTAGCAGCTGCACTTCAGTATCGTCAAGACTATGGCGACTTTCCGCCCTTTATTCAATATGTTTATCCCTACACGAAGAGCAAAGAGGTCTTCTTGTGTCCCCACGACCACGCACGGGAACACGGCGGAGCTAACGCATTATTCGGTGCGAACCCCTACGCCACTGAGAACAACATCGCACTAAGTTATCGTTACTTCTCTGAGCCAGCGTTCAACATCGAGCTGATTTTGAAGCTCCTGCCTCAAGCAGACCCTAATCATGGTATCATCGTGTGCCTTCTGCACGGAGAATGCAAGCCCGAATGTCGCAACGATATTCCTTTCGTACTCGGAACCTGTTGTGAGGGGCTAACCCTGAGGGTTCGCATGGATGGCTCTGTCCAACGCGCCTATACCTATTTGCGCCGAGTCAGCTCATCTGATGGTGCGCCAACTTATGTACGAGACCACTGGAAGCTGTTCACCGACGCGCCTTGCCCGCCTGAAATCTGTCCCTCGCAGGTTGATTATCTCAGCGCTCCACCGTAAGCACCTGAATCATATTCGTGTTGCCAGGCACATTCACGGGCACACCTGCGGTCAGCACCACAAGGTCGCCCCCGCGCACAAGGCGGGTTCGACGCGCCGAAATCATCGCCTGCGTGGTCATCTCATCAGTGTTGTTCACATGCGGGATACGCAACGGCGCAACACCCCAATACAGGCTCATCTGACGCCAGACCGATTCGCTCTCAGTGAGAGCTAAAATCGGCTGTTTCGGACGGAAATGCGAGACCCAGCGCGTGGTTCCACCGCTCGTGGTGGGCGTCAGGATTGCCTTCGCGCCGACCATCTCCGCCATCACGCATGCAGCGCGCGCCACCGCCTCGGTTGTGCCTTGTGTGTAGGAGTTGATATCCCGAAGCGCACGCCCGAAATCCAACGCCTCTTCTGCACTTTCGGCAATCCGTGCCATCCACCGCACCGCCTGCACGGGGTAGGCTCCCACTGCCGTCTCGCCCGACAACATCACCGCATCGGTTCCATCCAACACGGCGTTAGCGACATCGGTCACTTCGGCACGGGTGGGACGCCCCTCACGAATCATGCTCTCCAGCATCTGGGTGGCGGTAATCACGGGCTTCGCGTACTGGTTGCATAGGCGAATGATGCGCTTTTGAATCAGGGGCACATCGGCAAGGTCGACCTGCACGCCCAAATCGCCCCGCGCTACCATGATGCCGTCTGCCACCTGCACAATCTCCTCAAGGTCGTCCAGTGCAGCAGGTTGCTCGATTTTGGCGATTACAGGCAGGTTTGCGCCATACTCCTTGATGAGCGCCTGCAAGTTCATCACATCGGTGACAGAGCGCACAAACGAGAGCGCAACCCAGTCCACCCCTGCGTGAATGCCCTGTAGGAGGTCTTCGCGGTCTTTGGGGGTCATTGAGGGCAGGGCAAGCGTGCGATGGGGCAAGGTAATCCCCTTCTGAGAGCGCAGCTCACCTCCCTCCAACACCACCGCCTCCATTCGATCGGGATGTACTCGGACAATCTGCAGTTCGATGCTCCCGTCATCTATCAGCAGGCGGTCGTTCGGGCGCGCAGCGCGGAACAGTTCGGCAATCGGCAGGGGAATCGCACTGTCGGTCTGTTCCTGCGCCAACACGAACTCAACGGTCTGACCCTCTTCCAGGTAGAGCGGTTCTTTCAGCGTGCCGATACGGATTTTCGGACCTGCCAAGTCCAGAAGGACACCAATGGGGATGCCATACTGCTGTTCCGCCTCGCGTATCCACTGAATCCACTGGCGACGCGTGTCCCAATCGCCGTGCGCAGTGTTCAGCCGAAAGAGGTTCACACCCGCCTCAATCAGTTCGAAGAGTTTCTCACGCTCACTGATGGCGGGTCCGAGCGTGGCGATAATCTTTGTGCGTCTCATGCTCGCCCGAATGCACCCTTCCCTGCGTAGACGGCACTGGCGTCGAGCTCTTCCTCGATGCGCAGGAGCTGGTTGTACTTGGCGACGCGGTCGGTTCGGCAGGGCGCGCCTGTCTTGATTTGCCCTGCGTTGGTCGCCACAGCGAGGTCGGCAATCGTGGTGTCTTCCGTTTCACCCGAACGGTGTGAGATGATTGCCGAGAACCCATTGCGCAGGGCGAACCGCACCGTATCGAGTGTCTCGGTGAGCGTGCCAATCTGGTTCAATTTGATGAGGATACTGTTGGCGCATCCTTCGCTCACGCCACGCCATAGGCGGTCGGGGTTCGTGACGAACAGGTCGTCGCCCACCAACTGTACCTTGGCGCCTAACGCCTGCGTAAGCATCTGCCAGCCCTCCCAATCATCTTCGGCTAAGCCGTCCTCGATAGAGATAATCGGGTACTGGCTGACCAGTTCCTCATACAGGCGCACCATCTGCTCGCGGTCGAGAGTGCGCTCTTCGGCACGGAGGATATAATAGCCTCCCTTGTACAGTTCGGTTGCGGCGACATCGAGGGCAAGGGCAATCTGCTCGCCGAGTTCGTAGCCCGCGCGCTGAATCGCCTCCATCATCATATCGAGCGCGGCTTGGGCGGTCGTGACTTGGGGAGCGAATCCGCCCTCGTCGCCGATGGTGGTGCTATAGCCCTTCTCGTGTACAACGCGCTTGAGGTGGTGATAGACCTCCGTGCCCCAGCGCAGTGCCTCGCTGAAACTGTCTGCGCCCCACGGCACAATCATAAACTCCTGAAAATCGGCTCCGCCCTCTGCGTGCTTGCCCCCGTTCAGCACATTCATCATCGGCACAGGGAGCGCATGAGCATCCACACCTCCCAGATAGCGGTAGAGGGGCAATCCACACGACTGCGCCGCGGCGTGCGCCACCGCCAACGAGACGCCCAAAATCGCATTCGCACCCAGCTCGGACTTGTTGTCGGTTCCGTCAAGTTGAATCATCGTCTCGTCGATAGCGCGTTGGTCGAGCGCGTCCATTCCTTCCAGTTCAGGTGCGATGCGTTCGTGGATATTCTCGATAGCGTTCAGCACACCGCGTCCCAGATAGCGTTCGGGGTCATTATCGCGCAGTTCCAACGCCTCGTGCGCGCCTGTGGACGCTCCTGAAGGAACCGATGCACGCCCCTTTGAGCCGTCCTCCAACTCCACCTCTACTTCAACCGTCGGATTGCCCCGCGAGTCGAGTATCTCACGGGCAATAATGCTCTCTATAATCGACATAACCCACTCCTCACCCGCAATTATACCTGCCTGTGCTATATGGGCAAGATGCCCAAGCCACTAATCGTAGCGTGGGCATCCCGCCCGTGTGCGGTATGGGCAAGATGCCCAAGCCACTAATCGTAGCACGGGCGTCCCGTCCGTGTGCTATATGGGCAAGATGCCCAAGCCACTTTACTTTTACTTTAGTAGGGGTGACTCCCAGTAGTATTGCGACTGACACGCAGAGGGGGTTTCACAAGCGGGGTTACTCTTGCGAGCGGAAACCGCCGCCCACAAACTCAAGAGAGCAACCAACCAGAGCGTCCACACCAGAGCCTTCTTCAGCATTGTCATCGGTGTTATACCCCATTTCGGGGCGCGGGGGGGACCGCGCCCCGTCATCTTCTCAGAGTTTCACGAAGCCTCCCAGCAGGAACGCCATTCCCCAGCCGATGAAGCCGACCAGCAAAGCGCCAATCAGCCCCACAAGGAACGGCTTCAGCCCGACGCCCTTGAACACGCTGAATGAGGTCGCCAATCCAACCGCTGCCATCGCTGTGCCCAAAGCGCGGGAACCCCAAGTCTCACCAATCGCCTTCGTGAAGCCTTTCCACGCCTCTTCATTCCAGATACCGAAGGCGACTCCGCCGTTTGCAATCGAGGCGTCCCCTATCGAACGCACAACTGCCATCAAGATGAAGCCCAGCACGAACGAGGGAAGCAGTTTGGCGATATTGATTTTGGATGCCTCGCTCCCTTCCTGCTGAGCCATTCGGCGCAGATAGAGGTAGGACAGCAACGGCACGACCACAGCCAAGAACAGGTTGCGCGTGAGTTTGGTCACGGTCGCCGCTTTCAGCACGGTTTCGTCGTTGAACACCTCCTTGTAGGTCAGTGCAGCACCAACCACCTGCGAGGTCTCGTGAACTGCCGTGCCTAAGAACAGCCCAATCTGCTCTGAAGTGTGCAAGATGTGGGGCGCGATGTAGGGATAGAGGAACATCCCCAGCAAGCCGAATAGGGTGATGTTCGCCACTGCATAGGCGACCTCTTTCTGGTCGGCTTTGATCGCAGGCGCAACCGACACAATCGCCGTCACACCACAAATCCCCGTGCCCGCTGCAATCAGCGTGCCAAGCCGTTCGGGCAAATTGAGTTTTCGGTTGACCCAACTCACGAAAATCAGCCCACCAAAGATGGCGGTGACGACCACGGGAATCCCCCACACGCCTAACTTGAACACATCCATCAGGCTGAGCTTGATACCCACCAAGATAATCCCCAGACGCAGGATTTTTGTGGTGCTGAAGGCGATGCCCGGCTCGATACTCTTGGGCAAGGGAATCAGATTGCGAATCAAGATTCCTATCACTATCGCGGTCAACACCGCCGAGATAGGGCTGGATTTGCCTGTGGGGTCAATCCCCTGTAGACTCAGTACCCACTTGCCGACCATATCGGTTAGCGGAATGGCGACCAACATAATCGCCACTGCCAAAAGGAACCCTGGTAAAATCGAGACCACTCCATTCCAGTTTGGCACGCCCAACAGCGCTTGGAGGAACCAGTTCTCTTTCTGCTGGGTTTCGTTGGGCGTGTGGATTGTATTCGTTGCCATCGCTATTTACCTCCATATCTTCAGGTATTGGGATGGGGGCAGGTGGGGGAGTGAGGAGAGCGAGAAGGTGACTTCCCTACTCCCCATTCCCCACTCCCCTGATTTTAGTTGTACGCGTCTGCTAAGGCGCACACATTCTTACCCAGCTCGAGTTCGCTGGCTTTCTCCTCGTCAGGCACTAACAGCCCTGCGTTCACGCGCTTGATGTCCACATACTGGGGCGGGAACACGGGCAGGGTGCTGAGTATGAACTCGATGAACGTTTCCTTGCTGGGAGCCATATACTCCTTCGGGTTGTTGCGCTTGATGTTGCCCAGCGTGTCGTAGAAAGTACCGTCGGGCTTGCCTTCCTTGCTCGCCACGGCGAAGTGCGCAGGCAGAACGACTGTCTCATCAGGCAACACCAAGAGCTTCTTGTAGAGCGATTCGTAGTGAATCGGTGCCCACTCTTGACCGCGTCCGCCAAGGTCGGGGCGTGCGACCGACACGATGAAGATCGAGTCGCCCGTGAACAGGTAGCGGTCGTTCACCAAGAACGCCATGTTGCCCAGCGTGTGTCCTGGAATGTGGATGCCCTTCAGTGTCGCGTTGCCGAACTTGAAGAGAAAGTTGTCCTTCAGGTACTCATACTCGAAAGTCGCTGGGAGCATATCGATGGGATGAATACCGTCGTAGGGATGCAGGAAGTAAGGTACACCTAACTCCCTTGCAAGGCGCGGACCACTACTGATGTGGTCGGCATGGGCATGCGTGTCGAAGATGGCAACAATCTTGAACCCCTCACGCTCGGCAAGGTTCGTGTAGACCTCGGCGTGTCGAGTGGGGTCAATCAGCACCGCCTCGCCGTTGCTGACCACGGCGTAGGCGAGGTCGCCACGCGCCACGCGGATAATCTGGTAGATAGCCAATTCGGTTCCTGTGTCGGGGATACGGCGGGTTCGATAGTAGTTGCCCCACGCAATCATTCCGCCCTCGAGGTTCACGGCGTCATAGCCACGCTCACGCAGTAGCCCTGCCACATAGTCCGACGAACCGCCCTTCGCGCAGACCACCACCACAGGCAGTCCCTTCGGCACGCGGGCGATGTTCGCCTCCTCGTCCTCAATAAACGCAAAATAGGGAATGTGCAGGGTCTCAAACGGGTTGCGCCCCTCGATCTTCCATCGCTCAAACTCGTCTTGATTGCGCACATCCAAGAGCAAGAACTTATCGCCTCGCTCGATCATCTCATCTAACTCGGCCACCGTAATAGCGGTCTTCGTTAAGGTTGCCATAGCATTTCTCCTCCTATAGTTCGTTTTTGATTGACCCGTTGTGTGGGTGTCATTTGGTTAGAGGCACTGAGGTTGCGGAGGGATTCACAGCGCGGCACAACGCTTTGTTGATTGTCATTCTGAGCGAAGCGAAGAATCTCACGGGCGGGATGCCCACGCTACGATTAGTGGCTTGGGCATCTTGCCCATATAGCGCACGGGCGAGACGCCCACGCTACGATTAGTGGCTTGGGCATCTTGCCCATACCGCACACAGGCGAGAACGCCTGTGCTACATCAAGTGGATTCCCTCATAGCTCAGGTACCCTATATCCGAATGGAGACGCCCATCCTCACCGTTCAGATTGTGAACTGGAATGCGCGGGAGCATCTGCGTCAATCGCTCGGCTCGATTCTGGACGCCCCTCCACGCGTGCCCTATGAGATTATCGTGCTGGACAACGCTTCGCAAGACGGGAGTGTGCAGATGCTCGAGAAAGAGTTCCCCGAAGTGCGCCTCTTGGTCAGCGAGCAGAACTTGGGTTTCTCGCGCGGGCACAACCTCATCGCAAAGGGCGCACAGGGCAAGTATCTCTTTTTGCTCAATCCCGACACGATTGTGTTGCCTGGCGCGCTGGATTTGCTGGTGGACTACGCTGAGCATCATCCCGAAGTGGGCATCATCGGTCCCAAAATCCTCAATCCCGATGGGAGCCTGCAATATTCGTGCCGACGCTTCCCTAACCCGACCGCAGCGCTCTTTCGCAACACCCCACTTGGCAAACTGTTCCCCAACAACCCTTATACTCGAGATTACCTGATGACCGACTGGGACCACAATAGCGAGCGTGAAGTAGATTGGGTGTCGGGCGCAGCACTCTTCATCCGGCGCGACCTGTATGAGCAGTTAGGTGGTCTGGACGAGCAGTTCTTTATGTATTGCGAGGATACCGACCTGTGCTATCGGGCGTGGCAGTTGGGCTGGAAAGTGGTCTACTACCCCGAGCCGAAGGTCATTCACGCGATCGGGCGCAGTACCGACCTCATTGCCAACCGAATGATACGCACTTTTCACATTAGCATGTACCGCTTCTACAAGAAGCACTATGCGCGCAAGACCCCGATTTTCCTGCGTCCGCTCGTGCCTGTCGGGTTAGCCCTGCGCGCCTCGCTGTTCCTGCTCAAGAACTACAAAGACGCCTTCATCAGATGGCTACGGCGTGGGAGGTAGGAAGGCGCGGACAAGATGCCCGCGCCCCTATCCCTAAATCCCATACAGCGCAGGGAACTTGCGCTGGAAGTAGTTCAAGAGCGATTCAGCGCTAAGAGGCTTACCTGTGACGCGCTCGGCGAGTTGGTTGGCAGTGTAGCGCTTGCCCTGCTGGTGAATGTTCTGGACAAGCCACTCCAACAGAGGTCGGAACTCGCCCTTGCGGAAGAGCGCACTCAGGTCGCCCAGATCGCGCTCCGCCTGCTCGTAGAACTGTGCCGCGTAGAGGTTGCCCAGTGTGTAGGTCGGGAAGTAGCCAATCATCCCGCCCGACCAGTGAACATCCTGTAAGACGCCCTCCGCATCGCTGGGCGGACGGAAGCCCATATACTTCTCGAACCGCTCGTTCCACGCGCTGGGCAGGTCATCCACCTCCAGCTCGCCCCGCATCAGCGCCAACTCTAGCTCGAAGCGCAAGATAATATGCAGATTGTAGGTCACCTCGTCTGCCTCGACGCGAATGGTGGAGGGTTGGACGGCGTTGATTGCAAACACGAAATCGTCCAATGCGACATCCTGAAGCGCAGTGAAGTGCTGTTGGGCGATGGGGTAGAAATACTCCCAGAACGCACGGCTCCGCCCCACAAAGTTCTCCCACATCCGCGACTGCGACTCGTGAATTCCAAGCGACGCCGACTCGCCCATCGGCGTGCCCCAGTGCTCTTGGGGAAGCCCCATCTCATACAGGGCGTGCCCTAACTCATGAGCCGTGCCGAACAGCGCGGGGCTGAGGAAGTCCTCATAGTAGCGCGTCGTGATTCGCACATCGCCCGGTCCAAGACGGGTGGCGAACGGGTGAACCGTTGGGTCTAATCGCCCGCTCTGCCAATCAAAGCCAAACGCTTCGGCAATTAATCGGCAGAACTTCTCCTGCGCCTCGCGTGGGAAATGGCGGTGCAGGATGGAGGTATCGGGTTTCTTGGGTGCGCTTTGAAGGCGCGCCACAAGGTCGGGCGTATGTTGACGCAATGGTGCGAACAGTGCCTCCACCTGCTTGGCGGTCATCCCCTGCTCGTACTCGTCCAGAAGCGCATCGTAGGGTTCGGTCTCATAACCGAACCGTTCCGCAATCTCGCGCACCAGCTGGACAATCTTCTGCAGGTGCGGTTTGAAAAGTGCGAAATCGGATTTAGCACGCGCCTCCTCCCACGCCTTCTCGGCGAGCGAGGTCGTGCGCGTGAACTCCATCACCAGTTCGGTCGGGAGTTTTGTGAGTCGGTCGTACTCGCGTCGCCACTGACGAATATTAACGGCAGGCACGCTTTCGGGGTCTTTCACAAGGTCGCTCTGCTCTAATTCGTTCAGCCACTCCCCGATTTGGGGGTCGGTAGCGCGTTGGTGTATCAGTCCCGATAGAAGTGCTAACTGGTTCGCGCGGTGGGGCGACGCTTTGGGGGGCATCATCACACGCTGGTCCCAGCCCAACACACCGGCGATCGAACCTAAGAGAGCGGTCTCCTTCGCCCACGCCTCTAACTGCTGATAGGTCTGTTCTACACTCATTGCCATAGCCTCCACGCCGATTATACCTGCACTTGTTGAAATGCCGAGCGATGTGGAATAACCCTACCAGAGGTGTAAAAAGATGGTGGCAAAGCACAAAGAGGCAACGCAGGTCGAAGTTCAGCTGCCTAATCTAAAAATAAAATTGGACGGCAGTCTCCTCTCAGCAGACCCTCAGAAGTTTGTGGTCTTGCTGGATGAAGCCTTCTCGGATAGTTGGCATCAGATTCGTGGAGGTGCCACAATCTTCCTCTTCATACGCGCGAAGGAAATGCTTTACCGCATTCAAGCGCAGGTGGCTCAAATCAACTTACCCGTGATTGTGTGCCTGCTTTCATCGCCGCCTGCCCTGATCGACCGTCGCAGTGAGAAGCGCTATGTGGTGAGCATGATCACCCATATCACAGCTGATGATACGGTGCTGGAGGCACGCATCACCAACATCAGTCGGTCAGGAGTTCGCATAGTGCTGAGCCGAGCGTTAGCGATTGACACACCCACAAGCCTCACTTTCCCCGTGTTAGATGGCGCGCACGAAATCAAAGCTAAGGGTGAAGTGCGCTACTGTGTACCAACGGAAGACAAAAGCCGCTGGTTCCACGGGGTTCAGTTCACCGACCTGACGCGCACCGATGCGCTCTGGCTGGCAAAGCTGTTCCCCTAAGCCTACTGAGGCTGGTTGGGAGCAGTCATGCCACCTCCGCCTGGAGGACCCATTCGCTGGCTCTTGGGAAGCATGGGTCCCTCATAGTAGCCCGGTGCAGATGGTGGTGGTGGCTTCGTTGCCTGCTGGCGCAAGATGAACGCCACAACCGCCAGCACAACGCCTAAAATAAGCAGGATACCAACATTGCGCAGATTGGTGTTCATGGCTTCTTAGGTAAAAATGCCCTCCCATAGCTGGGAGGGCATTGCGTTGCGGGGTTATTCTCCGCTGGTTTGCTGTCCAGGGGTGCCGACACGCTCACTTTTCGGAGCCATCGGTCCCTCGTAGTAGCCCTCAGCCTGTTTCTCCTCTTGACTGGAGCCACAAGCTGTCAGGCTCCCCATCGCAAGCACCAGCGCTAAACTCCCCAGCACGAGTGTCGTCAGACGACCGAGTTTGCGTAGCATGCTCTTACTCCATCGAGAAGGTGTAGTAGCGCATGAACCAGACGGTCTGACCGTTCTCGGTCGTGCTCTGCAGGTAGCGCTCGGAGTTGCGCGAGATGTACTTCGCATGCCCATCCAAGAAGATGAAGTTGCTACCCTCTTGGTGGATGAACTGCGACTCACAACCCAGCGCAATCACGACATAGGTCGGACCGCGGTCCAGCATCGTGATACCGTCGCCCATCAATATGGTCTCGGCAGGTCGACGAATCTCAGCAAGATACCGAGTTAACCCTCCGTTCGCAGCGGGATAGACAAGGCTTCCAGCGTACTGGTAGTAGGGGTTCTGTTGGGTGCCTGCGCCTCCACGCTGTGCCATTTGGAAGACGATACCATAGTGCGAGAAGATTTCGGTCGGCGGGAAGTACGGGTCCAGAGCACCGGGGTAGCAGTCGGGCATGTTAGCACCGCGTAGATAGTTGGACTGGCTCCAGGAGGGACAAGCATACACGCCCTTGGGGGTTCCACCCGCCACCCAGCGTTGACCTGCGGGGGGTCGGTTAATCTCGCCCTTCACATAGGGGTTGAGCATCCCAATCCAGAAACGTTCCCACAGAGGCTGACCTGCGTACTCGGTTATTTTGAACCAACCTACGATCGCCTCGTCATAGTCCTGGGCATACATCATAATCGCGGTGCCCAACTGCTTCCCGTTGGAGAGACACTGGGTCTTGCGCGCACTCTCACGCGCCTGCGCAAACACAGGGAACAGGATCGCCGCCAAGATGGCGATGATCGCAATCACGACAAGCAACTCAATCAGCGTAAAACCACGTCGATGACTCATGCGAATGCCTCCTTATAAGGTGTATGATTCACCATTATACCCCAGATTCCTGCCTTGTCAAGGGGAATTCTCGACTCACGGGTCAAATTCGGGGGAAAATTTTCGTTATTTTGGGGAGGAACCCACCGCTCCTCCCCAACAAGACTATTTCTCGACAGGCTGATTGGTGGCGCGCCACTCCACCCAACTGCCCTCATAGAGCTTCGCGTCCAGCCCCAGCAGATAGCGCAAGGTGAACCACGCATGGCTTCCCTGACGCCCTGTGGCACAGTAGGTCACGATGGGGCGTTGGGGGTCAATCCCCCGCGCTTTTAGTTTCTCACGAATCGCCTCCGGACTGAGCCAAACCGCTACCTTGCCATCGGACTGCAACAGTTCCCCTATCGGCAGGCTCTCTGCACTGGGAATGTGTCCTTCTTGATACATCGGGCTGGGGCGCGCATCGAGTAACTGCACGGGTTCAGGCGAGTCGATATATTTTGCGAGTTCGTTCAGCGTCTGCACCAGTTCAGGGCGCGGTCGGGGCACATAGTTCACCACCCCCACACGCGGGATGTCACGCGACATCGGGCGATTCTCCGCTTGCCACTTCTCAAAACCGCCGTTCAGCACCGCCACCCGCTCGTGCCCCAAGTAGACCAGCGCGAACAGCACATAGGTCGCCGCCGTGAACGAATCGGTCGAACTGGAGTAGACCACAACAGGAGTCTCGTTCGTGATGCCCAACTGCCCAAAGATTTCCGCCAACCGCTCTGGAGGCAGAATCTGTCCTGGAATACCCCCACGCGCCAAGCGTAAGGACTCTGAGTTCAGGTAGATGGCACCTGGAATGTGCCCCTGCAGATAGCTTGTAAGGTCGCCTCGTGCGTCAATAATCCGAACCTTCTCTAAGTTCCGTGCGAGCCACTCCGTCTCTATCAAGGAAGGCTTCTCGATTTGACTCCAACCGAACAGTGTCGATGTGAGAATCAGCACCACCAATAGACCTACTTTTCTCATCGTTTCCAACCTCCAAGTAGTTAGAGTGTACCAGACAGGCAGACGATTCGTCGCCATCAGAAAGGAGCAGGAAAGCCGAATAGTAGCAGGAGATTCGAGAAAGCACACGAAAATAATTAGCGGGTGGTTTGTATGGCAATTCGAGCAAGCGTTGAGACTACGATAGAGCCGAAAGCGAACCCGTTGGGTAGGGTGAGTGTGGCGTTATTGACTGCCGTCCTATCGGGTTGCCTGCTGGGTCTGAGTGCGCCTCCGAATGGACTGTGGGGTCTGGCGTTTGTAGCGTTGGCGCCGCTTTTAGCAAGCGCGCTCTTTGCACGCCCAACTGTGATTCTGATACAGGGGCTACTGTGCGGATTGATATGTGGGTATGTTCTGTTGATGTCCTCTTTGGGCTACATGATTGCTTACTTCGTAGCGATTGGATTGTCGGCAGCGATAGTTGGACTGTTCACTCGCTGGAGTGGTCGATTGGACAGACTGAGTGATGTCCTGTTTATCGGCGCAGTGGGCGTGGTAGCGGAGTGGCTCACTGCCCTTGCCGAGTTGCCTACCTACATCGCCTTGGCAGTGAGCCGAGACATCCCTTTCATACAGCTGGCGGGACTAACGGGCGTGTGGGGAGTGTCTTTTGTGTTGTGGGTGTGTTCCGCAGCGGTGGCAGGCGCGCTGGTCTACCGAAACATCACACCTGCGCTCAAGTGGGTCGGCTTGGGCGTACTCCTCATTCATCTCTTGGGCTACCTCAGCACTTTGCCCAACCCAACTGCTGAGCGTTCCGTACGCGTGGCGGTCATTCAACCCCACTATGATAACCTGTCCCAACTGGTTCAGCAAGCGAAACAACAGGGGGCGGAGCTGGTCATCGTCCCTGAATGTAGTACTCTGCTCTTCGTGATAGTGGAACCGGGCAGTACCTTTGTTCCGAATGAGTTTTACTTCATTTCTCGTCGCCCCAGCTTTGGCAGTTCTCAGCCGTCCGCTCACTCTTCCCTACACTACGACGACCTCGACGCAATTGCTTTGGCGCAAGCGTTTCAAGTGACGCTCCTTGCAGGGCATTCGCATCAGGGCTATAACTGTGCCTCGCTTGTGCTACCCGACGGTAGGGTTGTGGGCACACACAAAAAGATGTTCCCCTTCTTGGGGGAGCAAATAACCCGTGGACATCGCGCTATGCCATTTGAGAGCGAGTGGGGACGAATAGGCGCGGTCATCTGCTACGACACGATGTTTTCTCACCCTGTCCGCCAAACGGTGCGCGCAGGCGCCCAGATTGTCACCGTGCCTACAAACGACCCTGTAGCGTCCCGCTATGCTTACCATCACCTTCACGCAGCGATGGCATCGCTCCGTGCTGCAGAGAACCGCGTCCCTGTGCTGGTGGCAGAGTGGGAAGCGCTCTCGACGATTACTGACCGCTACGGGCGCGTGCGTTGGCAAGCTCCCGAAGGGATGCAGGCGGTCAAGACACTCGAAGTACCGTTGGCGCGCGCGGGAACGGTTTACACTTGGCTGGGCGACTACTTCGTCGTGCTATGCGCACTTGGTCTGTTGGGAGCGGTTTACAGTCGTATACGCGGTAGGATACTCTGAAACGGGTATAACCCCTACCGATGCGAGAGAGGCTCATTCAGTTTTGGGAGCAAAGAGGGGATGCCCTCCTTGCGGGCGCGTGGCAAATCCTGCTGGTGATTGTGGCGGTCTATGCGGTGCGCTGGTTCGGTTCGCGTATCATCGCACTAACCGTGAGGGCACTCACCCAGAAAATCGAGGTTTCCGAGCGACGCACTGCCCAAGTCAAGACTATCAGTTCCCTGCTCAACAGCGTGCTGTACTATGTGTCGGGCTTTGTGGGCATTTTGACCATACTCGGCGTGCTCGGTATCAACTTGGGTCCGATTCTGGCAACAGCGGGGGTTACAGGATTGGCAATCAGTTTGGGCGCGCAGCAGATTGTGCGGGATGTGATTACGGGCTTCTTCATCCTCGTAGAAGACCAGTTCGCAGTGGGCGAATATGTGACGATAGATGGGGTCACCGGCACCGTCGAGACGATGGGGATGCGCATTACGCGTATCCGCGACGACGAGGGTCGGCTCATCACGATTTCGAACAGCAGTATCGCCCGCGTGACGAATCACAGTCGTGGCGCAAGCAAAATCAGTTTGGAGGTGCCCATCAGCGCCACGATGCCACTCGATGAGGCGCGTGCGTGGTTAGAGCGGGTCTGCGCGCAGTTCGAGCATCCCGACCTACGCGTTCCCCTCACGGTTCACGGTCCAGCGAGCCTTGAATCGGCGCGCTATCTGTTTCGAGTAGAGGGTTTCACTACGCCCGTGCAAGGACGGGTCGTTCAGGATGCCCTACGCGCTTATCTGCTCACTTGCGCCCAAGCAGAATCGGTCCCGCTGGCATAATCTATCCCTTCCTAACACGGGCGAGACGCCCGTGCTACAAGTGTGGCACAGCCATTCGTGTCTGTGCCGTTCACACAGGCAGGAACGCCTGTGCTACACTTTGCTAATGGGCAGGATGCCCAAGCCACGAGCGAGGCACAGCCATTCGTGTCTGTGCCGTTCACACAGGCAGGAACGCCTGTGCTACACTTTGCTAATCGGCAGGATGCCCAAGCCACGAGCGAGGCACAGCCATTCGTGTCTGTGCCGTTCACACAGGCAGGAACGCCTGTGCTACACTTTGCTAATCGGCAGGATGCCCAAGCCACGGCTTGCATCGGGTACACTTGAAACCGATATGAAACTGTTCGTGGACACTGGTCAAGTAGAGGAGGTTCGCACCGCAGCGAGCTGGGGCATTCTCGATGGCGTGACGACCAACCCGTCGCTGATTGCCAAATCGGGGCGCGGGTTCAAAGAGACCGTGACCGAGATGTGCCAGATACTCCCGCACGGTTCTATCAGCGCGGAAGTGGTTGGCACGACTGTAGAAGACATTCTGCGTGAGGCACACGAGATTGCCTCGTGGGCGCCCAACATCGTGGTCAAAATCCCGATGACCCAAGCGGGCATCACCGCCACACGCCACCTGAGCCGAGAGGGGATTCGAGTGAATATGACCCTTGTGTTCTCGCCCACGCAAGCACTTCTCGCTGCGAAAGCAGGCGCAACCTACATCAGCGTGTTCGTCGGGCGCGTGGACGACATATCGGGCGAGGGCATGCGCACCATCGAGGAGGTCGTCCAGATGGTGGATACCTATAGCTTTGAGAGTGAGGTGCTGGTCGCCAGCATCCGCCACCCGATGCATGTGGTGGAGTCGATACGGCTTGGCGCGCACATCGCTACGATGCCCTTTAAGGTGATGGAGCAGCTGTTCCACCACCCGCTGACCGATATCGGGCTGGAGCGGTTCCTGGACGACTGGAACCGCGCAGGGCTTCGGATTTTCGAGCCAGCGGGCGTGCGCTAAGTTTTATGGGGTCGGCTGGGGGGCAGTGTTCTGAGCAGTCTGCCAGCCGACCTGAACTTCCTCAAAGCCGAGCGCAGAGAGCAGTCGGCTTAGCTCCTCGATGGCGTTCTGGCGCGCAAGGTTCCTCAATTCGCCTTGCAGAGCGGCGGAGCGCGCTTCCACGATTGCTTGTTGACGTGCGCGCGTCTCTATCTCACGGTCGGGGCGGAACACCAGCCACCCGCGCTGACGGTCATAGACCTTCGTGCGCCCCTCGTTGAGAGACACATTCAGCAGTTGCGGTTCGGGCAGATTGAGAAAGACACGCTTGCCCTCCACTCGGATATGTTCGGGCTGAAGTTTCGCGAGGTCAATTCCCGCAACCGCTTCCGCAGTGGCAATTAACAGCACGCGCTCACCAGCGAGCCAAGTCGGCAGTCCGTTGGATGCCTCCACCTCGATGGTGTGGGTTGTGATTTGGCGCGCTGTTTCGAGACGGTTCAATCGCTGAAGTTGGTTCACAATCACGGTCGGGCTGGGTTGGGAGCGGTAGACAGTCTGTGTGAGCATACTGAGCCTTGCTAAAAACGCTTCCCGCCAAGTGGGCGTCGTGAGCAGGAACAGAGCTAACACCAAAACGCCCAATCCCGCCAGCCGAAGACCGTATCGTCGCAGTTTCAACAGGCGTACGACCACTCTGAGCCAAATCATGTCTGAATTGTACCTAAAGTGGGGAATGGGGAGTAGGGAGTGGGGAATGGGGAGTTGTGGCTTGGGCATCTTGCCCATTTCGCGCACGGGCGGGACGCCCGTGCTACGAGTCTAATACTCTAACACTCTCAACTGACAGCAGACTACACGACAGTTTTCCGAACCTGCGCCTAAGATTGGCTTCTACGAGAAAGGCAGACACGGGGGTTTGCCCCTACAGGCAAGGCGATTGAGTAGGGGCGCACCCCCGTGTGCGCCCATCGTCTACACCTAAGAAGGGCAGACACGGGGGTCTGCCCCTACAGGCAAGGCAGTGGGGTTTCCCCACCCTTTCCTTTACTCTTCGCTCTTTTTCTTGCTGGAGCGCTTCTTGGGGTTTGGCGTCTCTTCTGCCTCAGCCATGGGAGCGGTGTCGGTTTCGGCGACTGGCTCCACTTGTGCCTCCATCTCAGAGCGCGGTTCTTGCTGGCTCGGCTCTGAGATAGGCACTTCGTTCCCCACATTCGCGGGCGAAGCATCCGCGCCATTCGTGGGAGCCGTTGCCTCCCCATCGTCCGAACTCAGCTCCTCTGAGAAGAGTGTAGCGAGGGTCGGCTCGGCGCGTTCGGGCGCCTCAGTCACCGCACGCGCCGAACTCCACTCGAACTTCGGCACGAACTTCGGACGAACCAGTCCCGTGCCAGCAGGTATCAGCCGACCGATAATTACATTCTCCTTCAGCCCGACCAACTCGTCTACCTTCCCGCGCACCGCCGCTTCGGTCAGTGCCTTCACCGTGCGCTGGAACGATGCAGCGGACAGGAACGACTCGGTCTGCTGAGCCGACTCGGAGACGCCCAACAGCACCCACTCCGCCGTGGCAGGTTTGCCACCTTCGGCGATCACCTTCTTGTTCGTGTCCTCGAAGATGAAGCGGTCGACTATCTGACCCGGCAAGAAATAGGTGTCGCCAGGGTCTATCACTCGACGCTTGCGGAGCATCTGGCGAATGATAATCTCAAGGTGCTTGTCGTCTAGGTCTACGCCCTGCGCCTTGTACACCGCTTGAATCTCCTGAATGAGATACTCCTGCACTCCGCGCACGCCTCGCAATCGGAGCAGTTCGTGCGGGTTGAGCGGACCCGGCGTCAAGCGGTCGCCGGGCAACACACGGTCGCCCCGCTCCACCTCCAGCGAGCCGAGCGGCGGCACTAGCACCGCATCTAGCACCGTGACCTTCTCGACCTCGGCAGCGCGCAGAGCGTTGACCGTGCTGGAGCGTATCTCGTCCATCGGGCGAAGCAGAATGTCGCCCGTAACGGGGTCTACTACCTCTTCAAGGCTGTACTTGCCGACGAGCAGGTCGCCCTGCGTTTTGACATCGAGTGTCGCCTTGATGACGACCCACCGTCCGACGGAGCGCACGATGTCGATGACCTCGCCCTCATAGTCCACCGTGATGGCTTCGCCTTTGGGCTTGCGCGCCTCGAAGAGTTCCTCCACGCGGTTGATGCCGGTGTTGGACGCCTCTTGGAGCTTGGCGAGTTTGCGCAGGGAGTCGCGTGTGCGTTTTTCGGCGCGCTCTTCGGTATCGTTGGCGCCCTGCATCTCGTGGAGTTCAAGGGGTAGACCGAGCAGATTGCTGATGGCACGCGCCACCACTCGGCGTTGGTCAAGTCCAAGGTCAATCATCTCTTGGGTCAGACCGCGCTCTTCAAGGTCGGTTGTGAGCGCGCCAGTGAGTGTGGAGCCACCCATCTTGAAGCCCGCAATCTGCTGACCTGCACCTGCCACACCGCCTGTGTGGAACACGCGCATCGTGAGCTGAGTGCCTGGCTCTCCGATAGACTCCGCCGCAATAATGCCCAACGCCGTGCCCAACTCGACGGGTTTGAGCGTGCCCATATCGAGACCGTAGCACTTCGCACAGACGCCCAGCCGAGAAGCGCAGGTGAGCGGAGAGCGTATCGGCACGCCCACGCGGTCGTGTTCCACCCAGTCAAAGCCTGCCGACTGCCACTGTCCGTGCAGTTCCTGCTTGCGCTGCTCCAGCCGAGCAATCAGTTCCCTATCGATCGGTTCATAGGTGTCTAATAGCACCTCGCCCGTCAACGGGTCGGTCAGAGGCTGGTCATCGCTGGGCATGAAGAGTTCGCCCTCGTCTTTACCGTGCAGTTCGCGCAGGGTCTGCGTGAACCGTTCCACAGCGAGCGCAAGGTCGTCTATCTGCTTGGCGGTCTCTTCAGGGATAATCTCGTTCTCGCGGATGAAGAGTTCGCCCGTGTAGGGGTTCTTCAGGTCGGCGCGGGCGGTGCGTCCGCGAATGCGCATCCAGAGCGGTTCAATCAGTTCGCCCTCGCGCACGATACGCCCGACCACGATGCCTTCCAGCGTGCCACAATCACGCTCGCGCACAACCACATCTTGGGCGACATCGCACATTCGGCGCGTCAGATACCCTGCGTTCGCCGTGAGCAACGCGGTGCTGGCAAGACCGCGCCGTGCGCCATACCCCGACACGAAGTACTCCAGCGAAGTCAAGCCCTCTTGGAAGTTGTGGCGCACGGGCAACTCCTCGACCAAACGCTCACCACCAGAGCGGAAGTCGAATCCACCCATCATCAGCCCGCGCATTCCCACCAGCTGAGCCAGCTGCTTGATCGAGCCGCGTGCGCCCGAATCGGTGATGATAAACAGCGGGTTGTTCGCACCGATGCTCTTGAGCAGTGCTTTCGAAACATCCTCGTAGGTCTTCTGCCACAGCTCAATCAGACGCTGGCGCTTCTCGTCGGCAGTGAGCTCACCGCGGTCGTAGAGTTCGTCAATCTTGCGCGCCTCTTCGTCCGCACGACGCAGAACCTCATCACGCTCTGGCGGAACCGCCATATCGGTCAGGGCGAAGGTAATCCCACCGCGCAGACCCCACTCAAAGCCAAGTGCTTTCAGGTCGTCCAAGAAGCGCACTGTGCGTGCGTGCCCGCAAGTGCTGTAGACCTCCCGAATAATCGCCGAGAGCATCTTCTTGGTGTAGACCTCGTTCAGCCACTTGGGGTGATAGCGCAACTCGTCGGGCACAATCTCTTGGAAAATCAGGCGACCGACCGTCGTCTGCACCACCTCGGAGTTCTCGGCAGTGGGGCGCTGTACCCGCACCAGCACTGGCTCATGCAGACGCACGATCCCGCGCTCGTAGGCTTGGCGTGCTTCGTCGGGGTTCGCAAAGCGCTGAGTCGGCTCCGCCTGACCCGCAGGGTCGTTCATCGTGAGATAGTACGCGCCCAGCACGATGTCCTGCAGGGGCGACACCACAGGCGAACCGTCCGCTGGCTTGAACAGGTTGTGGGTGGAGAGCATCAAGGTGCGCGCCTCCGACTGCGCCTGATACGACAACGGCACATGCACCGCCATCTGGTCGCCGTCAAAGTCCGCATTATACGCGTGGCACACCAGCGGGTGCAACTGGATCGCCTTGCCCTCCACCAAAATCGGCTCGAACGCCTGAATACCCAAGCGGTGAAGCGTCGGCGCACGGTTCAACAGCACAGGATGCTCCTTGATGACCGACTCCAACGCCTTCCACACCTCAGGGCCCTGACGGTCGATGGTGTTGCGTGCGTTCTTCACATTGTTGGCAATCTCGTTCTTGATGAGCCACTGCATCACGAACGGCTTGAACAGCTCCAGCGCCATCTCCTTCGGCAGACCGCACTGGTGCAGTTTCAGGTTCGGTCCGACCACAATCACCGAGCGTCCTGAGTAGTCCACGCGCTTGCCGAGCAGGTTCTTGCGGAAGCGTCCCTCCTTGCCCTTGAGCATATCGGAGAGCGACTTCAGCACGCGCCCCCCTGTGCCCGTGACGGGCTTACTGCGTTTGGTGTTGTCAATCAGCGCGTCCACCGACTCCTGCAACAAGCGCTTCTCCGAGTTGAGAATGCTCTTGGGTGCGCGTATTTCCATAATCTTGCGCAGGCGGTTGTTGCGGTTCACGATACGGCGGTACAGGTCGTTCAGGTCGGAAGTGGCGAACCGCCCCCCATCCAACTGCACCATCGGGCGCAGTTCGGGCGGAAGCACAGGTACGGCTTCCAAGATCATCCACTCAGGGCGGGTCTTGCTGTTCTTGAACGCCTCCACAATCTCCAACCGCTTGATGGCGCGAGCGCGTCGGGTTCCCGTGGTCTTACTGATTTCCTCTTTCAGCTCACGCTCCAGTTTCTCAAGGTCGATCTGCTTGAGCAGTTCGCGGATGGCTTCTGCGCCCTGCCCCACTCGTACCAGCGGGCGCAGGTCGCGCTGGAGTTTGCGCGAGCTGAACAGGAGCAGATACTCCACCCCACTCCAGGTAGATTCGTCCAACAGCTGGTACTGCTGGAGTTTGGCAAGAGTATCAATGGCTTTCTCCATATCCGAGAGCCGTGCAGCGCGCTCACGACGCTCGCTCTCTTTTCGGCTTTCGTACATGCGCACGCGCTCCGCAATCTGCTGTTCGGTGAGCGTGTCGCGCCCCTGCTCCAGTTCCCGTTCCAAGCGGGCGTCTAACTCAGCGAAAATCTTCTGCATCTCTTGCTCGAAGTTCTGTTTTTCGCTTTCCACCAGTCGCTGGAGTTCCCCAAGATTCGCCTCAATACTGGAGCGGTCGATATCAATCACCATATAGTTCGTGAAGTAGATGACCTTTTCCAATTGGCGGGGCGAGATGTCCAGCAACAATCCGAGCGGGCTTGGGGGTTGCCCTTTCAGGTACCACAGGTGGCACACGGGCGCGGCGAGTTCGATGTGTCCCATGCGTTCACGGCGCACGCGGGCACGGGTCACCTCCACTCCACAGCGTTCACACTTGATGCCCTTGTTCTTGACGCGCTTATACCGCCCGCAGGAACATTCCCAGTCGCGGGTCGGACCGAAGATGCGCTCACAGAACAGCCCATCCCGTTCGGGTTTGAAGGTACGGTAGTTAATGGTTTCGGGCTTCTTGACTTCCCCGAACGACCAGTTGCGAATGTCGTCAGGCGATGCCAAACCGATTTTCAGCGCTTTGATTCGCGTGATGTCTGCCATAGTTGGTTTCACCTCACTCTTACTTCAGTGCCCTGCGTCTTCACCGTGCTATTGGGAGTTGGTTGGCAGGTCGGCAAGCGTGACGGGTGGACGCGGTTTCATGTCGTCGCGGGTATCCAGCTCCTCCAGCGAGCGCAGGTCGTGGGCGACGCCGTCCTCGTCGATAATCTGCACCTTCAACGCCAGCGCACGCAGTTCGTTCACCAAGATTTTGAACGACTCAGGCACGGAAGGCTGGATGACAGGCGCGCCCTTGATGATGGCTTCGAAGGTGTGGATACGCCCGTTCACATCGTCGGACTTGATGGTGAGCATCTCCTGCAGGGTGTGCGCCGCGCCATATGCTTCCAACGCCCAGACCTCCATCTCGCCCAGACGCTGACCACCGAACTGCGCCTTGCCACCCAGCGGCTGCTGAGTCACGAGCGAGTAAGGTCCAATCGAGCGGGCGTGGATTTTCTCCTCTGCTAAGTGCTCGAGCTTGAGGATGTAGAGATAGCCGACCGCCACAGGGTTGCCGAACGGCTCACCCGTGCGTCCATCGCGCAGGATGACCTTGCCCGTTTCGGGGTCGAAGCCCGAACGCTCGATGGCGCGTTGGCGAATGGCGTCCACCAGCGCATCGATTCCTTTTTTGGGCGAGAGACAGAACCGCTTGTAGAGTGGCTTGCGTGCTTCCTCATCCATCTGCTCCACCGCCCGACGCACATACTCCATCTGCTTCTCGAACGGCTCGCACACCAGCAGGTCGGGCACGATTTTGAGTTCATCCACCACGAGCGGTTTCAGCGCAGCGGTACGCAGGCGGTCTGCCAAGTGGTGCATCTCCTGCTTAATCTCTTCGGGCGTCGAGCTTTGGAACACGGGGGTTCGGAAGCGCACGCCTAACTGCTTCGCCGCCAGCCCCAAGTGGAACTCCAGAATCTGCCCGATATTCATTCTCGAAGGCACACCGAGCGGGTTCAGCACGATATCGATGGGCGTGCCGTCCATCAGGAAGGGCATATCTTCTATCGGTTGGATTTTGGAGATTACGCCCTTGTTGCCGTGGCGCCCTGCCATCTTATCCCCTTCCGTGAGCGGGCGTCGCGTAGCGACCGTCACACGCACACGGTGGTTCACGCTCGGTGGCAGTTCGTCCTCCTCCAACTGTTGGAGCGTGCCATGACAGCGTGGACAGCTCTTCGTCTCGGCAGGTTTCGAGCGGTAGAGAGTGTTTTTGCATGAACCGCAGTAGTATTTGTAGCGCGCAAACTGGGTGACCCGCACGATGAACCCGCGCTCGCCGTGAGGCAGTCGGAGCGACACATCGCGCATCTCCTCAGCCTTACCACCAAAGATGATACGCACCAGCTTCTGCTCGGTTGAGCCTTCCGTCTGACCTTTCGGCTGTATCTTGCCGACAAGGATGTCGTCGGGCTTGACCTCCGCGCCCAAGCGGATGATACCGTTCTCGTCGAGGTCGCGCCGTGTCTCCTCGCGCACATTCGGGATGTCGTTGGTGATTTCTTCAGGACCGAGCTTGGTCTCGGTGGCGTCGGTCTGGTGGCTCTCAAGGTGGATACTGGTGTAGGTGTCATCGTACAGCAGGCGCTGGGAAACAAACACAGCATCTTCATAGTTATATCCGCCTGCAGGCAGGAACGCCACCAAGATATTGCGTCCGAGAGCCAGCTCGCCGTTCTCGGTGGAGGGTCCATCAGCAATCAAATCGCCCTCTCGAACCCGCTGACCGAGTTTGACCTTCGGCAGATAGCTGAAGCAGGTGCCCTTGTTCGACTGCACGAGGTGGGGTAGGTTGTAGATGTCAATCTCGCCCGTCTCGCGTTGGACACGCACCTCCGTTCCCGAAACATAGGTGACGCGTCCGTCGGCACGCGCACGGATAACACTCTGCGCGTAGTTCGCAGCGACGCGCTCAATACCCGTATGCACAAGGGGCGCTTCGGGGTTGATGAGCGGGACGCCCTGCTTCTGCATGTTCGAACCCATCAGGGCGCGCCCAGCATCATCGTGTTCCAAGAAGGCAATCATCGAAGCGGATACCGAGAACACCTGAGCAGGGTCGACATCGATGTACTGCACCTGCTCGCACGGGACGGTCGGATACTCATCGCGCCAGCGCACTTGCACCATCTCACTGAGAATCGTGCCGTCCTCGGCGATGGGGGTGTCTGCAGGCGCAATGTAGGCGTTCTCGTCCTCATCGGCAGGTAGGTAGACCACCTCATCGGTGACCTTCCCGTTCACCACCTTACGATAAGGTGTTCGGATGAAGCCAAACTCATCTACGGTGGCGTGCAGGGTCATCTGGTTCACCAAGCCGATGTTCTGCCCTTCGGGCGTCTCGATAGGACAGATACGCCCATATTGCGAGGGCGTGATGTTGCGCACCTGAGGCGGTATGCTCTGACGGTTCAGCCCTCCCGGACCCAGCACCGACAGGCGTCGCTTGTTCGCCAGCTCGGAAAGTGGGTTAGTCTGATCCATAAAGGTCGAGAGCGGGTTCGTGGCGAAGAACGACGCCAGCGCGCTGGAGACGGGCTTCACGCTCAGCACCATATTCGGCAGGATTTGGGACACATCTTCGGCGGCGGTCATCTTCTCGCGTGCGGTCTTCTCCATTCGCTGGAAGCCCGCGCGCAGATGCGCCTGAAGCAGTTCACCCACCGAGCGCACGCGCTTGTTCGCAAGGTGGTCGGTGTCTTCGTACTCATGCAAGCCTTCCGCCATTTCCAAAAGGTGGCGCAACGCCAACAGCAGGTCTGGCACGGTCAGACGCCGCACATTGTCGGGAATGTTGTGGCGCAGTTTGCGGTTAATCTGATAGCGTCCAACGCGCCCAAGGTCGTATCGGCGTGGGTCAAGCACCAGCCCATAGAACAGATTGCGCACATTCTCCTCGACCGCAGGGTCGCCCGGACGCATTCGGCGATAGAAATCGAGCACCGCTTCGCGCGAATCGGTCGTGGGGTCTTGCTCGAGGGTCAGGGCGAGCGGTCGGGGCAGTTCCACCTTACGCGCAATCACCGCCACCTGCTCCGGCGATTGGCGATATATCTTCTTGGCGAGATTGACATCGATAAGAGTGCCCTTCTCGGCAAGCAGTTTTCGGGTGCGTCGCCCCTCATAGAAATCTTCATCCAACACCTTGCCAACTAAGTCGTCGGCTGTGGGATTGTAAAGCACCTCACGCTGTTCGGTGATACGCCCGAACATCCGCTCCAGCGCTTCGTTCGTCAGTCCCCGCTCAGAGTCATACGGCGGCTCTACCGTGGCAATACCCTTTCGGATTTCTTCGGGTTGACTCTCCAACCACTCCAGTGTGATTATGCAGTCGGAGAGTTCCTTTTGAAGGTCGTCCAACGCAAGGATTATGTTGCCCTTGGCGTCCTGCACATCGCTCAGCACGCGCCAACCAACGCATCGGTGGAGTTCCATTCGGGCGGGCACGCGTGCCTCTTCATACGCTGCGAACGCCTTGATAATCTGGGTCATTGGCAATTGCTTGGACTGGTGAACCTTCAAGCGAAGCACGCCTTGTGCATCGTTACCTCCATCCAGCCAAGGACCTTCCGACGGAATAATCTGCACTTGGAGCACTTTCTCCATCGAGCGCGCCAGCATCTCACGCCCTGCGCCCGAAAGAAGTGGCGAAGGGAAGTGGATACCTGGCGTTCGGTTCAGTTGGCTGATGGTAACGCGCTCACGCCCGTTCACGATGAAGGTTCCGCCATCGGTCATCAAGGGGAGGTCGCCCAGATAGATTTCACTCTCCTGAACCTCCCCATCCTTCTCGCCGAAGCGCACCTTCACGCGTAGCGGTGCGTCGAAGGTTATCTCACGGTCTCGGCACTCGTCGGCAGAATATTTCGGCTCGCCCAAGCAATAGTCCCCGAACTCGATGAAGTATCGCCCCGTCAAGTCGTAGATGGGCGAAAAGGTCTCAAACAGCTCTTTCAGCCCTTCTTCCAGAAACCAGCGATAGGAGTTGTATTGGATCTCGATAAGATTCGGTGGCTCGATGACATTTCGTATACGCTTTCTCGAATGCTGAACAATCCGCATATAGGGTCCTCCGAAGGCGCAATTTACCCAGAGTATAACTATACCCGACGCTGAATCGGAAAATCAAGGGGGGACATAGATAAGGGGTAGCACGAGCTTCTGCCCGTGCTACCAGAGCCCCCCTCTTAGGGAGACGAGGAGGTCTTGTTCAGTATCCGCCTGCTTTGCGTTCTTCAGCAGCACCGCCAGCGGTGTCGGGCGCCGATTGGTTACCGAACGGGCTGGTGGTGGGGGGTGGGTTCGCCGCGCCCTCTTCGCTCTGCGAACCACCACAGGCGCTGAGATTAATCGCCACAACAAGCACAAGCAGAGTTCCTAAGAGCCACTTTCTCATAACCGCTCCTTTAGGGCCAGTTCTGGCTGTCGGATAGGTTCAGGCGCGTAATCGCGGGCGAGATGGCAAACCGTCCCTTGTCCGAATAGAACCACTCGTAGCGCACCCACTTCGCGTGCCCATCACCGAAGATGGCGTTCTGACCCCCGCTGTGGCGCGCCGAGAGCATCAGGAACACCTCGTTCCAGTTGGTGCCACCTGGCTCGATGTACGGGTACAGGTCAAAGGGAAGCACGCTGGTGCCGAACACACTACGCAGACGCTCTGGCACGCCCTCCGAAGCCGAACGCGCCTCCGCAATCAAGATGACATCGGAGGTCGTGTCCCATGCCGCTTCGTTATGCTCGGCTCCACTATAGGAGGTTCGATAGTAGCCATAGTTGGCGATGAACTCCTCGTTCTTGGTGTAGTGCCCAAAAATGCGCGGGGCGACCTTCGAACAGCCACGCGCCGTCACCGTGTTGGGTGCGTTAGTGGGGAAGGTTCCAATCAGAAGCGAGCCGGGAGCATCGTCGTTCGCTCGGCAACCGTCCGCTGCAGTGTACTCCACTAAGCGGGGCTTCGGCGCGGAGGAGCTGGGACACACGAAAATATCCCAGTTCTTAATGTACGGGTAGAGTGGGATATGCCATTCCCACCACATATAGACATGGTAGCCATCGTAATCCTGGGCGTACATGCGCATCGTCGTTCCCAACTGGCGCATGTTGGAAACACACGAGGTCTGGCGCGCCTTCTCACGCGCCTGAGCGAACACAGGGAACAGAATCGCCGCCAAGATAGCGATAATCGCTATCACCACTAACAGCTCAATTAATGTGAAACCTTTCCTTGGCATGGTTCACCTCACCCTAAAGTTTACAGGGTGAGGTGTTAAGGTGAAGTTAAGGTTCCACCACTCCCTATAAAATTTCGCGGATGTGGGTTGGTGGCTCGGCATTTAGAGACTCTGCCCCATCCTCAGTGAGGGTGTACACATTCTCGATTCGGATACCGAACTTGCCGGGCAGATAGATGCCCGGCTCAATCGTGAAACAGTGTCCCTCTTCTAAGGGGCTGGTGTTGCCCTCCACCAGATAGGGTGGTTCGTGAACCGAGAGTCCAATCCCGTGCCCCGTGCGGTGGACAAAATAGTCGCCGTAGCCCGCGTCGGCAATCACCTTGCGCGCAGCGCGGTCGACTTCTTGTGCGGGCACACCAGGCTTGGCGGTCTCCCGTGCGCGCATATGAGCCTCATATACTATCTGATAGATTTTCTGCGCCTCTTCGGAAGCGGGTCCAATACTCACCACGCGCGTGATGTCGCTACAGTAGCCCTCGCACACCCCTCCAAAGTCTATCACCACGATGTCGCCCTGCTGTAGGGGACGGTGCCGAGTGGTGTAATGGGGTTTCGAGCTGTTCTCGCCCGCGGCGACAATCGGGATGCCGAACGCAAGGCGCGAGCCTGCATCGTACAGGGCGCGCTGGATTGCCAACGCCACCGCCCACTCGCTGTAGCCCTCCACACAGCGTTCCAGCCCTGCTGAGAGCGATTCGTCGGTTAGGCGTGCCGCTTCGCGCATCAGCGCCAGCTCGGTGGCATCCTTGACTGCCCGCACCTGCGCCACTAACTCCGCACCCCGCCTAAAAAGCGCAGCAGGTAATACCTCCTGAAGCATTAGCAGGAACCCCGCGGGCATCTCGTCGTCGACCGCGATAACGCCCGTCTCCAGTGGGTAATCGCGTGTCAGGCGTTCCAACGCCCTCATCGGTCCCTCTGAGTCGTGCCACACATAAGGCACTTTCCAGCCTGCAGGATTAGCGGTAGTGCTCTCCTCGCTCAGAGTCGGCACGAACCAAACAGGTTCACCCTGCTGGGGCACCATCAGGAACATCAGACGCTCCAGCGGCGGCTCCGAGAAGCCACTGAGATAGAGCATATTCACGGGCGTCGACGCGAAGAAAGCATCCACGCCCTGAGCCAACATCGCCGTCTGTAAGCTCGCAACTCGTTTTCGGAACAGGTCTTCACCCATCGTTAGCCACCTCCCATTCTAATCAGGAGCCAGTCGTTAAGCATATAGTAGATACGCCCTATCAGCAACGCCATACGCGCCATCACGGTGTAGCCAAACATCGCCCCTAAACCAATCATTAGAAACCAGCGCCCCCCCGTAGCGATGTTCTTGATGACCCCCTTCTGTTGATAGGAGAAGGTGAAGTAGACCAATACCGAGACGAGTATGGCGACGAAGAGATAGTTGACAAGCACATCGAACAATCCCACATCGGGGTTCACGGAAGTATTCACCCAAAGCGGTCGCTGGAGCGTGCTATTGAGCTGGACGATATAGCGCGAAGAGAACTCTTGGAAGAAAAGCCCTGCCGAAGCGCCGATCAGCGTGCCAATCACGATTCGGCTCACCCAACCGTAGCGTTCGCTGTAGATAAAGTAGAGATACAGCCCAAACGGCACCACAGGCGCCCACGCCCAGTAGCCGTCCTCCCAGATGGGCGAAATCCAATAGCGATACAAGATGTCCACGCCCAGCGGACCCAACGAATAGCCCGCCGCCAGACCGATGTACATATGCTCGAAAAAGCGGTAGATGGGGTTCTCGCGATAGAGCAGGGAGTAGATTGCGAGCGTGCAGAGAACCCCAATCCACACCGCCAGTCGTTCAAAACTGAGGGGCAAAAACTGTTGGAGCCATTCCATTTACATCTCCCTCCGTTCAGCAAGTCGGTTCATAAACATCGCAAAGTTGCCCAAGAGAATGAAGGCGATAATCAGCACATGCGAGAACGAGATTGCGTTGGCGAACGGTGCGCCCAGTCCTTCAATGCCGAGCAGTTGCTCGTACTCTTGCGCGCCTTTCGCACCCGGTATCATGCCTTTTATCTGTCCCGAATCGAGATAGGTGTAGGCTTCCGCCGCCATCACCGAAGTCGGGCAGTAAAGGATTTTGAGCTCCTTGGGGCTATACGAAATCCAGATTGGTATCGAGCCTGTCGGAGTCACATCGATGACCAGTTTGTATTGGCGCAAGCTGGTTATACCCTTCAACATCGGGATTTCGGAAATAGGTGTTCCGCGCACATCCTGCTTGACGGTGTTAGGCAGGTCATTTATCATCCCCTTGATGTAGACAGTCAGGTTCGGGTTAAAGCCGAAGTGAACCCAGTCACGCCCATACTCGTAACCGCCCTCTTGGGTCACGCGCTCTGCCAAGCGTAGCGAAATATCGCGCGACTGTGCTTCGATTGACAACATCGTGAAGCGCACTCGCTTGCGCATCAAGTGCCTCAAGACTGCCTCCAGCTGGGGTTGGTTCTCGGCAAGTGTGCTTGCGCTCCAGTTCGAAGAGACCATCACCAAGTCGCCCGGCTGGAGTGCCTCGATCGTGTCGTAGAAGCTCTGGACAGGCGGGGTAATCGCCGCGCGCAAGCGCACTGGCAACAACAAGAAAAGCACGATATTCACAAATAGAATGGCATAGAGTATCCGCCTGTCGATGCCGAGCATCTTTTGCCAAATGGTCTGCGATTCCATAATTCGTTCCTCCTCTAAGTGACACCGCGCTCCAAGCTGAGCCAGAGTCGGATTGCCATCGCCAACCCGCCAATCCCGACTCCGAACTCGATGGCGCGCTGGGCAGGGGCGTTCAAGTTATTCAAAATCCAAGTCGCAACCTTAGGAAAATCACTGTAGATCGCAGCGCCCAACGGCACAATCCCAATCATCACGACCATCGCCGTGAACATCAGGATGCTCGCCTCAATAGAGCGGATGCGGAACGCACGGTACGCCGCAGAGAAGATGTAGAAAGCGATGAGTGAGAACATCGCTGCGTCCAACTGAACCAGCGTGAAGTCGAACAATAGTGTGAACACGCTCTCTAAAAGCGGCGTCTTGGGCAGTTTGTCTTTCTCGGCAAGGGTGTTCCAAATGCTGAAGGTCGCCATCGTAAGGAAGGAAATCAACAGCACGACGCTGTAGCCCCACTGCGTGCGCTTCTGCACCACATTTTTCAGGTGGAGCCGTATCAAGCCGTAGGTTCCCAAGCCCAACGCCAGCGCGCCGATAATCTGAAGCACATTCTGGGCAGGCTGAATGCTGTCTGTTAGGAAGTTTTTCTGCTCCGCGTTCACGGGCATGAAGAACTCCGCTGCAAAGAACAGCCCCGCCAAGAAGGTGAAGGAGACCACCAGCGCACGCCGTCCGCGTGGAGGCAATGCTTGCAACACGGGGATAAGACCTAATATCAGCACAAAAAAGCCCAGCACAATGCCCGTAACCAGCAGGGGCTGACCTTGTATCTGCCACTGCATCGCTAAGAACCCCCTCCGAACATCTCTTTGACGAAGGCGTCGAACCCACCTGGCTGACCCAAGAGCTGGATAAACACGCTATCTTTTCCGTAGATAGACGCAAGGGTCGTTCCACTGAGGATGAGCAGGATGAAGAGCAGTTTGGCGATGTCCTGCCCCACCAGGCTCCCCAACAACACGGGTTCACGGCTCAGATAGGCACTGGTGGCATAGAACTCGTCCCCGATAATCGTGTAGTCGCACGCGGCGACGAAGAAAGGCACTTGGGTAAAGCTAACCGTGCCTGCCACCTGAATCGCGCCCACCATATTGCCCGTCTCAGCGAAAATGAGCGATTCGGCGTAGAATTCACCGAACATAAAGTTCGCTGCGACGCGCTCGCGCTGAATCAGCCCTGCCACGCCCGACGCAAAGGCGAACTGGCGGTCGGATAGAAAGCGCACATTATCAGGGTCGTACAGGTCGGGTCGTCCTGCCTCGTTATATGCGTCCGAAATCGCTTCCTGTGCAACGGCGTAGACCGTTGCGTCTGCACTCAACAAGCGCATCGGGGTCGCAAAGCGCGCAATCTGTTTGGTGATGTACTTGAAAATCGTGAGCGCTTGCACTGCCACCACGCCGAATGCGGTCAGCCCAGGAATCATCGTCACGGGGCGTCCCATTTCGGTGGAGCGCCCGATTGCCTCATCAATCGCGTCCAGTCCGGGGATGCGTCGAATATAAAGTTGCGCCCCCGCCTTCGCACGAAAAATGTTAATCAGCACCATCGCCACGATGAAGCCGATGATAACTGCCGAAAACCAGTTATCTTGTGCGTGTTGATAGGTCATCCTTCGTTTCCTCTCTCCTTGCGTTGTTGGCGTCGTGCTTCGTCCAGCTCCTCAATGCGTTCCACAAGGCGCGTCCAGTTTTCGCGGTCGCTCATCAGTTGCGTGTAGAGGTCGACCTTATCGAAGCCGACGAAAGGCACAAGGAACGGCGACGCCATAATGCCGAACTGCGAACCAATAAACGCCAGCGGGCGATGCAGTTCCAGAAACATAATCGCTGGTGACGCCAGTCCCCGCTTGACCACCTGCTCCGCTATCTGGTCAATCAGCGCTTGCTTCTGCTCCTCCGTCAGTGCCTCTTTCCAGAACTCACGCATCGTTTGTTGACGCCTCAATGGTTTGACGCTTTCGCTTGCGCTTCGGTGTGTATTCACTCTTATCGTGTTTCGCCTTCCTACAACGCTCTAAGATAAGTTGCTCGATGAGTTCCCGATGGTCGCCATACCACAGGAAGACGCCCCGAAACGCGTTGAGCCGTGTTGGGTGTTCGAAGGGGCTGAGCAAGACGCCCTGCTCGCCCCAAACGACCCGCTTCACACGGTCCCAGTTCATCGCGCGTGGGGTCCATCCACGCTGTCGGATACCGAGTTCGTCCGCCTCGAATCGCATCGGGAAAAGGTAGTCGGCGGTGGAGGTCAGCACCATCCAGAACGCCAAGACGCCGAACAGCCAGTGTCCCATCAGAAGCCAGCCCAGCATCGGCGCGCCAATCAGCACCAGCACCACCACCGGGAGCCGGTCGGGCGACTGCTTCGCCAAATGGACACGCCACTGATAGGTCGCAGGCTGTTCGCTCATCGTCTTCTCCTATTTCGCCGTGCCGACTTCGGCTCCTGCTGATTTTTCGCGGAAGGTCAGGAAGAACACTATCCCCATCACCACCGTGATGACCGTCGGCACGATGAAGACCATCGTGTAGTTGGTCACCTCACCTTGTGTGAAGAAGTCTTTCAACCAACCTGCAAAGAAGCCCCCGATGAGCATTCCCACACCCAGCACCGCCACATTAATCAGCGCTTGGGCAGACGAACGAATATCTTCGGGGGCAACCATATCGGTGTAGATGAAGGCGACCACAAAGAAGAACACATAGCAGAACCCGTGCAGAGCCAGCGACGCGACCGCCAACCACATAATCGCAGGGTTCGTCTCGTGGAGCGCCCACGCCAGCGCGAAGACCGCATAGCGCGCAGGCCACGCGAAAATACCGAGTAGCATCGTCTTGCGGATACCCCAAACGGGGAGTACTGCAGGCAATAGGAACGCAATCGTGAAAATCTCAGCGATTTGGGCAATCGTCATCCATGCGGGCAAGTTCTCCGCCGTGAGTCCAATCCCCTTGCCCGCCGTCTGCAAGTACGGGAAGGTCAGGATATAGTAGATAGGTAGCTCTGTTGCCACCACCATCGCCACGATGAAGAAGACGAGATAGTTGCGGTCTTTGAGCAGGCGGAACGCCTTCATAAACGCCAGTGGGTCGGTGCCCTCGCGTGATGGGGGCGTGTTCGGCAAAGCGAAGCTGATGAGACCCGCAAGGAGCGAAATCGCCCCTGCCATTGCGAACACATCGATGATGCCCCACTCCACCGAGTTGAAAGTGCCCCGCACCCAGCTCACAACGAGGTTCGCCACAATCCAGCCAATTGTGCCCCACACGCGTATCGGACCAAACTCAATCGCTGGCTCCCTCAGATTGCGAAAGGCGACCGAGTTAGACAGGGCAAGTGTGGGCGCGTAGAAGAAGGTGTAGCCCAACATTAACACGGTCATCGGAATCAATTCCTTTTGGAACGATAGCCCAAATAGGAGCAGTCCGCCCAAAAGATGGAACAGTCCCAGCGCCACCTGAGCGGGCATAAAGCGGTCTGCCACCTGCCCTGCCGTGAACGGCACAATCAAGCTCATCAGGGGTAGGGCGTTGTAGATTAGTCCCAGCGCCAGTCCCGAAAAGCCTAACTCCTTTTCTAAATAGCCTGCGAGCGCGACCGACCAAGTGCCCCAGATGGCGTATTGCAGAAACATCATCACCGCCAGTCCGGGACGCTCAAACAGCACTCGGAACGCAATCGCAAAAGTGTTCTCTCGCCGTGCTTGCATGGTCATTCTCCCTCTCTGTGCAAGCAAGGTTCGCCCTGCCCCAAAACTTTCCTGCTATTTTGTGGCGGTACGCTTCAAACCGACCTGCCACTCTTTCTGAAGCAGGGGGAAGCCTTCCGCCTCTCGGATTTCAAGGTGCTTCAGGCAACAGGCGCGCGCCAGCGTGCGGATTCGCTGAATATAGCTCGCCCGCTCCGTCACCGAGATACTGCCCCGTGCATCGAGCAGGTTGAAGATGTGCGAACATTTGAGCGCAAGGTCGAACGCAGGGTGTACCAGTCCCCGCTCAGCGATGCGTGCGCTCTCCTTCTCGTACATCTCGAACAGACGGAAGAGCATTTCGGTGTCCGCCTCCTCGAAGTTGTAGTAGTTGTGTTCCAGTTCGAACTGCTTGTCTACATCGGCGTAGGTAATCCCGCGGTGCCACTCTAGGTCCCACACGCTGTTCTTTTTTTGGATAAGCATACAGAGCCGTTCGGGACCGTAGGTAATCTCGGCACACACAGGGTCGCACTCGATCCCGCCCACCTGTTGGAAGTAGGTGAACTGGGTGATTTCGGTGCCGTTGAGCCACACTTCCCAGCCGACCCCCGACGCTCCGAGTGTGGGCGCTTCCCAATCGTCCTCCACGAATCGGATGTCGTGCTCTTCGGGTTCGATGCCGATTGCACGCAAGCTCTCCAAGTAGACATCGACCACATCGTCGGGCGACGGCTTCAGGATGACTTGATATTGGTAGTAGTGTTGCAGGCGCATCGGGTTGCGCGCGTAGCGTCCGTCGGCAGGTCGGCGTGAAGGTTGCACATAGGCTACATACCACGGCTCTGGTCCGAGCGCACGCAGGGTGGTGGCGGGCGCCATCGTGCCTGCCCCGACCTCCACATCGTACGGTTGCAAAATCAGACAGCCGTAGTCCGACCAAAACTGCTCCAGCCGAAACAGCATCTCTTGGAAGGTCATCACGCCCCTAAATTTACCCGAATGGCAATTTGGGGCAGTGGGCAGTCGTAGCACGGGCGTCTCGCTCGTGTGCTTATGGGCAAGATGCCCAAGCCACTTTTAGGGGAGAATTTGCCAAAACCCCTTGACATTCAAGTCTGACCTGTGGTATAATCTTGACCGATGGTCAAAAATGACCGTCGGTCTATATCAAAACGAGTGTTGCTATGGCTATGACTGAACGCATGTTGAACAGCCGGCGCGAGCGACGCAAGGAAGAGACGCGACAAAAGCTCTTCGATGCGGCGCTCGCGCTCATGAAAGAGAAGCCCTTCGACCAAATCACGGTCGAGGAAATCACCGAGCGCGCCGATGTCGCTAAAGGCACTTTCTTCAGCCACTTCCCCACCAAAGAACACCTGCTGATTGCCTACACCCAAGAGATGGTAGAGGATGTGTACGCCTTCTTAGAGCAACTCCAACCCGAGAAAGCCTCCAGCCAGTGGGAAGTGATGCGCCAAGTGATGCGCTTCATCGCCGAGATCGATGGGCACTCGATAGAACGAACCCGCTCGATGATGGTGGCGTGCTGTAATAGCCCTCTCCTACGCGAGATGATGACCCAGATGATGGACGAAGCGACCCAGCGCGCCTTAATCGGCTTCCAGCGCGGACAGCAGACAGGCGAGTTTCGTATCGATGTAAGCGCAGAGCAACTCGCCTACTACGCCACACGCCTCTACCGCATCTGCCTGATGGAATGGATGATGGAACGCCCCGACGATAACCTCACCGAGATTGTCGAACAGACTTTGGAGTTTTTCAAACCCGCATTCGTTAAACAGGAGGAACAAAAATGAGACGATGGAGTTTGTGGCTACTGTTGCTTTCAATCAGCACGGGATATGCACTCGATGAGTCCCCTACCCCGCAACCTGCCCCAGAGAGGCTCTCGTTGGAGCAAGCCATCCAGATAGCCTTAGAAAACAACCCGACCCTACGAATTAGTGAACGCAGTTTGCAACAAGCAAAGAACGGGGTTCGTGAAGCGCGCAGTGCAGGCAACTTCCAGATTCAAGGCTCGGCAACTTACACCCGCTTTGACCGCGTGGCGAAGGCACAGTTCGGTCCCCAGACCATCCGATTGGGCAATATCGAGAACCGTACGGCACGCATCAGCCTGAACCAGCCGATCGACATCAGCGGGATTATCCGTAATGCTGTCCGCACGGCACAGCTGGGCGAGTCGATTGCCGATTTAGACCTCCAACGCACCCGCAACGACCTGATTCTGCAGGTGGTGGAGGCGTATCAGGGCGTGGCGCGCGCCGAGGAGTTCGTGCGGGTGGCAGAGGAGGCTCTGCGCAACGCGGAGGAACGCCTGCGCCTCATCCGCGCCCAAGTGGACGCCGGGGTCGCTTCACAGTTCGACCTCCTGCGCGCTGAGACCCAAGTCGCCCAGAACCAGCAGGCACTGCTGAATGCACGCAACCTCGTGCAACTGGCACAGGCACGGCTCAATAGTGTGCTGGGACGCGACCTCGAAACGCCCGTCCAAGTGGCGATTCCTGACCGCTTGCCCGATTTCGACGGTACGCTGGAGAAGCTCACTGCCCAAGCGTTCGCCCAACGCCCCGAAGTGCGCGCAGCCGAACGGGGCATCGAACTGGCACGCGCCAATATCCAAAACGCGCGCAGGGGCGCCCTGCCCTCGCTGGTGCTGAGCGGACAGTGGGATTTCAACCTCAACACCAGCACTTTCAACCCCCGAAGAGAGACCTTCACGGCAGTGGCAGTGCTCTCGGTTCCGATTTGGGACGGTGGGATTACCCAAGCGCGTGTCGCCCAAGCACGCAACGATGTGGAGATTGCCGAGTTGCGCCTCCAGCAGGCGAAAGATTTCGTAGCGCTGGAAGTGCGCAACGCCTATCTCACGCTTCTGGATGCCCGCGAACGGCTCGCCGTGGCGCGCAAAGGGCTGGAACAAGCTGCCGAAGCCCTGCGCCTTGCGCGTGTACGGTTCGAAGCGGGCGTCTCGCCCCAGCTCGAAATCAGCGATGCCGAACTGGCATTCACACAGGCTCGCACCAACTTGGTGAACACGCAGTATGACTATCTTAATGCCTACGCCGCCTTGCTCAAGGCAGTCGGCACTATCGATACCAACTATCGCACCTTAGCATCGAATCAAGGAGGCTCCCTATGAAACCGAAAACGATTCTCTTGCTAACAACCGCATCCGTTAGCTTGCTTGCGCTGAGTGCTTGTGGGCGTGGAGGGGCGCCTGTGCCCCAACCCGAAGCAAACGAAGCGGCTGCGGTCTCCGTCGCCGTCGCCGAAATCAAGACGGGCAACCTCACAGAAGTCGTCTCGGTGACGGGCGACCTAACCGCCTACAACGACACGATGGTCGCCACCAAGGTTGGGGGGCGCATTGTGGAGATGCGCGTGCGTGAAGGCGACCGCGTGCGCAAGGGCGACATTATCACCATCCAAGACCAGTCCGACCTACGCGTACAACTCCAGCAGGCGGAAGCGGCGATTCGTGCGGCGGAGGCGAACCTGAAGCAAGCCGAAATCGCTGCGCGCACGACCCCCGCTCAGGTGGAGGCACAAATCGAATCGGCACGCGCTGCGCTCCGCTCGGCAGAAGCACGGCTCCGCGCCCTGCAGACAGGCGCACGTCCCCAAGAGCGTCAGCAAGCCGAGCAAGCCGTGCAAGCGGCACGCGCCAACTTCGAACTGCAGAAAGCGAATCTCGAGCGCGCCCAGCGTCTCTATGAGCAGGGCGCAATCCCAAAACAGCAGTTAGACGCCCAGCGCACGGCGTTCGAGTCGGCACAAGCCCAACTGCGTCAGGCAGAGGAAGCGCTCAGCCTCGTACGCGAGGGACCCCGCCAAGAGGAGATTGAGGCTGCCGAACAAGCAGTGAAGCAGGCACGCGAGGCACTACGCCAAGCCGAACTCGCTCGCTCCCAGATCAACCTCAACGAGGAGCGCGTCTCCGCAGCGCGCGCAGCGCTCGCTCAAGCCCGTGCCAACTACGCGTTCATCAAGAATCAACTCGAAGACACGATTATCCGCGCCCCGTTCGATGGCGTGGTGGCAGACCGTATGCTCGATGTGGGCAGTATGGCAGGTCAGGGCACGCCCGTAGCCCGTATCGTGACGCTCGATCGGCTCTTCTATGAAGCTACTCTGCCCGAAACCCTGCTGAAGGATGTGCGTGTCGGCATGCCCGTCGATGTGCGCGTGGACGCCTTCCCCGACCGCGTGTTTCGTGGGCAGGTGGAAGCCATCTACCCCGCTACCGCCGACCAAGCACGCAACCTGCGCATTCGTGTCAGCCTTGTAAACCCCAGCGATCTCCCGCTCAAGACAGGGTTGTTCGCACGAGGTGAGATTGCCCTACGCACCTATACGAATGTGCCCCTCGTGCCCAAGCTCGCCCTGATTGAGCGCGGTGGTACTACGCGTGTGTTCGTCATCGTTGATGGTAAAGCCCAATCGCGCACGCTCAAGATAATCGCCACGAACACCGATGTCGTCTACGCTGAGGGCATCAAGCCCGGCGAAACGGTCGTGACACGTGGGCAAGACCTGCTCAGCGACGACCAACCCGTCCGCATCATCGAGCAATAAGGAGGTTTCAATATGTGGTTCACACGCACAGCACTGAACCGACCCGTCACTATGTTGGTGTTCATGGTGGCGACGATTGTGTTGGGGTTCTACGCACTCAGCAAGCTTCAGGTGGAACTCCAGCCTAAAGTGGACTTCCCTGTGTTGTCGATTATCACCGCTTACCCTGGCGCATCCCCCACCGAAGTGGAGACGCTCATCTCCAAACCGATCGAGGACGCCGTTGCTGGAGTGGAAGGACTGCGCCAAGTGAACTCGGTCTCCCAGTTCGGTATCTCGCAGGTCACGCTGGAGTTCTACATCGGCACGGATATTTCGCAAGCCTATATCGATGTACAGGCGAAGATTAATGCGTCCATCAATCGCCTGCCCCGCGATGCGGAACGCCCCGTGATTTTGAAACTCGACACGCAATCGGAGCCTGCGATGTACATCTCGCTCACGGGCAACCGACCGCCTTATGAACTGCGCGACCTTGCCGAAAACCTGTTCAAAGACCGCTTTGGAAGCGTGCCTGGCGTGGCGTCAGTGTCGGTTGCAGGTGGTGAAAAGCGTGAGATTCGAGTCGATGTGGACAAGAACCGCTTGAATGCCTATGGGTTGTCCATCAACAGCATCGTGCGCGCGCTTCAGACCGCCAACTTGAATGTGCCTGCAGGGCGCATCGAGGAGGGCGAACGGGAATACAGTGTGCGCTTGATTGGGGAGTTCACTTCGGTCGATGAGCTACGCAATCTGCGCCTGTACCTGCAAAACCCACGCAATCCTGCCGCAAGGGGAAGCGTCATCCGACTGCAGGATGTCGCCACCATCACCGACGGCTTAGAAGAGCGCACGATTATCACCCGCGTGAACGGCAAGGAGGATGTCTCCATCGTCATCCAGAAGGCGAGCGACGCCAACGCCATCGAGATTTCCGAAGGGGTGCGTGGCGTGATCGCTCGTATCCAGCAGGAGTACCCCGACCTAAAATTCACGATTACCTCCGACCAAGCCGACGCCGTGAAGGAGAGCCTTGCCGACCTTCGTCTTGCGCTCGGTATCGCGATTGTGTTGGTAGTGCTGATTATCTACCTGTTCCTTTACAATGTGCGCGGTGCGTTCATCGTCTCGCTGGCAATCCCGACCTGTATCTTCGCCTCGTTTATTGCGATGTACTTCTTCGGCTTCACCATCAACTTCATGACGATGCTGGCGCTTTCGTTGGCGGTGGGCGTGTTGGTGGACGATGCGATTGTGGTCATCGAGAACATCTACCGCCACCTGAGTATGGGCGAAGAACCGATGGAAGCAGCGTTCAACGGGCGCACTGAGATTGGTCTCGCTGCGATTACGATTACCTTCGTGGATGTGGTGGTGTTCCTGCCTATAGCGTTCATGGGCGGTGTCACGGGTCAGTTCTTCCGCTCGTTCGGCTTGACCGTGGCGTTCACCGTGCTGTTCTCGCTCCTGATTTCGTTCACGCTCACGCCGATGCTCGCCAGCCGTCTCTACCGCAAGGGCGAGGCAGTAGAAGAGCCAAAAGGCTTTTTCAAACTCTTCGATAACTTCTATCAGGGCTTGGCGCGTCGGTATCGTGGCGCGTTGGCGTGGGCACTCCGCCACCGAATGCTGGTGATTTTGATTGGGAACGGCGCGTTAGTCGCAACGCTGTTCATCATCGGCTTCTCCGCTGCGAGCGGGAGTCCACTCCTGCCCTTCCGCTTCGCTCCTTCACAAGACCAGGGTCTGATTGGCGTGGCGGTCAAACTTCCACCCGATGCTGCGATCGACCAGACCAGCGCGGTGGTCGCCCGCATCGAGCAGGCGGCACTCGAAATCCCCGAAGTGAAATATGTCTCGTCCATCATCGGGCGTGCGACAACGGGCTTCGGAGGCGCAGGCGATGTCGGACCGCGCTTCGCCAACATCCAGATTAGTCTCCACGAGAAGAAGGCACTGCTCGACAGCCTGCTGTTCTGGGTAAAGCACGAAGAGACTCTGCGCACCCGACGCGATATCGAAATCGCCGCCGAACTCCGCCAGAAGATTGGCGAGATACCAGGCGCTCAGATTTCGGTCAACGCGATATCGGGCTTCCGAGGTGGCGGGTTCGGCGCGCCCATCCAGATTAGCCTCGTCGGCAAAGACACTGAGACCCTGCTGGAGACGGCAGATAAAGTCCGCGCGATTATCAGTCGTATCCCTGGCATCAAAGACCCCGACCTGTCGTGGTCGTCGGGCAAGCCTGAGTTGCAGGTGATTGTCGACCGCGAGCGTGCTACTCAGTTAGGGGTCAGCCTTGCCGACATCGCCAGCACGCTCCGAACCGCTTACGAAGGCAATACCGATGTGAAGTACCGCGAGGCGGGACAGGAGTATGCGATTCGTGTGCGTCTGCGGGAAGAGCAGCGTCAGCGTGCTTCGGACTTGAACCAGCTGGTGGTCGCTTATGTGCAAGGGGCACCTGTGTACCTAAGTGATGTAGCGACAGTTCAGCTCGGCGAGGGTCCCACCAAGATCGAGCGCACCGACCGCCAACGACGGGTCACCGTGCTGGCGAACCTGCTTCCGGGCTACACACCGGGCAATATGCGCCAGCAGATCGACTCCGCCCTACGCGAAGCGAACGCCATTCCGCCTGGCGTGCGCGTGCAGTGGCAGGGTGAGAACGAGGTGATGGCGCGCGAAGGGGTCTATATGGTGCAGGCGCTTCTGCTGGCGTTCATCTTGGTCTACCTGCTGATGGTTGCCCTGTTCGAGAACTGGCTCTACCCGTTCATCATCATGTTCAGTCAGCCACAAGCGTTGGTGGGTGCGCTGTTGGCGCTCATTCTCTTCCGCTCCGAGCTGAACATTATCTCGATGATTGGGATTATCGCGCTGGTGGGGCTGGTGGGTAAGAACGCCATCCTGCTGGTGGACTTCACGAACACCTTGCGTAGGCGGGGCTTGTCCCGAACCGAAGCGCTCTTGGAAGCAGGTCAAACGCGCTTGCGTCCTATCTTGATGACGACGCTCTCGCTGGTACTGGCGATGGTGCCGATTGCGCTGGCGGTGGGGCGTGGCAGTGAGTTCCGCGCACCGCTCGGCATCGTGATTATGGGTGGGATGCTCGTGAGTACTCTGCTTACGCTTATCGTCATCCCCTGTATGTACTCGCTGATGGACGACATCACCCAGTTCTTCGGGCGTATCCTGTACAAGCGCGGTGCCGTGCCTGTGGAGCAGGTGGCGGTCGAACCGCCTGCTGAAGTCGAGGAAGAGACCCGCGTGTAAGCCCTTACTCCTGCTTCTCATCCACTGGGCTTACAGAACGAATCTTTTAGAGGGAGAGGGCGCACACGGAGGTGCGCCCCTACTCAACCACCCTGCCTGTAGGGGCAGACCTCTGTGTCTGCCCTTCTAAATGGTATCGTGGGGCGCACACGGAGGTGCGCCCCTACTCAGCCGCCTCGCCTGTAGGGGCAGACCTCTGTGTCTGCCCTTCTAAATGGTATCGAGGGGCGCACACGGAGGTGCGCCCCTACTCAACCCCCACACCTGTAGGGGCAGACCCCCGCGTCTGCCCTTCTAAGCGCGCCTAACAAAAGTGGCTTGGGCGTCTGCCTGTGAGATTCTTCGCTTCGCTCAGAATGACGCTGGGCAGAACGCCCGTGCTACGAGTGTGGCACAGACATTCCTGTCTGTGCATTAGTAAACACAGGCAAGAATGCCTGTGCTACCTTGTGTGAATGGGCAGGATGCCCAAGCCACGACTGTCCACTGCCTACTGCCCATTCCCTACTCCCCACTCCCCATTCCCTACTCCCCCAAACAAGGTAAAATCCACCCATAATGAAAATCGTGATTGCGGGTGGAAGCGGGTTCATCGGACGGGCGATGATTTCCGCTTGGGCAAACCAGAACGAAATCGTCGTGCTGAGCCGAAACCCCGAACGCACCCAAGCCAAACTGCCCAACGGGGTACGCGCCGTCGGCTGGGATGGCAAAACCGTCGGCGAGTGGGCACAGGAATTAAAAAACGCCGATGCGCTCGTGAACCTTTCAGGCGAAACCGTCGCCCAACGCTGGACACCTGCGGTGAAGGAACGCCTGCGTACCAGCCGTATCATCCCCACTCAGTGCCTTGTGCAAGCGGTCGAGTCGCACTCCAGCCGTCCTAAGGTATGGCTCCAAGCGTCCGCAATCGGCATTTATGACCAATCGCCTACTACCACCGCTACCGAAGAGTCCCCACCTGCAAAAGGCTTTTTAGCCGATTTGGGCGTGGAGTGGGAGCGCTCGGCGGAGCCTGCCAGCGCGCTGGGTGTTCGGCTGTGTTACCTCCGAATCGGGGTCGTGTTGGGTGAAGGAGGCGGTGCGCTGGAGAGGATGCTGACCCCGTTCAAGTTGGGCGTGGGCGGTCCGATTGGCTCAGGTCAGCAGTGGCTCTCGTGGATTCACATAGACGACATTGTGGGCGCAACCGAGTTCCTGATGAATCGCCCCGACCTCTCTGGGGCGTTCAACTTGACCGCGCCGAACCCCGTGACGATGAACGAGTTCGCCAAGACGCTCGCCAGAGTGTTGGTGCGCCCTGCGCCGTTTCGTGTGCCGGGCTTCGCCCTCAAACTGATGATGGGCGAAATGGCAGAGCTGGTGCTGGAAGGCTCCAAAGTCCTGCCCCAACGCTTGCTGGAAGCGGGCTATCCCTTCCGATACCCTGAGTTGGAGCCTGCCCTGCGCGCCTTGCTTGGAAAATGAGCCGAGTCTACCAGTGGCGTGCGATGGGCACTGAATATCGGCTTTTGTTGCCCACGCTCAGTGAACAGGAGGGCGAGGCTGTCGCTTTTGAACTGCGCGAGGCGGTCAGGAGGCTCGAACGCCAACTCAGCCTTTACCAGCCTGATAGCGACCTGTGCTATCTGAACGCTTATGCCCACCAGCATCCTGTTCGCCTCGAACCCGAGATGTTTCGCTTACTACAAATATGCAAATCGCTCTGGGAGCAGACCGAGGGCGCATTTGACCCGACGATTACCCCCCTGCTGAGGCTCTGGGGCTTCGCAGACAAACAGTATCGTGTGCCGAGTCACGACGAGATTGAACAGGCGATGGAGCATGTAGGGATGGACTTGGTGCTACTGGAACCAGAAGGGCGCTGGGTCTATTACGCTCTGCCCGGCGTAGAACTGAGTTTCGGTGCAATCGGCAAGGGGTGGGCGGTAGCGGAATGTGTGCGCATTCTCAAGGAGTTGGGAGTGGAGTGTGCGCTGGTCGATTCTGGCGGAAGCACCTTCTATGCGCTGGGGTCACCCCCAGAAAGTGAGGGTTGGGCAGTGCGCGTTGCACCCGATGTGGAGATACCCCTGCGCGATACGGCGGTCGGCACATCGGGCGGTTCTGAGCAATGGTTTGAGGTGGAGGGCGTGCGCTACTGCCACTTGATTGACCCGCGCACAGGCTATCCCATCCCGACTTGGCGCCAAGTATCGGTCGTGCATCCTGACCCTGTGCTTGCCGACGCACTCAGCACAGCGTTGGCGATTGCGCCTGAATTAAAAGTGTGGTTCCCCGATGTGGCGGTGTGGGAATAGGACACACATCCCCAATTTCTGCTCTCTGGGCGAATCGTCATCCTGAACGAAGCGAAGAATCTCACCGCAAAGCCCTTTGCACTACGGTTCTGTGAGGTCGACTGCCCAATCGCGTGGTCAGCTCGTGGGGCGTGGTGTCCAAAATCGTTGCAAGCGTCTCTACGCGCACTTCGACGTCTCCACTGCGCCCAATCAGCGTGGCGGTGTCCCCCACCTGAACATCGGGCAGTTCGCTCACATCGACCATCAGCATATCCATACAGACGCGCCCAATCTGGGGTACAAGCCTTCCGTTGAGAGCGATCGGAGCGCGTCCGCTCAGCCCGATGGGATACCCATCCGCATAGCCCACTCCCAGCGTGGCGACACGGGTCGGGCGTGTGGCTCGGTATCGCCAGCCATAACTCACGCCCTGCCCTGCAGGAATCTCTCTTATGGATAGCACGCGCGCCCGCCAACTCAGCACAGGCTTAAGACGCTGGGCAAGCGGATGCTCGATACCCCGCGTCGGTGCAATCCCATAGAGCAACAACCCCACTCGCACAGCATCCAAAACGCCATCAGGCAAGTTGAGTATCCCTGCGCTGGCGCAGGTGTGCAAAGGCACGGGTGGAAAACCCCTTGCGCGAAGCAGACGCACCATGCTTAGAAACGCCTCCAACTGCCTACGCGCCAGCTCGCTGTCCGAGTCGGCAGTGGCGAAATGCGTGAACAGGCTCTGAATCGATACGGGTACATTAGGCGACCAGACTTCCACGAACTGGGCGATCTCACCTGCAGGGACGCCCAGCCGACTCATACCCGTATCGATCTCCAAGTGCGCCTTCAGCGTCCAGCCGTTGCGCTCGGCTAACTGGTAGGCGCGACGGTAGCCCTCGATACTATCGATAACGCCCTCAACAGCGTGTTGGTGGGCGGTCTCCCACTCGTCGGGGTAGGAGAAGGGGTAAAGAGTCATGATGGGCGCATCGATGCCCGCTTTATGCAGGGCGACCGCCTCATCCAGCGATGCCACAATCAGCCGTTGGGCAATCCGTTCGGGCTGGGTGAGTGCGCGGGCGACCTCCAAAGCCCCGTGCCCATAGGCATTCGCCTTCACCACTGCCCACAGTTCGGCAGGATGGGGTAAGTAAGAGAGTACGGTGCGCGCGTTGGCACGCACCGCCTCAAGGTCAATTTCCAGCCAGTTCGTCGGGTGTGCCATTAACCTTTCACAACGCCGATGGGGCGCACACGTGCCACCTTGCGCGAGATGCCTGCGTTATGCACCACATCCACCACATTCGCGACATCCTTGTAAGCGTAGGACGCCTCTTCGCCAAGTGTGGCTTTGTTCTGGGCGCGCACGAGGATACCCTGCTGAGCCATCTCTTGGGCGATATTGCGGTTCTTCGCTTCTCGCAGTGCGCCCTTTCGGCTCATCATTCGCCCTGCACCGTGGCAGGTCGTGCCGAAGGTCTGCTCCATCGCCGCTTGTGTGCCCACCAGCAGGAACGAGTAGCGTCCCATATCGCCCGGAATCAGCACAGGCTGACCCACCTCGCGATAGACTTCGGGCACTTCGGGATGTCCAGGTGGGAAGGCACGGGTTGCGCCCTTGCGATGGACACACACCTTGCGCTTCACGCCGTCCACAATATGCTCCTCTATCTTGGCGATATTGTGCGCCACATCGTAGATTTGGCGAATACCGAGCGATTCGGGCTTGGAGTGGAACACTTTGGCAAACGCTTGGCGCACCCAGTGTGCGATTGCCTGTCGGTTGGCAAAGGCGAAGTTCGCCGCACAGTGCATCGCGCGCAGGTAGGTCTGCCCCTCCTCCGACGGAATGGGGGCGCAGGCGAGCTGGCGGTCAGGCAAGTGGATGCCATACTTGCGGTGCGCCTCCTCCATAATCTCCAAGTGGTCTTGGCAGGTCTGGTGTCCAAACCCGCGCGAACCCGTGTGAATCATGATGGTAATCTGCCCCACTTGGGTGATGCCGAACTTCTCGGCGACTTCGGGGTCATAGATTTCGTCCACCACTTGGATTTCAAGGAAGTGGTTGCCCCCTCCGAGCGTGCCGAGCTGGTCTTTCCCCCGTTCGATTGCCTTATCGGTAATCACATCAGGGTCGGGCATTTCGAGTCGCCCCAGCGCTTCAGTGTGCAGAATGTCATCTTCGGTGCCGTAGCCGTGTTCGACCATCCACTGCGCGCCTTTGAGCATCACCTCGCGCAGTTCATTCGGCTTGAGTTTGATGAGACCCTCACCGCCGAACCCTGCGGGCACATCGCGGAAGATTTGGTCTACTAACTCCTTCAATCGTGGGCGCACTTTGGTCTCGGTCAGGTCGGTTCGGAGCATCCGCACGCCACAGTTGATGTCGTAGCCCACCCCACCTGGCGAGATGACCCCCTCTTCCAAATCCATCGCCGCGACACCGCCGATTGGGAAGCCATAGCCCCAGTGAATGTCGGGCATGGCAATCGACGCGCCTACGATACCAGGCAGAAACGCAACATTCGCCACCTGTTCGGGGGCGTTATCTTGCTTGATATGTTCTATCATTCGCTTGTTGGCGTAGATAATCCCATCCACAAGCATTCCGGGCTTGTAGTCCTTCGGGATACGCCAACGATTCTCATCGATCTGTACCAAAGGTCCCTTCCATACTTGGCTCATCACTCACACCTACCTTATGATTAGGGAGACCCTTCTCACGCATTATACCCATTTCGTTAGGGGGCTTGCCCCCGCCCAAAATGTGCTATAATAAACGGTGGTCTACCGAAAGGAGCCACCTACCAAAAACGAAGGAGCAGACGATGATGAAGAAGCTTAGCGGAGTCATAGGACTAACTGCAGTGCTTTTTGTCTTTGGGCACGGTCAGTCATTTATCCACCAGAAACTGGCGAGCGGGTTTAGCGATATAGGCACAGGACTCCTCACACCCGACGGTATCCCCTACTGGTCGGGCGAACTGACAAGTACCCCGAATAACTTCGACATCTTTCGGCTCAGCACCGCGAACAACCTCACCGCAAGCATTCTCGGCAACTCGCGTATCGCTTATCCTGTGGACTTCCACCCAACAGCAGGGTTGCTCTGGGAAGGTTCGGGCACAGCCACTTCGGGCGTGTTCGATGTGTTCGTCAACAGCACCAACATCACTGCCAGTGTCGCAGGAGCGAACCGCTTTGTGGTAGCATTCCGCTTCACACCCGACGGGCAACCGCTCTGGTACGGCGGGGGCGCCAACAACGGCAATCAGCTCGACATCTTTCGCGGGGCGACCAACTTGACCAGCTCCGTACTGGGCACTGGGCGCGATGCAGTGCCGATGGCGGTCAACGCGAACAACTTCCTGTTGTGGGACGGCTCTGGCAGTGTGAACACAGGCAACCGCGATGTGTTCCGAACCAACCTGAACAACAACAGCACGACGAACCTCTCGCAATCGGTGCTGGGCACGAGCCGTTTCGCCGTCGCCACTGCGCTCAACGCGAATAACGACGCCGTCTGGTATGGCAGTGGCTCCAGCAACGGGGGCTACAACGATGTGTTCTTCAACGCCCAGAACCTGAGCCTTTCGGTAATCGGGGGAAATAACACCGCTAACCCTCGCGATGCCATCGGGTTCGGTGTGAGCGGGAACAATGTGCTGTGGCAGGGACGCACAGGTTCCTCTCCCTCCTTCTACGATACCTATGCCACGACCGTCGGGGGCGGGAGCCAAAACCTCAGCAGTTCCGCTCTTGGCACAGGACGCGATAGCCTCCCGATAGCAATCGTAGGCTCAGCGATTTTGTGGGAAGGCATCGGCGGGAACACCAGCAACAACTACGATGTGTTCGTCAGCATGCCCGCTGGAACGCGCAACCTCAGCACGAATCGATTCACTTCGGGCGCGCGTGAGTCACAGGGGCACGCAGTCTACAGCTCGGGCAACGCCTTCTGGTCGGGCAGACACGCCACCACCAGCGACCTCTACAACCTGTTCCACTACCGCTGGAGTTCAAACCAAAGCACGAACCTAACCCAAGAAGCGGTCGGCGCCACCCGCGAGAGCCTCTATCTGGCGTCGAACAGTGCTGAGCAGGTGCTTTGGGCAGTGCGCAACAGCGCGGGAACTGAATGGGAAATCTACCTCTCTACGCCTAATCTGCCCACCACCTTGCAGGGCACGGTCACGATGAACGGCTTCGCAGGCAACCCTGTGAATGTCCAACTCATCGTTCAACTGATAGACCCCATCACAGGCACGGTCGCAAACACCTACACCACTAACCTGACCTCCAGCTCGACCTACTCGGTGAGCGTATCGCCCGGATTGTGGAAACTGCGCATTCGTGCAGACCGTTCGCTCGCTCGTGCCTTCCTTAATGAGCGACGGCTTCTGGGCACGACCACGCTCAACTTAGACCTCATCATCGGCGATGTGAACGGCGATAATGTGATCGACGACGCCGACCTGTTGGAGGTGCTGTTCGCCTTCGGTAGCACGACGACAGGACCCGCCGATGTGAACGGGGATGGCGTGGTAGACGACGCCGACCTGCTGATTGTGTTGTTCGGATTCGGCGCGACGGGCGAGTAAAATAGGGTTATGCGAATCGGCTGTTGTGCCTACTCATACCGCGAGGCTCTGACCCGAAAGGAGATGAGCCTCGCCGATTTCATCAAGACCTGCGCCGACCTGGGACTGGATGGCGTGGAACTGACGGGCTACTACTTCCCCGATACCCAACGCACCACCCTGAACGCAGTCAAGCGCCAGTGCTATCGGCTGGGAATGGCGATTTCGGGCACGGCGATGCGCAACCAGTTCGCCTTGCCCGACCCCGACCAGCGCAGAGCAGAAGTGGAGAAGACCAAGCAATGGATCGACATCGCCGTCGCATTGGGCGCGCCGATGCTTCGTGTCTTTGCTGACCGTCTGCCCGAAGGCTATCCCGAAGAGCAGGTCTATCAGTGGGTGGTGGACTGCTTTGCGCAAGTGATACCCTACGCCGAATCGCAGGGGGTCGTGCTGGGGTTGGAGACCCACTGGGGCTTGACGGCGACCGCTGAAGGCACCCTGCGCCTCATCCGCCACTTCAAGAGCGACTACTTCGGAGTTCTATTAGACCCCGCCAACTTCCGCGAGAACCACTACAAGGTGGTGGAGCAACTTGCCCCCTACACTGTGAGTGTCCACGCCAAAACCCACTCGCGCAACGCCAACAACGAGTTTTTCGAGCTGGATTACGAACGCATCATCACCCTTCTCAAGTCGGTTGGCTATCGGGGCTACTTAGCGATTGAGTACGAGTACACCGACCCACCTCATGTGGCGATTCCGCGCTTTGCAAAGAAGTTGATTGCCCTGCGCGACCGACTGGTGCGCTAAGCGTCGGGGTCAATTCCGAGTTCACGCAGTTTCTGGGCGAGTTGCTCGGCGCGCTGGCGCTCTTGCTCTGCCTGCTGTTGCGCCTGCTCTGCGCGACGACGCTCTTGCTCGGCTTGCTGACGCTCGCGCTCGGCTCTCAGCCGTTCCTGTTCTGCCTGCTGGCGTGCCTCCATCACCTTCTGCAACAACGCCTCCTGCACCTCCACCAAATACCGAAACGGAACCCCCGAACGGTCATAAACCCCTATCTCATCCC
>FWWL01001521.1_pt1 | contig 50268 bp, 63 predicted proteins | sample 2228331 | NCBI WGS metagenome assembly FWWL01 (sample SAMEA103939775, study PRJEB20133) | metagenome | reverse complement strand
TTTCTTCACTTTTTTTCCCCCTAAAAGTTTTTTTTGATATATGTGACATCAATTGATTGATTACGATCAATCTTATTGATGGAATCACCGCAATTGAACAGGCAATTTGCCTTTGGCTTCCAACTGACCGAATAGGACGTTTCCTGTAGCATTGAAGGAAGCGACTCCGTTATCATATTGTGCAATAAAGGCTTTGTATCCTTTTAAATTGTTCATATCGTAAGGATTTCGGGCAGCAACCACGATGGTTGGAATGTCTAGATTAAGAATCGATTGTACGGTTTTTAACTGCCACTCTTTGTCTTTTGCAGTTGATATGTTTGTAGCAACGACAATTTTATCGACAGATTTAAGTCCCTGCTTTTGACTACTCGTCAAATTTCCTAACGAATTGCTTGAGGAACTGATCAGTACCGTTTCCTCCCTCCAATTGTGGGTTTTAACAGCTCCCTCCAACCGCGTAAGGTCGGTCTGATTTGTCGCTACCAAGGCAATCGTTTCCTCCTCATTTTCAGAAAAGGGCAAGACACCTTCATCGCTTACTACTGTAATGGAAGCATTTGCAACCTCTTGCTCAATCTCAAGCGCTTCATTTATATCAATCTTTTTAACATCTCTGTCATTTTCATATACGTAGCCGAGTTTCAATAATAGAATTCTCTCAACAGATTCGTCGATACGATCCTCGGACAGTTCTTTCGATTTTATAGCGTCTAAAATCCCTTCATAAACACGTTTAACATCAACAGGCATAACGATAACATCTTCACCCGCTTTAATCGCACGTATCGCTGCGTCAACAGATCCAAAATGATCACTAATCGCGCTCATATCCATTGCGTCTGTAAAAAGAACTCCTTTAAAACCAAAGTCGTTTCGTAAGATGTCTGTTTGGATTTTCTTTGATAAAGTTGCTGGAATCGTCACAGGCATTCCGTCTTTTTTAGACTTCACCGTCTCTGATTCGATTGAATCGAATGTGATGTGTGCTGTCATCATACCCTGTATCCCTAAATCAATGAGGTGCTTAAACGGTTTCAATTCAAGTTGGAGCAGTTGATCATACGTTTTATTGTTTTTCGGAAGAAAGTAATGGGAATCCGTATCTACATCCCCATGTCCCGGGAAATGTTTACCGACAGCTGCAACTCCTGCTTCATTCAATCCTTTTGCATAGGCTGATCCTAATGTAGAAACAATTTCTGCGTTGTCACCAAATGATCTTACACCTATGACTGGATTATTTGGATTGTTGTTAATATCTAGTACCGGTCCGAAATTCACATGGATTCCTAAGTCATTAAGATCTGAACCAATAGCAAGCCCGACTTTTCGAGCCCATTCTGGGTCATTCGTCGCTCCTAAAGCCATATTCCCTGGCATACGAGGAGAGAAGGTTACTCTTGTTACCAGTCCGCCTTCTTGGTCAACGCCAATTAGTAAGGGGATTTTCGCTTCCTTCTGCATCGATTCAATGAGTAGTTTCGTTTGACTTCGATCAACTAAATTCTCTCGAAACAGAATGACCCCACCAAGATGATAATCTCGAATCATACTCCTAACTCCATCGTTGATAACGGTAACGTTTTTCCCGTCCCATTTCCGAAAATCAGGCATTAATAGTTGTCCCACTTTTTCTTCCAAGGACATCTTCTTCATCATGGAGTGAACTTTTTTTTTGTGCTGGTTTACGTTATCAGCTATGGTTCCCTTGTCTGGTGCCTCTGGTTTCGTGGTTCTACCATTTACATTGTTATCTGGTTCCGCTTGATTTCCACATCCTGCAATGAACAAGAGGACAAACGTAAGAATAACTGAAATCCACCTTCTATGTTGTTTTCCCACGTTTATCACTCCCAGAGTTTTTTAAGGTAGTGCCAATTTTCCCATTACTACATTTCGTGATGCACCTGTTGCGGACGGTAAGTTGTTCGTATTGCCGTGCAAAAATTCGTTTCCTAAAATTGTAAAAGCAATCGCTTCCTTAGCATCGCTAGAAAAATTCCAGTCATCCATCGTCGTCACACTTCTCTTTAATTGATCACGTAGCATGGTCATTAGCGTATCATTATGCACTCCGCCTCCGCCTACGAGTACCTCCTCTATCTTAGTGAGAGGATCAATGAATTTTATGAAATTGAGCGAGAGAGATCTGGCAGTATAAGCAGTAACCGTTACAACAATGTCTTCGAATGTCATGTTATAGGATAATCCTTCAGCCCAAAGTGACTGAGCTAATTCCTTAGTATATAACTCTCTCCCTGTGCTTTTTGGAGGTTGCTGATGGATATAACGATCTTGTTCCAGTAACTTCTCAACCCAGATTTCATTGACCGTTCCTCTTGCACCAATTTTACCACCTTCATCAAAAGCAAGTTGACCATTAGTACCCATTGATACAATCCAATCGATTAACATGTTGCCTGGTCCCGTATCGAACGCCGTTACCTCGTCTGGTTTAGCTCCTGCCTTTATGATCGTAACATTACTGATCCCACCAATATTCATGAGTACACGGCCCTTGTCTTCACTTCTAAATAACAAGTAATCGACATACGGAACGAGTGGGGCCCCTTGGCCACCTGCTGCCATATCGGTAGGCCGGAAATCACCGACGGTCAGACAACCAGTCTCTGCCGCGATTACTGACAATTCTCCGATCTGGAGCGTTGCTAGCTTCTCGGGCATGTGGTAAATAGTTTGGCCGTGAGAACTAATGAAATCGACATCAGCTTTGTTAATGCCCGCTTTATCTATTACGGCAAGTGCTGCTAGAGCAAACTTTCTACCAACATGGACGTTCATTTCACAGATCTTATCGACCGTGCCAGAAGAAGGTCTACATAGTTCAAGAATTTGATCTCTTTCCTCGTTCGTATAAGGATACGTAAGAAAGTCAATCAGTTTGATTTTTGTATCGACTCCCGCGCCTTCAATTCCAACAAGAGCGGCATCGATACCGTCCATAGATGTTCCAGATATTAAGCCAACAGCAAGTCTCTTGCTCTTATGAAGGACATGTTGTAGTTGTTTAATCATGACACACACCTCCGTTATTTCCGATTCTCGACTCGATGGGAAAGGATTACTTGTCTCGTCTGATCCAAATGCTGAATTGTTTCTTCATACTGCCCTGTAGCCACGCACATAAACAGGATGTCAATGACATGAAGTTGGGCCAAACGTGAAGAGGTCGCACCACTTCTAAAGGTTGCTTCTGTTGTCGCTGATGTAAACAGCTTAATCGTGGCCCGCTCCGATACGGGTGAAGAACCATATCTCGTTAGACTGATCGTTGTCGCATCGCGATCGTTCGCCAAGTCCATAATCTCTATAATTTCTTTCGTTTCACCGGAGTACGATATTCCTACAACGACATCATCCTTGGATACGTTAGCCATCAGCATAGCTGTCATATGAATATCACTAAATGCCATCGCTTGCTTATGAATCCGTAGAAACTTCTGCTGAGCATCGAGAGCGATGATAGCTGAAGCTCCTACTCCAAAAAAGTGTATCGTTTTCGCATTTGAAAGGGCTTTCACAGCTTGATCGAGTTCTTCCATACTTACGATTTCAGCCGTTTCTCGAATCGCTTGAATGCTATTAGCCGTCATTTTAGAAAGTACGGACGCTTGAGTTTCCTCTGGATCAATATCTCTGTATCGTTCTTCCATCGGTCGGTGTAAATCTCCGGCTATACGGATTTTCAATTCTTGAAAACCTTTTAATCCAAGTGATTTACATAACCGTATGACGGCTGCACTACTTGTCTTACTTCGATCACCCAACTCTTGGGCAGTGCAATGGATTGCATCTTGCGGCTTCTCTAAAAGATATTCAGCAAGTTTCCTCTCAGATGGAGGCAAGGACGACAGCATATTCGTAATCATCAGCAATCCACCGGTTAGTGAAGGAACCACATCATCTTGCCTCCTTTTTAAACTGTGCTCTTACATTGTTTTTTTCATAACATGGAATTTACGGCTTACGTCGAAACCAACTCGTTTATACAGGTGTCCAGCTGGGCTTGTTTCTCCTGTCCATAAAAACCAAGCACCATGCAACCCTTCGGCTCTCATCGCGTGCAAACACGTATACAATAATATTTTACCGAGACCTGTTCCCTGTTGGTCAGGGTGAACACCGAATGGTCCGAATCGTTCAGGAATTCCTTCGTAACCACTATATAAACAGAAAGCAACGAGTTTACCGTTTTTCCTTGCAATAAAGATTCGGCTCATCGGTAAACCTTGAAGAATACCTTCACGAATCGCTCTTCCCCAATCAGGATTGAATACGTTCGTGGCAAATTGGATCACTTCGTATAAATCACGATCTTCTGCTGCCCTAAACTCATATCCTTCCGATTGTCTTTTGACGATTAATGATTTAACGTCTGAAGGTAACTCAAAACCTATCAATGAGTAGTCCATTGCAACTGGAGAATATAGCTTTACAAAGCCTTGTGCAAGAAGAAACTGGTAAGCTTCAGGATAAGTCTGTTCGTCGATTCCAGGAAGAATATAATTCGGTGCATAGGAAGCAAAGAATACATATTTTCTTTCGTGGTGATTTAAGAAGGTTACGCCATCTTCCAAAAGACACTTGCCAATCCCTTGGCGCACATAATCAGATGCGACGAAGAAGAAGGGAATCCATCCATTCTCAGGCTCGAGATCTGTACCATGCATCGGCAGTAATCGTCTAACGGTATATAGACATCCAACTAGCTTATTACCATCAAATGCTAGTCTCATTCCTTCTGGGTCAAAGTTCCCATCTAATAGAACAAGATTGCGAAATCGCTTAGCTGTAATCGGGTCTTTGCAAAGAACATCATTCCATAATCGAACGATAGATTGTTCATCACCAGACTGATAGTAACGATACGTAATGTTCGTCATGCTACTATTCCCCCTTCGATTTCAACACCGTCACAGGAAGTGAACCTGTTGCCTCTGCTATGCCATATAGGGTTTCTGCGGCTACCTTTAGAGCTGGATGTGTGAATTCATACGTAGCGATAAAAGCATGTACATTAGGCATATAATTATAATCGTACGGACTTCGCATCGCGACGACGACGACTTTTTTGCCAGTACCACTTATTTTCTCAATCAATTCAACTTGACCGTTATGAGTTGAAGCCGTTAAAGTACCTACGATAATCGTCTCAAACTCTCTAGCCTTCTCAACAAGTCGGTCGATATCCTCACGAGATGGAGGATTTGAGATCGTATCAAATTGCGCGCTAGGATGAACTTCCTGTATGATCCTTCCAAATGAGAAATTGGAGTACTTTCTATCTTCTACCTGCATGATAGACGTATTCTCTGGATAGATGACGAGTACGTTGTGCTCCTTGCTATTCGATAATGGTAATACGTTATCACTTTTGACAACCGTAACACCTTGAAGGAAAATACGAAGGGCTTGTTGCTTGTGTTTCTCACTACCGACAACTTCAGGCACAACAATCTCTTTTTCATGAAGCGGGATGTCATCCCATTTTAAATAACGACCTTTTAATTTCATAACACGTTCGTACGCATCATCGATGACTTTTTCTTCTATTTCACCGGATTCAACTGCCTTCACAATGAGCTCTATCGATTCCTTTTGAAGATGATGACGATGGGATACCATAATCAGATCAACTCCGGCTTTAATCGCTTCTACTGCCCCTTGAGCTGTCCCAATCGTATCGGCAATTGCATTCATTTCCATACAGTCTGTCGTTACAACACCTTGAAATCCTAATTGGCTACGAAGCAAACCAGTAATAACATCGTGAGACAATGTAGCAGGTACTCCCGGATTTTTTTCAATTGTAGGAGAAAGCACATGGGCCGACATTACAGTATCAGCACCGTCATTGATACATTCGATAAACGGCTTTAATTCCACTTCTTGAAGGCGCTTCATGTCGTGCGATATGACAGGTAAATCTAAATGCGAATCAACGTCCGTATCGCCATGTCCTGGAAAATGCTTTAGTGTCGTTATGACACCTGCTTCTTGCATGCCTTTCACAGCAGCTTTTCCGTATGCGGCTACACTTTCGGGGTACTCCCCGTAAGAACGAACGCCGATAACCGGATTGAGGGGATTGTTATTTACGTCAACAACAGGTGCTAGATTCCAATTCACTCCGAGTGCTTTCAATTCTTTCCCTGTCGCTACTCCCATTTCGTAAGCGTTTTCAGGATTGTTCGTTGCCCCAAGAAGCATAGCTCCTGGGAATACCGTAGTACCTTCACCTAGACGGCGAACGACTCCATTTTCTTGATCGATACAGATGAGAAGAGGAAGTTCTTGACCATTTGATTGGGCCTCTCTCTGTAGCTCGGTCGTAAGACTAAGTACTTCCTTCGGTTCTCCAATATTTCTTCCAAATAATATAATGCCACCAACGTGATAATCACGAATCAGTTCTTTAATTTCCTCAGAGGCTTCAGTTCCTTTGAAGCCAAACACCATTAATTGTCCAACTTTTTTCCGTAAGTCAAGCGCTTTCATTTTATCCAATCACCTGCTTCGGTTAAAATTTTATTTCAATTAAGTATATTCTACAATGAAATATTAATTCCTTCAATCATTAAACTCATTATTATGCTTGATATCAAAGCTTATACTAACTCAAAACCTGGAATACTATTTCCTTTTCTTACATTTCCTCCACGAGGGTACTTCAATGTTTGCGCGAACGTTGATCTATTCAAGCACCCTCTGACAGTTCCAAGTGCTTTATAATAGTCATAATATCTAAAGGAAGAGGAATTCATTATGAACCAATAACATGACAACGCTTCCAAATACGTATCAAATTCATCAGTAACGTCAACGTATATGTCCGGTTCATACCCCTCCATATCTTCCCAATTCTCACTATGAAACATCCTACTTAACGAATGTGGTGGTAAGCCTTCTAAATCAAAGCCAGGAAGTGCCCCTTTTAACCATGCTGCTTGGACAATTTTTGGACAAAGAGCATGATCTGGGTGCATACTGTTTTCCCAATGTGTGATCACAACATTGGGTTTTAACTTACGAAATAGGGTGGCAACACGCGTAATCGTTTCTTCATCTTCCTTGAGTTCCGCATCTTTATAATCAAGTACGATACTCTCTGCTCCTAGTAGTGTTGCTGCCTCGTTGGCCTCACGAATTTTCTGTTCGCGGTACGCTTCTACAGTCGTTCCCGCAGGAGTCCCTTTCTCTCCAGCCGTTAAATGCAAGAACGTCACGCGATGCCCCGCCTTCGCATATTTATGTGCTATCGCACCTGCTTGAATCTCCGCATCCCCACAATGTGCACCAACTACCATCAAGTGAATTTTATTAGTCATGAATACCCCTCCTCAGATTGATGCAACGCAGAAATAAAGGCGGCCATGTTTACCGGACTTTTTAACCTCCTTAAACAATGGACTCGTGTAGGAGGTCAATAATATGAACCGCCTCAATATTCGCCGTGCCACTGCGCTCAATACCTAATCTCATTTGCAATAAACAGCCTGGATTAGATGTAGCGATTACGTGAGCCTTCGTATGTTGAACATGTTCCATCTTCCCATCTAGAATCTGCATCGACATCTCGTTGTTAGTCACATTATAAATACCCGCAGACCCACAGCAATTGTCGGCTCCTTCCATTTCAAAAAATTCTAAACCAGGAATGGAACGGAGCAGTTGCCTAGGCTGTAGCCGTATTTTTTGCCCATGTGCTAAATGACAAGAATCTTGATAGGTCACTCTTTTGTTAATCGGCTTCATCGGTGGTAGTTCAATTTCACATAAAAATTCATTCACATCTCTCGTGGCTCGGGCGAACCTTATCGCTCGTTCTTCCCATTCCGGGTCATCGTGGAACCAATGTCCGTATTCTTTCAATGCCGCCCCACAACCACCTGCGTTATTAATAAAAACATCGATTTCTCCTTTTTCATAGGCGATGATGTTTCGTTTTGCCAACGCATAAGCATCCGTCTTATTACCGGCGTGTGCATGGAGTGCTCCACAGCACGTCTGCTCGTTGACGTAGACAACTTCGCAACCGGCTTTACTTAATACACGAGCCGTTTTCTCATTCGTTTCCCAGAAAACGGCGTCCATTACACATCCCGTAAACAAACCTACTCTCATCTTTTTAGACCCAACAGCCGGTACGATTGCTCGTCTCGTTTTGCGTTCTTTTGGGGAAGGAACTAACGGCAACGAACGCTCCATTTCTCCTAATCCACCCGGCGCAAGCTTAGTCAATTTAAACTTGCGGGCAATCGTTTGCAGACCACTTCGTTGATAAAACCAAATGAGATTCCCGACTCTCTCCATTCGCGAAGGATGAGGGAAAAGCCGGTTCATCGTTACATCTTTAGCGATCTTCACCCAAAGCGATCTTTCACGGTTATCTTCCACCACTTCACGGGCCGCTTCGATCAGTTCTCCATATTTCACGCCGGAAGGGCAGGCCGTTTCACACGCACGACAGCCAAGGCACAAATACATATGGTCATCAAAGTTTTTCGTCACTTCAAGCTTTCCATCTGAAACCGCTTTCATAAGAGATATGCGACCACGGGGAGATGCAACCTCTTTGCCTGTTTCTTGATACGTAGGACAAGCTGGCAAGCAAAAACCGCATTGCGTACAATTTAGTATCTCTTCATATTTCATTCGTTTTTGTAATTCAACTAAAGAAGGTATTGGGTTAGCCATGATTCACAACCACCCGCTTCCTTTCGTTTTTGGCAAATATCTTTCCTGGATTCATAATGTTTTTCGGATCAAACGCTTGTTTAATACCGAGCATGACATCATATCCTGCTGGCCCTACTTTGAGTTCTAGATACTCCTTTTTAGCCAGCCCGACTCCATGTTCGCCTGTAATCGTTCCTCCAAGCTCTAAAGCAGCCAGGAAAATCTCCTTAAAAGCTTGTTCAACACGGTGGATTTCTTCCTTATTTCGCTCATCGGTCATACAGGTTGGGTGTAGATTACCGTCACCAGCATGACCAAACGTACAAATCATCAAGTCGTACTTTTGTGCAATTTGTTGAATACGCTCGACCATGTTAGCGATTTGTGATCGCGGAACGGTAGCATCTTCTAAAATCGTTGTCGGCTTAAGACGAGATAGGGCTGCTAACGCTGAACGTCTCGCTGTCAGAAGCTTTAAACCTTCCTCTGGCGTATTCGCAACGTCCACTTTAAACGCCTTTTCTTCTTCGCAGATCAAGGCGATTTTTGCAATATCCCGCTCCACAACTTCTAACGGTCCGTCTTGTTCGATCAACAACACCGCTTCTGCGTCTACAGGCAATCCGATTTTCGCAAAATCCTCTACAACACGGATCGTTGCTTTATCCATAAATTCCATCGTTGCTGGAATGATACGATTGGCTATGACCTTTGAAACCGCTCTTGATGCATCTGTTAAACTATGAAATAGCGCGAGCATCGTCCTCTTCGTTTCAGGGAGCGGAATAAGTTTAGCTGTTGCTTCCGTAATAATACCTAGCGTTCCTTCCGCACCAACAAACAACTTCGTCAAATCATACCCCGCCACATCTTTTGCCGACTTTCCACCCGTACGGATCATTTCACCATTAGGTAAAACTAATTCTAAACCGATAATATAGTCTTTGGTTACACCGTACTTTAATCCACGCAATCCACCTGAACATTCGGAGATGTTACCGCCAAGGGTAGAAATACGAAGGCTACTCGGGTCCGGTGGATAAAAGAGACCTAAAGCTTCTACCGCTTGATGCAAATGCCCAGTAATGACGCCCGGCTGAAATGTAACCGTTAGATTATCTTCATCAATTTCTAAAATCTGATTCATTCGAGTCATGACGACCACCAAGCCGCCACCAACAGGAACCGTTCCTCCGCACAGGTTAGTACCTGAACCTCTTGTAATTAATTTAATGTCATGCTCGTTTGCGAGCTTTACAATCTGTTGAACTTCGGCAGTCGACCCTGGCATGACGACAGCGTCGGGTAGGCTTTGATATAGAGGGGTCGCATCATACGAATAAGCAATTAAATCCTCTTTATCGTCTAAAAACCATTTCTCTCCTACGATGTCGAGAAGTGTTTGGCGTATAGTTGCAAGTAACATACATTCACCCCTTATCCATGATCAAGAACAGCACGAATCATATTATGCAGTCTTGGTCGTAGTCGAATAATATGATCGTGGCGCCCGAAATGAACTCGATTCGTAAGTAAAATAACATGGAGCTTAATTTCCGGATCAAACCATATACTCGTTCCGGTAAAGCCCGTATGACCGTAGGAAGAATCAGAGAAGAAGTCCCCGCACGAAGCATAACGAGCACTTTTAAGAATCCAACCTAAACCTCTATATTCACTGTCAAACGACGTATAGTTCTGTTTAGATATACGTAAAGCTACACTAGAAAGAATCCGTTTCCCGTTGTAAATTCCATCATTTTCAATCATTGAAGCAAATTTTGCGAGATCGTTTACGGTAGAGAATAATCCCGCGTGACCACTTACCCCGCCCATGCTTTCAGTGTTTTCATCATGAACGATTCCTTGTTTATAATCATTTAACTTCTCACTGAATTCTGTTGCCGCATAACGACTACGTTCAAACGAAGGATTAAATCCTGTATCGATCATATCCAATGGATCATAAATTTCTTTTTTTACGAACTCTGCAAAAGGTTGACCTGTTATTTTCTCGATAATGAGATACAACGTAATGAGACCCAGATCACTATAAATGACTTTCTCCCCTAGAAGAGCTACAAGTTGTTCGTTACAAATACGCTGAATAACTTCCTCAGTAGACAATCCTTCCTCGAAAAAAGGTTTGTGCGGGGGAAGTCCTGATGTATGTGTCAATAGGTGATAAATTCTTACATTTTCTTTACCGTGTTGCGCAAAAGCCGGGAAATAGGAAACGATCGCATCATCCAATCGGATTTCCCCTTCTTCCAGTAACCTTAATATAGCTGGTAATGTTGCGATTACTTTCGTTAGAGAAGCAAGATCAAAGACCGTATTTAACTCCATAGGTAACGGAGTGTGATGAACAACACGGTTACCGATTGCTCCTTGCATAACGACCTCATTTTGATAGGCAACATGGATAACGGCTCCAGGAATATGACCGGCGTCTATTTCTTTTTGCAAGAAATTCAACACTTTTCGTTCCAACATAGACTTCATCCTTTCTTGGCGATGTCAATGGCTTCCCGTACAAATCCTTCCGCGGCACTAATCGCCTCGACTGCTTTATCAAAAGAAACCCCTGCTTTAATCATAACAATCGCAGGCTTTACTTTCTGGTTCGTTTCATTTAAAACTTCTATCGCTTTTTCATACGTAACATTTGTGACATTAGTAACCATATTCCTCGCGCGTTCGACTAGCTTGTCATTGCTTGCATTCAAATCCACCATCAAATTCCCATATACTTTCCCAAGCTTAATCATGGAGGTCGTCGTTAACATGTTAAGGATCATTTTCTGAGCGGTTGCTGCTTTCAATCGGGTAGAACCTGTCAATATTTCTGGACCGACAACAGCTTCGATCTTATAATCGGCATATTGACTAATAACGGCGTTGTCGTTACATGAAAGAGCAATCGTCGCTGCTCCGAGCTTCTTCGCATACGCAAGCGCTCCAATGACATACGGCGTACGTCCGCTTGCAGCAATACCAACGACAACATCCTTTTCATGAAGTTGACGATTCCTTAAATCCTCCGCACCAAGTGATTGGTCGTCTTCTGCCCCTTCAACTGCAACGAGGATGGCTCGTTCGCCACCGGCAATTAATGCTTGCACCATTTCTGCAGGTGTACAAAACGTTGGAGGACATTCAGAAGCATCAAGAACACCGAGTCTTCCGCTCGTTCCTGCACCGATATAGAACAATCTACCGCCATTTTTAAAAGATTGATAGATTGCCTCCACCGCAGCTGCCACTTGTGGCAATACCTTATTCACTGCTTCAGCCACCGTTCGATCTTCTTCATTCATTAAGGTTACCATTTCTATAGTTGACAATTGATCTATCCGGCTTGTTTTTTCATTCATCTGCTCTGTCATCAATGATGTAAGGTTTACTTTCATTTCCCACACTCCTAAAGTCCCATTCTTCAAATCATCTGTTTGATTTATTTAAAATGTTTTTACGCATTTTCACCTTGTTTATTGAAATATAATTTCAATAACATCATACCTTTACCAAAATGATATTTCAAGAAAAATATTTCATTATACGAAGGCGTTCCTCTACAAATGGTGTTTAATAGGATAATGGTTAGGAATATGCACTGGCAATTGGCCTTTAGACGTTTTAACACCAAATAAGATGTCTGCCACTATTGACATCGCTACATCTTTATATTCATAGGCTGCAACATATGTTTTTACATCTGGAAACATCATCAAGTCATAGGGATTACGTAATGTAACGACGATAACTTCTTTGTTTGCTTCCAACATTCGATTAACGAGTTGTTGCTGTCCTTTTTGTGACTGCGCATTGTACGTACAAATAATAATCGTTTTTACATCTTGAAACGTTTCTAATGCCTTAACTTGTTCCGCCTCATTCACTTCAATCGAGACGATGTATGATTTGATAAGATTATGATGTTTTCGCAAAGAAGGTGCTAAGCCTTGTTGACGTTGTCGATCATCTTCTGCCAAAGTTAGACCAGTTATGGCTGGCATAATTACTCCAATCGTTTCATCACTTACCTGAAGCGGCAATATATTGCTATCGTTACGAACAAGCGTAACGGCTTCAGCTAACACGTGTTCGGCAATTTCCTCGTGTTGTATCTTGTTAAAAGGAGGCGCTTTATGAGCTAGGCTCTGACCCCAGTTTAAATAACTCCGTTTTAATTGATGGATTCTGCTAACAGCATCATTTAAACGGGCTTCGCTGATCTCACCATTCTTCGCTGCTTGAAGGACACGCTCATGGACTTCGATTTGGTACGATTCCATATGAGAAACAAGAATGAGATCTACGCCAGCTTGAATGGCCTGAACGGCTGCTTCACCAGATCCAATCGTCTTCGAAACGGCATCCATTTCCATACAATCCGTCATAATGAGTCCATTATAGCTGAGCTCTTCCCTCAGTAATCCCGACACAATCTTACGGGAAACTGTGGCGGGGAGCCCACTATTATCGAACGCTGGAAAATGAACATGGGCTATCATGACAACTGGTGCTCCAGCTTCAATACACTTTTTAAACGGAACAAGTTCAACTTCATGTAGTCTCGACGTGTTATGTCCGATCGTTGGTAAAGTTAAATGTGAATCTGCATGAGTATCTCCATGACCCGGAAAATGTTTGATCGTCGAGACGACGCCGCAATTCTCTAATCCTTGTATAGCGGCAATTCCATGCTCGGTTACGGCACCAACGTCTTCACCGAACGATCGTACCCCAATCACCGGATTATATGGGTTATTATTGACATCAACAATAGGAGCTAGATTCATGTTAATTCCAGCAGCAAGTAATTCTTTACCCGTTGCTTCGTAGACCTTTTTTGTAAGCAAGGGATTCCATGTTGCCCCTAATGTCATCGCACCTGGAAATTCCGTTGAACCTTCTTTTAATCTTGTTACGACACCGTTTTCTTGATCGGTAGAGATGAAGAGCGGGTAGGGATGCCCTGACTCCTTTGCCCATGATTGAAGTGTACGCATTCTTTCGTACGTTTCTTCTAATGTCGTTATATTTCTACCAAAAAGAATAATGTTCCCGATGTGATGCTCTTTAATCCACGTTTCCATATGGGTAGGAATATCAGCCGTAAGATACCCAAACATCATGATTTGTCCGACTTTTTGTTCAATCGATAAATCATTGACAATGTCCAAATCAGCATCCTCTCTTCCGTTTTTTATTTGAAATCTATTGTGAAGTTCATGATTTAACATACTTGATATAGCTTTTCCATACGTTAAATCCGAGTTTATTGTAAAATTCAACAAGTCCTGTCCAATCAATGACGATTCTTTTAATGCCACGCTCTTGTAAGAAGTACGTCCCCGCTTGCACAATCGCCAGTCCGTACCCATTCTTCCGATGTTCGCGGTCAATCCCTAAAGGTCCAATCCCGCCTAATTCATCTTCAAACAGTGGTGCCCAGTATGTATTTTGGGCAATAAAAGGAGATGAAGCATCGTTAATACGGCAAAAGCCAATCATTTCTCCTTCTTTTTCTAATATGACAAACTCTCTACCTGTTCCGCCTCGTTCAAAATAATGAATCGCCTCGTATTCCCATCTTCCCGGAAAACAACGATGAAGTAATGAGAGTAGCTTCTCTTGTTCGTAAGACTCAAGTAGGCGAAACTGAACACCATCTATGAGAGGCAAATCACAATCATATTCTCCATCATTTAAGCGATATAAATCATGGTCCACACCTGATTGAACAAACCCACGAATCTCAAACCACTTCTTTACATCGTCATCAGATGACGGCACTCCAGGAAAGTAATGCCACGGGTCTCTTCCGAGTAGTATTTGCGTTGCTCCACCCTGCAATAATGCGCTTTCTGCCGTTTGCAGTAAATGACTGCCAATTCCTCGTTTACGGAACGCTGAACGAACGAGAAGGGATTGAATCCATCCAAGGTTATGACCGAGATCCATATTCCCCCTCTCTTCTTGCCATATTTTAGCGGAAACAAACCCGACAACTTGGTCAGTATGTTCATCAATAGCAATCCAGGAACCAGGCAGATAAAGATTATGATCATCAACCGTATTTTGGAGAAAGAGCGACATTCTCATCGGAAAATTCCCACCGATTTCATCGTTCCATAAATCTACCAATTGTTTAGCTCTGCGATCGTCCCACTCGATATACCTCACCATCGTGAATCCACCTTCTTTTTAGTAAATTAAATATTTCGAGCGAATATCTTTAAAAGTGATCAACGTTTCCTCTTGTTCATCTAACCAATCCAAGACGGACGTTCCTGCATCAATATTAATTCTGAATTGGTCTGTTCCCATGAGCAAATCGATGAAATAACGTTCTTTAAACGGCTCCGTCCATTGAAAGTGGTTATCGTATTTTTTCTTTAATGTCTCTATCATTCCAACGGCAACCTTAATCGGTTTCAATTGCTCTCGATCTGTCACGTGAACTTGGACTCCTTGACAATGTTGACCCGCATATTTGGAAGTGAACGGCGTAAAGTACGTAGGTCTGAATTGAACGCCTTTGAAAGAAAGACGCTCGAGTTCAGTTGCCCACTCTTCTCCGTTAATCCATGGCGCACCGATCATTTCAAACGGACGAGTCGTACCCCTTCCTTCTGATACGTTCGTACCTTCAAAGAGACACGTGCCTGGATAAAGCGTGGCCATATCCATTCCTGTCGAGTTAGGCGAAGGCATAACCCACGAAAGTGACGTTTGATCATACCATTGACTACGTTGCCAACCTTCCATCGGAATGATGTTCAAAGAACAGCCGATGTTGAATTCTGTATTAAATAGTTTCGCTAGCTCTCCGACCGTCATCCCATGCCGAATTGGGATCGGATAATGCCCGACGAATGACCGGAATGCTGGATCTAGCATGTTCCCCTCTACTTTTAATCCCGTTATTGGGTTAGGCCTATCCAATACATAGTATTCAAGCCCTCGTTTAGCTGCTGCTTCCATCGTAAAGGCCATTGTGTAAATATACGTATAGAATCTGACCCCAATATCTTGCATATCAAACACCATCGCATCGAGTCCATCTAGCATTTCCTCGCTTGGCTTTTTAGAAGTACCATATAAGCTGTATACGGGTAGTCCGGTTCGTTCATCTAGTTGATCAGCGACGTGATCACCAGCAGTTATATTTCCCCGAAAGCCGTGTTCAGCCCCAAATATCTTCGAAACATTATATTTATGCTTTACTAATTGTTCAACACCGAGCTTTACATTGTGTGTAACAGAAGTGTGATTTGTAACCATTCCCATTCTCATATTTTTTGAGATTAATGCTTTCCCACCTAGTAATTGATCAAGTCCTGTAATCACCACGTCTGATCATCACCCTTTCTTGTTACTTCCTATCATACATGAAGTATAGGACCAACGAAATAAAATATCGTAAAAAATCAATAAATAAGAAATAAATTATCAATGAATGTAAAAAAAGCCGGAATCACCAGCCTTTTCTATCTTTCAACCGTTATTTTTTTATTTTATGACCCTCGACCGCAACTCTCGTCCGTTCTAAATGTTGGATTGTTTGATCATACATACGACTAGCGACAGAAAGAAATAAAATATCGATCACATTTAATTGAGCTATTCTTGAAGAGGTCGCGGCACTTCGGAAACTACTTTCTATTGAAGCTGAAATATATAATCGAATATCCGCTTTATCTGCTACAGGAGATTTACCGTATTTTGTTAAACTAATCGTACAAGCACCGTTTTGTTTAGCCAAATCGAGTACTTCCACTATTTCCTTTGTTTCACCAGAATAGGAAATTCCAAAGACGACATCTTGATCATCAGAATTCACAGCAGCAGTTGCAGCCAAATGGAAATCAGAATACGTATTACATTTACGATTAATTCTCAAAAACTTCTGGTGAGCGTCTTCTGCAATAATCGAAGAGGCACCCACTCCATAAAAACTAATATGTCTTGCTCTTTGAATCGCTTGAATCGCTTTCTCCATTTCATTCCGACTTAGCACGTCAACCGTTTCGCGAATGGCTTGAATACCATTGTTTGAAACTTTATTAATGATGTCCTCAACCGATTCATTCGGCAAAATATCATGATATTTTTCTTCCAGTGGTCTTTGTAAATCTCCTGCGATACGCAGTTTCAATTCCTGAAATCCTTTAATTTCGAGTGATTTACAGAGACGGACAATCGCTGCTTCACTCGTATGACTCTTTTTTGCCAACTCTGCAATTGTACTGTTCACAGATTGAAGCGGTTCTTTCAGAATGAAGTCCGCTACTCTTCTTTCAGAAGGGCGGAGCGATTCTAGCATATCTCGAATAATGGTTAATCCACCATTCATCATTAGGCACATACCTCTCTCACAATCGTTATGGAAATCTTATCAAATACTCGTTTTTACCTTATTCGAGACACGTTTAGATATTCCTTCCTTTATAAGTGTCATTTATAGCCCTTGATTGATTAACTTCTGTACAAGGTGCTCTTCTAATTCGATTCCAATACTATGCCATGCCGCAGCAATAGTACCGATAATAGGCGAAGCTACGGGAACAATCAACTGTGATCGAATCGGGTGATCTTTAAGCATTTGTTCGATTGTCGGAACAAACCAATCCGAACGACGATATACACCACCCGTTAAAACAACAGCTATTGGCGAGAGTTTGTTTTCTTCGATACTCTCATCCGAAAAAAGCTTGGTTAGTAGCCCTCCGATTGATTGGGCCATTTTCTCGGCAGCCTTGTTTAATATACGAATCGACTCCGTATCCCCATCATCTGCCGCTGCTACGACGAGTTGACTTAAAGGTGCAATGACTTTACGAGCCATCCCCATTTCATAAATGGCGTTAATTAATGTAGAAGGGATATCCATATTCATTTTATGTAAAATTAATCCCGTTAACTTCGTCGGCAATCCAAGTCCATCTTCGTGATCAAATACCGCCTTGAGTGCATCTCTACCAATGGCATAGCCGCTACCGGCATCATCGGTTAGATATCCCCATCCCCCTACTCGACCACGTTGTCCTTCATGATTGATCCCAAAGGTAATAGAACCCGTTCCCGCAATGTTAACGATTCCTGGCTTGCCAAATGTACCGGAATATAAGGCGTTTACTCCATCTATGTCAAGTGTAAACTTCTCTGTATTTGGTATTAAATAAGTGAAAACTTCGTACATCCAATCATAATTTTCCTTCGTACCGATACCCGACATACCTGCAAATACAGCCGATAAAGAATCTATTGTTAATCCGGCATCTTCGGTAAGTCGGTCGATGAGATTTTTTAATTCTTGCTTTACCTCACCACGATCAACACTATTGGGATTGGTTGCCCCAACCGTATGCCGAGCAACAACCTTCCCCGTATCGTTGGCTATAACTCCGATTGTCTTCGTTCCACCGCCATCAATTCCTAGAACATACATCGATATCCCCTACCTTATATACATTCGTATTTTCCCATTATAGTCCAATGAAAAAATAAATCCATTTATTAAACATTTTTGTTTACAAAGTTGTATAATAGGATTATAATGACTTCAACGAAGAAAATACATAACAAGAAGAAAAAGGATGATTCACTATGTCACATCTTGTAAAAGACCAACGTCTATATAAACTGCTTGTAGCAAATATCTTTTCATCAATCGGATCAGGGATTACGATGATCGCCATACCATGGCTACTTGTAAATCGACAAGGTGGAGATCAGCTTTACGGTTATGCCGCATTGTTAATGACTCTGTTTCTCTTTTTTGTTTCACCTTATGTTGGGGTCATTATTGATCGCGTATCCCGTAAGAAAATGCTTCTCATAAGTGAAGTATTCGGATTTGTTGGGGTTAGCTTCTTTGCATTTTGGGGGTTTTCAAGCGGGAGTTATGAAACGTGGCATCTCATTGGAATTTACGTCAGCTCCTCCATTTACTTTACGTTTCATTATCCAACTCAGTTTGCATTCAATCAGGAAGTGTTTGATCGATCACAATATCGGACATTGAACAGTGTGATGGAAATACAAGGCCAGACGGCATCGATGGTTGCCGGAGGGTTAGCGAGTATTCTTATTGAAGGAATCGATCTTGGGTTGCTCTTACTCCTTGATGCTTCAACTTATATCGTTGCCTTTATCCTGATCTCGACCATTCCTTACAGGTCAACTATTACAACCAACAAGAGCAAGGTGACGATTTGGTCGAACATGGTCGAAGGCTTTCTTTATTTAAAGGAAAAACCTGTACTCATCCTCTTCTTTATCTGTTCTTTGATGCCGTTTATTGGGGTTATGGTAGGTAATTATTTATGGCCTGTTTATATCGCGAAAACCCTTCAAGCTGATGCAACAACTATGGGTCTTGCCGATATGATGTACGCGATTGGAGCTGTGATGGCGGGTATCCTCATCCCGCTCATGATTAACAAATGGGGCGCCTATCAAACGGTAAAAGTAACAGCTATCATCTTTACCGTTGGTGTACTGACTGCGGCGTGGATTCCGGTCATCTTTCTTTTTCTACTCGTGAAAATATCACTGGGGTTTGGTAATGCGGGAACGAGAGTGGCACGAAATACGATTATGATGGAAATGGTTCCTAATCATTTAATTGGAAGAGTGAATAGCTTTTTTACAGTAGTAGGCCTTGGATTCCGGGTATCGATGATTGGCTTATTTACACAAACAGTAAAGTATACAAACGCATCCGTATCCCTCTCGATCATGGGATTTGTATTAGCGATTGCCGTGGTCGGTGTTTTGATGAGCCATCGGTTGTTTTCGGAAGACAAATCTTCTGTATCCGTTCAAACCACGGTATAAATTCATAAACGAAAAAGCGAACTAAACTCTTATTGTTTAGTTCGCTTTTTTTAGGATTTCTATTCTATTGATTCAACCGCTCTTCCAATCTTGCTTTTTCCTCTTCAAATCCTGGCTTACCGAGAAGCGCAAACATGTTCTTCTTGTACGCTTCCACTCCTGGCTGATCGAACGGATTCACGCCAAGCAAATATCCGCTAATACCACACGCCTTTTCAAAGAAATAAACGAGATTTCCAAAATAATATGGGGATATCTCCGGTACCACTACTATAAGATTCGGTACTCCACCATCCATATGGGCAAGTAGGGTTCCTTCAAATGCTTTTTTATTGACGAAATCCATCGTTTTTCCTGATAGGAAATTCAAACCATCAAGATTTCCTACTTCTGTTTCAATCGTTATATCAACATTCGGTTGTTCAACATGAAGAACGGTTTCGAAAATATTCCGTAGTCCATCTTGAACATATTGACCCATCGAATGAAGATCGGTTGAAAAATCTACCGCACCTGGGAATATTCCTTTTTGATCTTTCCCTTCACTCTCCCCGAACAGCTGCTTCCACCATTCGGATACATAGTGCAGAGAAGGTTCGTAATTAACCATAAGCTCCGTCGTCCTGCCTTTGTGATAAAGCGCGTTTCGTACGGCTGCGTACTGATAACAAGGGTTATCTGTTAATGATGGCGTGCTGTAACTAGCGTAAGCATCTCTTGCGCCATTCATCATCTCTTCAATATCAATTCCACTTACAGCAATCGGCAACAGCCCAACTGCCGTCAGAACGGAATATCGACCTCCGACATCATCGGGAATGACGAACGTTTCATACCCTTCTTCGTCCGCAAGCTTCTTTAATGCCCCTTTAGATTTATCCGTCGTTGCATATATTCGCTTCTTCGCTTCTTCTTTACCATATTTCTTTTCTAACAGATCTCGAAATATTCGAAAGGCAATCGCTGGTTCCGTCGTCGTACCTGATTTAGAAATGACGTTTACAGCGATTTCTTTATTTTCTAGAAGTTGAAGCAAGTGTGTGAGATAGGCTCCGCTAATGTTATTTCCAGCGAAATAGATTTCCGGCGTTTTCCGCTTATCTTTAGGCAAGAAATTATAAAACGAATGAGAAAGCATTTCGATCGCTGCTCTCGCCCCGATGTATGAACCTCCGATACCGATAACGACGAGTGCATCTGCTTGCTGTTGGATACGGTTGGCCGCCTTTTGAATGCGAGAAAATTCTTCCTTATCATAATCCAATGGTAACTCGACCCAACCGACATAGTCACTGCCTGTTCCGGTCTTCTTATGTAACATTTCGTGAGCGAGAGCAACTTGAGGTGCCATCTGCTCAACTTCATGTGTTCCAATAAACGGTAAAACATTATTGTAGTTAAACGAAACTTGTTTTTTCATGATAAAGGTTCCTCCTGAGTTCGGTTAGCTTATTCTCCTTCATAAACATAATGCCTTAAATCCATTGTATAGAATTCCCAACCATCAGTCCAATATGTTACTGAGAGATATATCCTCTTAAAAAATTAAAAACCAAGGGCAATGAATGCCCTTGGCGATCTATGTGATCATGGATTCGAAGAACCCATGAATTCTAGCGATCTTGTGCGTTACCCATAATATCCTGAGTATCTCCTTCAAAGACCACTGGTTTGTCTGTTTCATTAATAGAAACGAGAGCATATTTATAAGTTATCACTTGGATATAATTCATATTTGGATCTGGCAAAGTTAATTTTACCGTGGCAACTACTTTGTCTGTCTGCTCTTCTACTTTAGTAATTTCATAACCGTATCCCGGATGTGCAACCGCAGAACGGAATAGAATGTAAGTCTTTCCTTCATACGTTTTACTTCCTGTTACCCTTGTTTTCTCCGTACTTTTCACCCATGTATTGATTACCGTAGGTATTTGGCTATCTTCTTTAATGACGGTCATCTCCATTTCCTTCGTATCGTTTTTCTCGGAAAGTATAATGGTATTTTTAGCTCCGTCCCATTTCACGTCATGACCTAATGCTTTTCCTAAAAACGCTACTGGGGCATATGAAGTACCTTTATATATGAGTGAAGCAGGTACGTTTTCTGTTCCGTTGAAATACATATATTTTTCATCGCTTCCTTCGATTATTTGACCGTCTTTCATAAACTTAATCGCTCTTTGATACACCTCTAGAGTAGTCATGTCTGATGCCGCAAAACCAACACCGCTAATGAGCAGACTTCCCACAATAACTCCTCCTATGAATGCACCGATTTTTTTCTTCATTATCCTATTCACCTCTCATTAAATGTTCTACCCACTCAGACGAAAATTAAAACAAAATGTTGCAGTAATAATATTTATTAACAATAAGACTGGAATCCCAATACGAAACGAAAGGTGGGCGGTTTTATGATGAAAATGTATCATTCCAGCCCACACGCCAGCCGCACCCATAAGTACTCCGACGATAAAAAAAGATCGTTCCGGAATTCGTGTTCCCCTTGATCTCGCATTCTTCTTATCTTTGAACATGAGATAATAACCATATATATTGATCATTACGAATCCTATACCGAAAATCACGTAAGATTTAGTGATCCAACCCGCTAAGATGAATATAAGAGCGGATGATATAACGATGATTCGATTTTTTAAATGTCGATGGTATTGCTGTAGATTCATCCTTAACATCCCCTTCTTTTGAAAAAAACCCACAGCACTTATATCAGGCTGCGGGTCTTGGTTGATTGTCATGATAAGAATATTAGATTCTGAGCTTTTCTTATTTTTTACCTTTTTTAACGTTCATGTTTTGCATCATACGGTTAGCTTGTTGCATCTGCTTAGGATTCAAATTCAGTCCCATTTGCTTTGCCATCGTCTGCATTTGCTTCGGATCCATCGTCATATTTGTCATTTGACGCTTAAGAAACCATACTCCAGCAGCAAATCCACCTGCCAAACCGATAATGAGTGTAATAATTGGAATGATAATATCCATCTTGTGTGCCTCCTTGGACTTGTTTCAATTTCCTATTGTACCATGGAAGTTCAAAACAGACCAATCATAAATAACCTTAAAAATCGTTAAAATTCGACAGGTCATTTATGATAAAATAACATGGAATAGGAGGAATCTACGATGTACGAACAACCCTATATCGATTATTTAGTACAATTTCATGGTTCACGCGATTACTTTGAATGCCATGAAATATTAGAGGAACATTGGAAAGATGCTCCCCTACATGAACGACGTAAAGTTTGGGTAGGTTTCATTCAAATCGCCGTTGCCTTGTACCATCAGAGACGTGGCAATTTCGCTGGTGCAAAAAAGATGCTTAGCAGTGCGATTGAAATACTGATAAAAGAACCTTCCTCAATCGAACGATTGGGTTTGAATTACGATACTCTTATATCTCAACTGAATAGCCGCTTAAAGGAAATAGTGGCTGAGCTTCCATATACGAGCATGAACCTCCCGATTACGGATCCAGCACTCCTTGAAACATGTAAAAATGAATGCCTACGCTGCAATTGGACTTGGAGTGCATCAAGTAATTTAAATGATCACTTTCTCCTTCATAAGCATACTGAGCGTGATCGCTCAGATGTCATCGCCGAAAGAGAGCGACAAGCCCAACTACGAAACCAAGGTCAGTAATTACTTCTTACTTACAAAGCTCATAAATCGCTTGAGCGTAAATTGCAGTAGCCTTTAGCAAGTCATCGATCTCAATGTACTCATCACGCTGATGTGCCGTGTCCTCACGTCCTGGAAACAGGGGACCAAATGCGACTCCCGCTTTAAGTGAACGGGCATACGTACCGCCACCAATAGAAATAAGTGTCGCTTCAAGTCCAGTCTGCTCCGTGTACACACGTTGAAGCGTTTGAATGAGTACATGATCATTGTTTACGTGATGCGGCACTTGATTGGTCAATCGACCAATCTCGAAACCTTCAATACTAATAAGATCTCGGAACGTTGCCATCATAGTTTCGTAATTCGTCTTGACCGGATATCGCAAATTTAACGTCAATGTGCCCCCGTCATCCGTTGTGTATCGAAGCACACCAACGTTAATCGTCAACGGTCCTGTGATGTCATCTGAAATAGCAATTCCAAGAGCTTCCCCACGAGAATCTTCATGGAAATATTTCGTCGTGAAAGTAAGGAATTTTTTTGCATGATGATCTACCTGAATCCCACTTAAAAATTTTGCAAGAATTAAGCCTGCATTGATCCCTTTTTTCGGTTCCATTCCATGCACAGAGACGCCATCCATCGTCAACACAATTTCATTCTCTGTCTGTTCATACTGACCCTTTCTTCCTAAAACGGAACAGTACTTTCTAAACTCGCTTTCTATCTCTACTCCACTATTGTTAAGCTTAAGCACCGCTTTTGCCTGATCGGGAACCATGTTTACCCTTTGACCCGCTTCAAATTTTAATAGTTGAAAGGGCACATCTGTATTGGTCTCTTCTGATTTCTGTTGATTTATTACAAAATTACATATTCCCTTCTCCGCATAAATAATTGGAAAGTCAGCATCAGGCGCAAATCCGATCGTTGGCATTTCTTCCTCTTTAAAATATCGTTCAACACACTGCCATCCACTTTCTTCATCCGTCCCAATAATGAGGCGAATTCTCTTATTAACAGGAAGACCCAAGTCTTTCACTAACTTTAGCGCATAAAAAGCTGCCATTGTTGGCCCTTTATCATCGATTGCTCCGCGCGCGTAAATGCGCCCATCGCGAATGTCTGCACTGTACGATGGTGAAGTCCATCCTTCCCCTTCAGGGACAACGTCGATATGACACAATATGCCTAGCAATTCTTCCCCTTGTCCGTATTCTGCATGAGCAGCGTACCCTTCAATATTTTTCGTCGTAAATCCGTTGTTTTCGCATTTATGTAATATGTAGTCTAAAGCTTTTGCAATTCCTTCTCCAAATGGGGCATTAGGACCCGCTGTCTTTTCGTCTGAAACACTTTTAATACGCAGAAACTCTTGTGTAGATTGAATAATTTCTTCTCGTCTTTGCTCCACTTCTCTTTGCCAATTGATTGTCACCGTCATCACTTCAACTCCTATTAGGGGATGTATGCTCGTAATGTTTTTTATTGGTTTTTGATCCCAAGTAAATTCATAAAGTCCACCGTAGCAAGTCTTGGTTTTTATTTACTCACAACAACTTGATATGCGTCTGAAACATCTTTAAAGTAGTGAATCTGATAACTACTTTCTTTCTGTTCAACTTTTACATTATTCTTCTTCACTTTTAACACCATCCTCGTCATTTAATTTTCTCAACTATTTCTTTGAGAGATTGTTCAAGTGATTGTGCAGGAGTAATATACGCTTAATAATACTCACCTCTCACGACTTATACAAATCTATTATAGTATGCCAATTTGCCGTTCCCTTTAAACTATCAACTTAATATATTAAAGCATGTCTAATAGAGAGGAGGTCATGCCTTATGATTGTATGTTCAACTGGACAAATTGCTGCATCGTTGCTATCTCTTGTAACTATCCGTGTTGATGTTATGAATAAAACCGAATTTACTCAAGCGGTTAGAGTTTTAGTTTTTGATACTTCAGTTTCTCTTAAAACATTAATATTTGATGAGACTTTTACTATTGATCCTGCTAGTGGAGATTTCCGTTCTATCTCACCCACGATTTTTCCTGATCAATATGAAGTTGTAGTACGTTCAAATACTACAAATATAGTCCCTTATATTTCCGGAATAACAACACTAGAATTAGCAGATCCTTTAGCTTCGTTCAAGTATGGCGATTTATTTATTTTTGAGCATTTCGGAGTAGTCACTGCTCCTTAGATATTAAAATAATTAAAATTGTGTCTCATAATGTAAAAGTTATGGGATTTTTTTATTTTGTTGATCATGAATACAAATCCGTTCTAACAGTCTCTTTAGACTCTAATATAATTTCGTCATGATTGCTTTTTATAACTTTCTCTTCACAAATAAGACAATATTGATATTCCTTTTTTTGATGATATAAAGTAATTGGATGACTGCATTTTCGTATAATGTTCACCTTAATTTAATTCACTTAAAGCCTCACGATTTCTATCAATATCATTACCGAACGGATAATAACTTCTATATCTCGAATACCAGTAATCTCAGCATACTTCTCTCTAATAATCTCAGTCACAGTCTTATCTTTATGAATGACAATATGTTTTCAATTACGATTCGTACACATCGAACCGATCGTTGAAAAAGTCAATTTAAATTGAAATGCAATTCTATGTATGTAATTATACCAAAAAAAAATGAAGAAAAAATGCCTGGACACCAGGCATCTAATCATCTTCCTTTTTTTCTTTTTTCTTTCCGCTATCTTTGTCTTCGCTCTCTTTATCTTCATCACGATCATCATTATCATCATCGTCATGTTTTTTCTTCCTTGGCTTATTCTTCTTTTTAGGATTGCCGAACTTTTTAGCTTCGATCGTACCATTAATTAGCTTAGCTCTACCTTTCTCAGGTCTATAGTGGGCTGGAGCAACAAACTTCTCGACCGGTTCTCCTTTAAGAGCTCGCTTCATCACTTCTTTAAAAATTCGCGCTGTCACTCCGGAAGGAGATAATCCATCGTGTGAAACGAGGTAATGCTCCGAATCTGTATGCTCGTATCCTATCCAGACCGCGCCAACGAGGCTAGGGGTATAGCCTACAAACCAAGCATCTTTAGCAGCGTCATTTCTTGAATTGATAATAGATTCAAATTCAGCCGTAGAAGGCAATTGTGTTGTTCCCGTTTTCCCCGCCATCGGTCGTTCAAACCTCGCTGCTCGACCTGTGCCCTCGGTCACAACCTTCTGCATCATCAGCGTCATTTCATAGGCGGAATCTCGATCGATCATTTCTGTATGTTCCGGTTTTGCTTCAGCGATCACTTTATCCTGGTGATTTGTTATTTTCGTAATCGCGTACGCTTCTGACTTCTTCCCTCCATTCGGGAACATCGTATACGCTTGGGCCATTTGCAATGGTGATGTCCCCATGTTCAACCCACCGAGTGCAATGCCTAGTTTACGATCTTCATTACCAAGTGGAAGTCCAGCCCCTTTTGCGAATTCCATCGCATAATCGATGCCAATTTCCTTCAATAAGGCTACCGCTGGAACGTTATAGGACTGTATTAATGCCTCTTCAATCGTCACCCAACCATGAAACTTATTTCCATAGTTGTTCGGTTTATAATGTCCGAAATCTGTTTCCACATCGTTGATTAAATCGAACGGTCGATATCCTGCTTTTAAGGCTGGAGCATAAACGATTATGGGCTTTATCGCGGATCCCGGCTGACGGCTTAATTGTGTCGCGTAGTTCATCGTTCTAAAACCATCTCGTTCTCCACGCTGACCTACAATCGCTCGAATGGCTCCGGTTTTCGAATCCATCATAACGATCCCACTCTGTATCTGTTGATCTTCTTTACTCTTTGGGAACAAAGAATCTTCCTTATAAACAGTTTCAGCTGCCTCTTGCACTTTCGGATCTAAGTTCGTGTAAATATGCAAACCGTTCGTCAGAACTTCTTCTTGCGTCAAACCATATTTTTCAATTGATTCGTCAATGACATGATACACATAAGAGTGATATTTACTTGCTTCATTAACTGTGGATTTCTCTGCTAGAACGATCTCTTCAGCAATCGCTTGATCCCGCTGTTCGATCGTAATCTTGCTGTGTTCTACCATCATCTTCAACACGAGATTTCTACGTTCCTTCGCCTTAGTCGGATAATCGGCAGGGGAGTAAGAAGTAGGCGCTTTCGGCAATCCGGCGAGCAAGGCGCATTCTGCTAAAGTCATATCCTTTGCTTCTTTACCGAAATATTCATTGGCTGCTCGCTCGATTCCCCAAGCTCCCTCACCGAAATAGATATGATTCAAATACTTTTCCATTATTTCTTCTTTCGAATACGTCTTTTCAATTTTCAACGAAGCGACGGCTTCATTCACTTTTCTCGTTAACGTTTGTTCGGAAGTGAACAACATATTTTTCGCTAATTGCTGCGTAATCGTACTTCCACCTTGAACGACTTTCCCAGCCTTCACATCCTCATAAAGGGCACGTGCGATCGCATACACATCTACACCGTCATGTTCATAAAACCTTACATCTTCAATTGCTACGATGGCGTCCTGCATCATGATTGGGATTTCTGCAAGGGGTACGTATTCGATTTGTGCGTTCGTTAATTCGGTAATAACATCCCCGTAGCGATCGTATATGATTGTTGAACGTGGCGGTTCCTGACCTAATTTAGAAATATCCGCATTGGCATACATTGTCATCCCCGTCTTCAATCCCCATCCACCCGCGATTATCGTAATGAAAAGAAATACGAGAAAGATGACACGAGCCATTCGTTTTACGCTTCTATATACGTTTTTCCCTTTATTTTTTTTAACGCTTTCGTTATGATTCATTATTTTCCCTCGCTAACTCATGTTGTTTTCTTTTATAAAAATAGATTCCCTTTAAGAAATGTTTAAACTTCCTCTATAATGTTCATCAAGAAACCCATTATTGTGGGGGTAGCAACGATATTCATATTTTTCAGTCTTAAGACGGATTGAAAGACAATCCCATGACTGTATGATAGAAATAGGTTGAATGTTACATTTAAATCAACAAAAAAGGAAGGCACGCACTTACAACGAAATAGTAATGACAACGATAATTTTTGATTTACACATTTAAGAAGGGAATGTTATCCATGAATCTCATTTTTAATAGGTTTACATGGGCAATACTGCTCATCGGTTTCGGAACAGCATTACTACTCGATTATGGTTTTGGATATTTCACATTTAATATAAAAGAAATTTTCATTACGTACTGGCCCGTTGTATTTGTTCTTATAGGATTGGAATTACTATTCGTTGGTATCACCGCCTTAATATATGTTAAACGTCGGTCCTCCTCATGGTTTGGAAACATCGTATGGGGATTGTTGTGGATGTCAATCGGTGGAGTGTTGATAGCCGATAACCTGAACATACTGGAACTTAGTTGGGGAGATTTTTTTACCATCTTTTCAGCGATTGCCATTATTTTAATCGGGGTTAGCGTTCTTTTCGGAAAATCAAAGATCAATTTCAACTCAACAGGAATCCATGGAGCGATAGATGATGAACAAATTGAAAAGTCTGTTGAGGATAAACTTAAAGAGAAATTCGGAGAGAATGTAGATCCAAGTGATCAAGCCAAATATGAATATTTCAAAGAAAAATACACCAAGGACATGCAAAAGTTCAACAGTGATAAAAGCCACTTCTACTTCCATACAGATAGTGATCACATGAATAAAGCGTTCGGTGAATTTAAAATGGAAAAAGTGAAATTCCCGAAAGAAAAGATTAAATTCAATAAGATGAAACATGAAAGTCAATGGATCGGAGATTTCAAGCTCGGACAATCTCATTGGGAAGTAAATGATATGGAAGTTGCTCATGGGATCGGAACTGTTGATATCGATTTTGGAAAAGCGATTTTTCCAGAGAAAGAAGTAACCATCATCATTTCCGGATGGATCGGAGAAGTTGACATTGTCTTACCTCCAGATTTACCTGTCTCCATTAACGCTAGTATTCGACTAGGAAGTATGGAAATTCTGGGACACGAGCTCGATGGAGTGAAACGAGAATTTAGTAATGTGACGGAAGGTTATGAGTCGGCGACAAAGCGTTTGAATCTTATTATCCGATTTGGAATAGGCGACGTGAACGTCACTCGACATGTTTAGTTCATCCCGCTTCAAAACGATCGTTTGGCAATTCATTCAGACTCATATGTTCGTTGGATTATTATCTTTTCTTACGATGCTCCTCATTCCCATTGTTATGGCCGTGTTAACATACGGCCTCTTCCCTTCGTTCAGACTAGAAATGATACAGACTTTAGCGAAATTGAAAGAAGATTGGAGCCCATTAATCTTCTTTTTCATCATGAGCCTCCTCATCTCGCTATTGATTATTCTCCTCATTGCCGTTGTGTTTGGATTTATTTCATCTAAGAAGGTTAAGGACCGCTTACAATTACTAAGTCGAGCTGCCACAACGTTTTCCCAAGGGAACTTGCGCTATCGGCTACCGGTAGAAGGAGAGGATGAAATATCTGATCTTACGTCTGGATGGAATGCGATGGCAGAACGAGTAGAAGAACAGGTAAATGCATTACAACGACTTTCCGAAGAAAATGCTTCCCTCGCAGAACAATCCGCACAAGGAGCAGCATTAGAAGAACGTCAACGATTAGCTAGAGAACTTCATGACTCCATAAGCCAACAGTTATTTGCGATGAACATGACGGCAGCGGCAGTTGTGAAACAGATAGAAAGTTCTGACGTACCATATAAATTGAAGCAGCAAATCGGCTACTTAGAAGAGATGGCGGCATCGATTCAGAGTGAGATGAGAACACTGATATTCCATCTTAGACCGATTCAGTTGGAAGGACAAACATTGGTGCAAGGGGTCCGAAATCTATTAAGAGATTTAGAGGAACGGCACGACTTACCATCTGATTTTCTCGTAACGGATGAAGAATTAACTCTACCTGGGTGGGAGAATCATCTCTTCCGATTGATTCAGGAAGCTATCTCTAACGTTCTAAAGCATGCGAAAGCGAGTCGCGTTCATGTCTCCATTATGAAGAAGTCTAATCGATTGTTTGTAACGATTGAAGATGATGGAGTCGGTTTCGATTTCCATGCACATAAACGACATGATTCTTACGGACTTAACACGATGAAAGAACGTGCCGAAGAAATAGGAGGCGTTCTCGATCTTTTCAGCGAGCCAAATAAAGGAACCCGAGTTAGGGTCTATATCCCTTTAACAGTGGATCTATGAGAAATAAAACATCTGATGAGGAGATGATAATATGACTACCCCTCCAACGATAAAAGTTCTAATCGCCGACGACCACGATATGGTTCGGCGCGGTCTTGTTGCCTATTTGCTTACCGAAGATTCGATCGAAGTTGTTGCAGAAGCTCCTAATGGAAGCAAAGCTGTGTTGCTTACGGAAGAGCATAATCCCGATGTTATTTTAATGGATCTTATCATGCCTGAAATGGGAGGAATCGAAGCAACGAAGGAAGTAAAGAGGGTAAGCCCGAACAGCCAAGTTATTATCCTAACGAGCTTTGTAGAAGACGAACAGATTATGGCCGCGATTGAAGCAGGGGCGTTAAGTTATCTATTAAAAACAGCCAGAGCCCATGAAATCGTGGAAGCCATTCATGCTGCTGCAAGAGGAACGCCCGTGCTTGAGCCTCAGGTCGTAACGACAATGATGCGTGGGCTAAGGAAAAAACAACCCGCTCTGCACGATGAATTGACGAATCGCGAGATGGAAGTGCTCGTTGTATTAGCAGAAGGGAAATCGAATCAAGAGATTGGCGAAACGCTACATATTGGGATTAAGACAGTGAAGACGCATATAAGTAACATCCTCGCCAAGCTTGAGGTCGAGGATCGAATGCAAGCAGCGCTTTATGCGGTGAAGCATGGGTTGAAACGTCAGTGATGTTTAAATTGAGAAGAGACACACCCTTTACACATGGGTAGTGTCTCTTCTTTTATGAATTATCTATCCAGAACCTTTTTATGACGTTCCCATCTTCCTCAATATAGTTCGTGTCAGGTACTCCACCATTATTAATAATTGTCTTTTCAGAAGCGATATTGCCATCATCACAGACAACAAGAACGTTGCTTATGCCTAATTCTTTTGCTTTTTCTAATGATTGGGACAACAGTTGGGTAGCGTATCCTTTTCTTCTTTCCGAAGGACGAATTCCGTAACCAATATGACCACCGGCATTTAATAATTTTTCCGATAATCGGTGTCGGATGTTCACTACTCCAATGATACAGATATCTTCAGATACTAACCAGAAAGTAGAGTCTGATACCCAACCTTCAGGGAGATTCTCCCCTTTCTCGTTATCTAATAAGAATTGAAGCATTCCTTGGAAGTCAGTTGGGTCTTTACTAATGACCCACGGAACCATGTCCTCGCCACTTTCTTTCCATTCCTGATAGAAAGACAGATATTGTCCGTGTAGATCCATTGTCGGTTTTGTTAAAAAAACAGTGTTTCTCATCGTAATCACCTATTCTTTATTGAATATTTTTTTATCTTTATATACTAATATCTAACATCTAACTTCTACTCTCCAGCTACTAATACAACCGTTTCGTATAGCTTTCTTAGTTCTTCAAGTTGATCGATTGAGGTGATCTGTTTACCGAATATTGGCTTCATTATGGCTCTCCTTTCATACAGTTACTTGATGAACTTATTCTCATTAGACAGCAAATCTATTTTTTCAACGACTTGAATAAATCTCTGTTTTTCACTTTCGTTGAATGTTAGTTCTTTAACATATTTCTTATTGAGCAACAATCCATTTACAGTCATATCATGATTAATAATGTTTGCGAATTTCTCATTTTTATAGAATTCATCAAACCACTGATGTTCTCTCTTTAATCTCTTAATTTTTCTTCTGATTTTTCTAGATTTAGATCTTTCTTCAAAAGTACCAAAAAAAAACAACTCGATGATAATTTCAATGATGACTGCTATTATTTCACCCATAATTGCACCTCATAAAATCAATTTACAATTGGAAATAACACGCTTGGACAGTCCCGTATTCATAAATACATTTGTAACTGTTCCATATTTTCTTTATAGAAATCACCATCAACTTGTCCTCTTATGCCACACCAGGTAATTCATCCATAACGTGACTCTCCCGATCTCAGCAATCCCCCATCCTGAGTTTGGTCCACGGTGTTACGATTCCCTCCTACTGCATTATAAAACGAATAAAATGGTAATGCTCGTTCAATATTCGGTAGAGGCCTAATTGACTGATAACCACGAATAAACGCTTCCTTGGTTCCTGAGTACAGATCCCATACATACAACTTTACCTTTGTAAAATCGGCATCAGCGGAACCTCCGCGCGTACTCTCAAAATCTATCAAACCAGTAATTTTGTTTTCGTAAATTAAAACATTTCCAGGTCTATAATCCATGTGTGTTACAACGGGTCCATCGGGCGTAGGTAAATCTTTATAGAATTCTTCAAATAGATGTAGGCATTGATCACGTAATCCCAGAGTAAGCTCGGATTGACACTCTCTTAACCATCCTTCGAAGATCGTTCTGATCCCTAGCCACCAGTCATCTGTCTCGCCTTCAACAAGATTGTAATGTTCCATTGGTATACGATGTAACTTACCTAATAGTTCTCCCATCTGAAATGCTAGGTCTTCATTTATCTCACCTACGATAGGATCACCTATAATATACGAAAGTAGGAGTGCTCCTGAACACTTATCATCACCTTCCCAGCTATTCAACACCCTTGGTACAGGCAATTTATCTTCAAGTCGTATAAGTATTTCTAATTCTCTACGTAGCTTAGGTTTGCTGAACGGAATTTTAAGAATTACCGTTTCTCCGTTCTCTAATTCAATTCGATAGACTTCAGAGCTATAAGATTCAGGAACATTATGTATACTAGAAACATTTAACTTGAATATATCAATGTAATTACTTAGGTTGTTCATCACTGATCTCCTTAGTAAAAATAATTTCTAACGCCACGTCTTCTAACAATAGGCTTCCCGAATCTAGGATTCGCTTTATCATAATTTAATCGTTTTTTTAACAGATTCTACTAATTGATTAAATTTGTCATATGAAGCTAACGTCTTATCTCTGATGTCTTCAATACAACTAATCTTGTAGAATTCTCTAGTTCTTCAACAACACGTTTGGGAATATGATCAGATATGTGAATCATATGTAAGTAAAAATACTTTGGTGTATATTGAATCCTGGCTAGCTCTACCAAGGGATCTGCTACATATTTCATATAATACATAAATGCTTCAGCAAACGTCCCTCTTTCCACATATTTAATGACTCTAGAATGTTGTTTGTATCTCGATATCAATTCCTCTACTCGTTCTTTTAAAATTTCAATATTATATTCTTCTTGTTGTTCAACGATCGTTATAACATTATATTTATCGAATATTATCTTTGGAAATTCCAGTATATCTCCTTTAACAAAAGTAGACTCACTTTGGGGTCTGCTATGACTCTGGATACAGAAATCAATAATTAAATACTCGTTACTGTTCTTGATATGATATAACTTCTGGTGTATTTTAGGATGTTGATGATTGACTTTATAATTAACATCTAGCTCTCCAAGATTAAGTAAAACTCGTTCCGTAGCGATAAAAATATCACTCTCAAATCCATCTTCCACATCAAGTACAATATCGATATCAGAATATTCATCTACTTTATCTAATCCATCAGCTCCCTCAAGCCAATATGCATACACTTTAGGGTTGTCAATAAATTCCTTCTCTATTTCCTGAATGATTATATATCTATTTATACTATTCTTCATTACGATCCCCTTCGTATGTTAATTCCTTTCAAAATACTGTCCAATCATGGTTCTATAATCATCAACATCGCTCTTAGTCTTTATCATTTCAATAACATCAAAATAAAGTTCCATTACTTCTCTTAATTTAATACTTACGTTATCCGCAGTAGTCACGATATCATATGTTTTTAATAATCGTTCCTTTTTAGTAGAATTAAGTTGATCAATATTTTTGTCAAAGTCATAGTATATTGAATTCTCTAAACACAGAATCTCAACAATTTGATTTCTAATAAAATCAATGTCTTTTAACGCTTTAATGAGGTTATTTCGTTTTATAGAGATCGTCGCACTACGAACAAACTGCCAAATAAAACTTAAAGAATCATCTAACGTATCGTCAATATTAGGCTTTTTATGTAATGTTAAAGTCTCTTCTAACTTGCTATCGATATTGCTTCCTTTATCGAAAATCATTTTCCAACTTGGTTTTGTTGCACGAAGTTTCTGTTGTGACCATACCCCTAAATCTAGCTCCAAATAATTATCAAATAAGAAACAAGACACAAAGATATCCTCTTCATGTTGATATGACTTTAATTTAATGGTCTTAAAATTGTCTTTGACAAAATCCAGTAGATTATTATGCACTTTTAATACGTTATCACTTTCATTCACGACTATTAATACATCTAAATCTGAATATTTATCTCTAAATCCGTTAGCACCAGATCCAACTAAGAGAAATCCATCCACTTCATCTATCTTTCTTGAAAACTCTACTAGTTCTTGTAAAAGTTGTTCTCTCTCACTGGCTGAAAACATAAAGCCTCCTATACACGAAAATATTCGTTAGCATTTTCCTCTTGTCTATGCTTCTGTAATTTCATTTATCATCTCTTTTATAGCCTTAATTACCACATCTGGTTTATGTAGTTGAATGGAATGCCAACTGTCTTCTAAAACGACAGTCAGTGAAACCGATCCTGTTACAATTGCATGCAACTTTTTAGATCCAATATTGATGAGCTGTCCTTCTGGCTTGTACTTTATTATCTCGATCCTTGATACTACTTGTTGTGTAATAGTCAATGGGAAGGCAAGTAAAGATATCGCGATACGAATACTTCTTTCTGAGAGAGATATACGAGATGTTTTCAATGTTCGACTCCTTTAATAATCTTCAGAGATTCATTCCGTTAACGTTTTAAAATGATAGATATTATTAATAGGATGATAAATACACTTCCTACAATTAGCTGGTATAGATCAACTTCAGAGGTCCTTAAATAGCGAAATATAAATCCTCCCATGAAAATTAATGTTCCTAGTGTCGCTAACTGTCTAAAGGGCTTTCGATTTCTCATGTGGCCTCCTTTTATCATTAGGAATGAGAATGCCGAGTCAAAACTGTTTATTGAATATAATTATTAAAGCTTCAATTCTATTCATCTATCGTTTTTCGGTACCCGTAAAAGCTTCGATATCCTAAATGTTCATAGTATGTTTGTGAGCTACTTGAGGCAAGCATCTCAATCCTCGTTTTCGGGTATAAACGATGAACATATTCAAGTAATTCCCGTCCGATTCCATAACTACGGAACTCCTCTTGTATTAATAATTCACAAATATACAGGGTGATTTGTTCGTCCGTAAGACCTCTAATGTAAGCAATGATATTCTCATCTACTGTTACTACATAGGCGATATTCGAGTTTTTCCACGATGCTTTCGTTTCTTCACCTCGTTCGACAAGGTTGTTCCAACCCTCCCGATGGTTCATTTGTTGAATATCGATAAAATCTCTATCATCATATTTTCGAAAAGTAACGGATTGCCCATTTTTTAATGTGATTTGCATGTGTGCGACACTCCCACTTAGACTTTAAAATACATTCTCTCTCTTAAACATCCATTAGATTACGGAAGTGCGGTGTTATAATAACAGATCCGCCTGTTAAACTCTAAGTATACTTGTTTTATTATTTCTCAAATCCTCAAAAAATGGTCTTTGAACAATGTTTATCTTAGTTAAATCAATTTCTCCTTGATCAAAAAATTTTAAAAGTAGTGATTCTCTGTCCGTGTCTTCATATTGCAACGTCTTACCGTCATCTTTAAATTTTCCTTTTACTTCTGCGTTTGCCTTAAACAAAAACATTACGAAAACCACTTCATTTCCATCTGGATACCGATATTCCATTCTTTTTCCACTGTATATTGAATGTAGGTTATAATCTATAACTTCTAGACCTGTCTCTTCCCTGATTTCACGAATCATTGTCTCCTCAACTGATTCACCAGGTTCCATCGCTCCCCCGGGTAATCCCCAATTGCCATAATCTGATCTCTTTTGCAATAGAATTCTTCCCTCTGTATCTTTTATAATTGCTCCTGCTGTAACTATTATTTTTCTAGTCAAGTCACTCATCCTTCTTAATGGATTATCTGGTTTTATATACGACTTTTATAATCATAGTTTGCTGGCTTTAATCAAAAATCTATGACATATGGTATCCAAATAACCTTTGTTTAAAATGTAGTTATGTACATCTCTTAACGCATCATAATATTTGTCAATTGTGAAATCTGGTATTTGCCTTGGTATAGCCTTTAAATAGTAGACAACAGCTCCAACATCATAAAATCTTGAGTTTACTTTTTCTTCTTTTGAAATCATTGTTTTGAATCCATTATTCTTCAATTCATCTAGTGCATAATTCAAATTCCAATCTTTATATTCCATTTCTATAGGACAACCTAACATTTCATTTAGTTCTTTGTCATTTTCTCCGCCAACTTGTTGTGTTATAAATATTCCATTTGGCTTCAACACTCTGCCTAGCTCTTTAGCTGAAAAAGATTCATGTCGATTCATTATGAGGTCAAATCTATTATTAGAATATGGGAGATCTTCATCATTATAAACTTGAGAGACCTTTATTCCCAAGGGCTCAAGTTTAGTTTTAGCTACTTTCACATTAGGCTCATATCCCTCTGAAGCATTTGTATCTTTCGGCAAAAATCGTTCTAGTGATTATAGAAACTCTCCTCCACCAGTTCCCATGTCTAACAATGACGTTTTATCGTTTAACATTTCAATTGTCACTAGGTTCTGATAGTTCCAACTTAAAGGAAATGAACTCATTCTACCTTTAATATAAGAGAAATCCCAACCTTCAAAATTTTGATTTACTTCATTCAGATAATGATCAAATAATGATTCCATATGAATATTCTCCTAGAATTAATGTCGTAAACCACACTAATCTTTTCCTTTAAAACTCTTTATTAGTTCTATAATTTGATCAGATTGGCTCTTTAACATTGTCGTCTTTCCTTATAAAACTTCAAAAATAGAATTGGAATAATTAATGCAACTATTACTAGTGCAGCTTGAAATAGCAATATGAATATGGGAAACAATTGAAAAAATGCAGTAGTTGGTGATGAATCTATCATGAATCCCCCTCAAATAAATTTGCTTTAAATTATCGACCTTATCGCAGTCACGGAAGAAACGTCCGTTATCTAACGTCCCCCTGAGCTGCTAGACTGGGTTAAACGTGCTCGACTTGCAACTTCTTTTGCAATACTAAATCATCTTCTTCTTTTAAATACAGAGCTTTTTCATACGTCCTAATTGCAGCTTCATTTTTAATGTCTGTAGTGACTTTTACACTTCTAACACCTCTTGTTTGTAGCTCATTTTCTAGAAATGAAATTAACAAAGTAGCAAGCCCTCTCCCGCGAGCAATTTCGTTTATATACATTTCAGTAATTTCTCCATAAAGGGTTTTATAGCAGAATGACTTAAAAGATTGTGCACAAGCAAATCCCACTGGACTCTTTTCCATAATTGCCAAAGCAACCAATTCATTAGAATAGGTTAGACTATTCTGCACTTCTTCTACCGTCATTCCCACTCCATTAAACTCATTATTAAGTCTCACAAGTTCTGCAGCATCTTCCCTACTTGCCCATCTTACATAAATTCTTGTAGAAATCATCGTTGCCACCTCCATTCAGATTTATATTGGGTCTATTCTATTTATTAAGGTCCCGGTTAATTGCGGCTAACGTTCTCGACAATCCCACAGTTGATGATTCACTTACTTCCCTTGCTTCAGTTATGGAAATTGTTTGTTAGATGATGTGATTGTTCATGCTTTCCGAGCTGTCCAGATATATTTCCATTCCTTTATTACAATTCTGTTATCATCTGTTATGTATTCATTTAGCTTATCTTTAAATATCGGATCGTTTTCTTCAACTGTATAATCCGGGTTTCCTGGAATCCCAGACAAAAATTTTGCTAGTTCTCGTTCATTAGCAAAGATTAAAACAGATTCATCGAATATTTCAATCTGAATATCGATAAATCCATTATTTAATAATCGCTCTTTTACCGTATCCAAAGCTCCCGAATGAATCCCAATGATTCTCCCTTTAGGTTTTAGGATTCTACTATGATTTAAAATTGAGGTAGGTCCTCTTCGGTTATAAATTAAATCAAAGGTGTGGTCCGCAAACGGTAAATTGTCTTTTGTCGATGCATAGACAAATTGGATATTTCGAGTTTCGCTTAACTCTAATGATTGCTGAGCCACTCTGACCATTTCAACAGAATTATCTAATCCTATAATAGATTGAGCATGATTTCCCATTTTCATAGTGAAATCGCCATGTCCGCACCCAGCGTCTAAAACATTGTCATGATCTGCAAATAGTTTAATTAAGCGCTCTTCAAAAACTAGCTCACCCGAAAGCCCTTCTACAGTAAAGCTAGCATTACTCTTGTATCCGCCGTTACGACGGGCAATCGCATCATACCATTCTACTCCCATGATTCCTCCTAATAAAACATGTTTTTTAAATCAATAGCCATATCTGAAAGCATTGTTATCGGCTGTTGTCAAGCACTAATGACTTTCCTCCAATACTTGATGAATATTCATACTCAGTCTCTCTTAATCTTGAGTTAACTCCCCCTGAAGGTAATATGTATGGTGCCATTCCATTATGAAAAAGCTCCGCAGCTTTAATCATTTGTTCAGGATGACTACCTCCGGGAATAAGAATGATATCTGATTTTTCTATAATTGTTTCATAAAAAATAAAGTCTGTAATACAATCATATGGTTTCATAATCGATTTTCCTTTCGAACCAAAATCAGGACTTAAATTCCCCGTATAATCCTTCAAATTCACTTCGAGTCATTCCGTAATGTATTTCATCGTAAAAATACCCGTTTGTGTATACCATACTCCTTAGTTGACCTTCTTTAACAAATCCCATTTTCTCGTGCAATTTAATTGACGAGTTATTAAATGAATACACATGTGGAGTAACTTTCTGGTAGCCTAATTCAAAAAAATAATAGCTTATAACTAGTAAAATCATTTCTTTCGCATATCCTTTTGCTTGGTGCTTGGGAGATAAAGCCACACCGTACTTAAATGTACCGAATCTTTTATTACATGCAAATGTGTCAATAGTCCCAACAACTTCTCCATCTAAATTTTCTGCTATCCAACGAAAAGAATCATCTTTTCTTGGTTTTTGTTCTTCTTCGAACCAGCTTGCGAGCCTATGATCTGATTGTGGCCAGTATATTACGTCCACATTTCGAGACACTTCATCATCAAATGATTGGAATAAAGCAATGTCAGCAGGCTTTAATGCTCTCAATCGTACTTTCTTTCCTTGCCAATAATTAAGCGGCATCTGTTTACCTCCATTTAAAATCAAGTCAATACTTGTCTTTTCAGTACTCTAATTCCCAAACTTCAATTGTATGGCCTTACCACCAGATAGAAATCCAATATTCTTATATAAGTTTTGTGCAGTATTTTCAGAGGTAACAAATAAGCGAATTACTGGATAATATCCAGACAATTGATCAATTGCTCTCAACATCATAAACTTTGCCAAACCATTCCCTCTGTATTGTGGTAAAACAGCAACTTCATATATTAGAGGCAACTCCTCCCAAATAGATACTAAACACACTCCAACTAAATTTGACTCAATGTCATATACGCATGAAGATGCCATTTGTAGATGCATTTGATTGTTGTGTTCGAAATAGTATTTAATGGACGCATTAGTTTCCAAAAGCGATTTCTCATCTAAAGTACCCAAAAACGATTCGAAAATCAGTTATGATATTATTGATATATCTACTTGTTTTGGGTTTTTTAAACTAAATCCATGAGGTACAACTAAAGCTAATTGTTCAGTTGGTCTAATCATGCATGATCTGGATTCCAACTGTTGAAAACTTGCATCTACAAAACTATCAATATAATCCGAAAGTACTCCTTTTGCTATAACTAAGTTGGTTTCTCCTGACATCTCTAAAACCTTGGCTTTTAAGTATTCTACTATTTCAAAAGTAATATTAAACGGTGGAATCATAAATAACGGACCAATTGCATTTTTCGATAATATAACTCCAGCAACTTTAATTTCATTATTATTTATCAACCAAAAGCAATCACTTGAACCTGAAACAACATCCTTCATACTATTCCAACTTGTTCTAAACCAAATGTTTTTTCGGTAAGTTGCAAAATATCTTGAGAATACTTTAGTCTCCACTTTGATCAAAAGGAGATTCATTGTTTCTACATTTTCTCTCATACGCAATGCTCTTTCTCGATATGAATATCACATAACGTTCTCGAAATTCTCGTAGCGGAAGATTCGAATCATTGAAATTGCATCAGTTTTAGGAATATCTTGTATAACGGCGTCCTAGAAACTCAGAAAATCTCTGGTACTAATATGTTTAATATTCTTTAACCCTCTTGTTTCTTTATTTAGAAGCATTTCATAAAGTCCATCAGGAACCAACTTCACTCTATGGTTATTTTCAAATTCACTTATCGGTTTCCAAACGGCGACATATTGCTTGTCACCTTCGACACCGCTTAAAATTTCTTGATCATAAGCAGATTTATCTATAAAGCTTGCTTCATAAATAAAATCAAACTCATGCCCAATTTGATCATAAAAAGGAAATATATTCTCAACAATTCCAATTAACACGGGATCATTGATGTCCTGTTTTATCTCCTCTTTAACCTCTCGAATCACCGTTGATTTACTATCCTCGCCATATTCAATAGTTCCACCAATAGGACGATACGTTACTACCCCATCTTCTTCTGGAAATTGTTCCAACAATATCTCTTCTTTTCGTCTGATAATACACAATGAAGATGCCCTATATTTCATTTGAGTGACTCCATTCATTATTGATCTTATCGTTACTGTCATAGTCACGGTAGAACCGCCAGTTACCTGACGTTCACCTATATGTCTGTTTCTGCTGGTCTCCATCCAAACTCTTGGCTCCATTGACTTGCCTTCTTCATAATTTCCCAAATAATCGGTTCTTTCTCATAAACATACCTTTCACGTTCATTTCTGTATAATTCCATTAATTGATATTTGACTCTCGCATATTCCCGACAATCTGCTGGATGATTTCGTAGATAATCTCGAAAGAGAAGTGCAAATTGTCCAGACCAACTTCCTTCCTCCCTCACATGAATATGAGTTCACTTCATGCCACCGCTTTCTCTAAAATAACTTTTCGTTTTGTCTGGGTTTTTTACCCTATGTACGTAACCGATACTCTCTAGCAAAGGTTTATATATTTCCAAAGTTTCTAAGAATTTCACCGATATTTGAATATCAATAATTGGCTTAGCATCAAGTCCAGTTATTGATGTCGAACCAATATGGTCTATCCTTAATGCTATGTCCCCAAGTGTAACTCTTAATAATTCACCTATATGGACAAAATCTTCTTTCCACTTTGGATCATAAGGAACCACAATAATTGGTTCTGACATGGTGCCTCCTTGTATTTTCAATCTCAAGAATTCCGTCTCCACTGAATACTCAGTCTTACACTACAAAATCTACTTAAAAATACTGCAGAGCTACATGATTGTATTTTGAAGGCTTTAGCCAACGTTACGTTAACATATTGTTAGTGGATGTTACTAACTTCTTCGATACAATCCACATATTTCCTTTTAATTCGATTGTCTATTGTTCAGTTCTTTTCGTATATGAATAAGTTAATGAAAAAGAGCCATCGAGTTAATGGTTGAGAGCCACCATGTTAACATTTTAGAGCCACTATGTTAATCGGATAGAGCCAACTCAATTATTTAGGAATAAATGGTACTAAAATAACTGGCTATATCTAAATAACAAAAAAACACCAGTGAATGGTGTTTTTTTAAGCACGGCTATATCAAACGGTTTATATCTTTGTTAGGTATTCGGCTAATTGATCGAAGGTTCCGGTAAATCCTTCCTGAACTATCTCTTGTGAAGCATCGAATGTTTTGATCTCTTCCTCAGTCGGGGATACGGGAACCACGATCATTCTAAGGGTTGTTTTTCCTTCGTCCTCTATGAACGTCATGGTATTCAGGGTTTCCATAGGCCAACTTGCGTTAAAGGGTGCACGTACAGTGTTACCTTCCTCATCAGAAAAGAAACTGGTGTAAACGATTTTTTCTGATGCAATAATTTCACTGTATACAAATTTAACCCACATTACGTTGCCGTCAACAGGTTTCTGGCTGTAATGAAAGACACCACCCGTACGGAAATCTGATTTAGAAACATTAAACGTCCATCCTTTTGGACCCCACCAGTTCTGTAGATGTTCTGATTCAGTGAATGCCTTAAACACAAGTTCACGTGGAGCATTGAAAGTATGAGTGATTTCGATTTGAGTTGACATTGTGATTCCTCCAATAATTTTAGTTATCATTCTTTTTATTTTTTCTCTTTTGCAGATCCTGCAAATAACGATCCAAGTTGTCGAATTTTTCTTCCCAAATGTCACGGTATTGTTTCAGCCATAAGTCTAATGCTTTGAAGGGCTCTGACCTCAGCTTGTAGATGCGACGATTCGCTTCCGCATCAAACTCCACCACACCCGCTTCATGCAGTACACGGAGATGTTTGGACACCTGAGGTTGGCGAATGTGAAGTCGATCCACGATTTCCCCTACCGTTAGCGGGCCCTCGCGCAGTAAATCTATAATCTGAAATCGATTGGGTTCGGAAAGTGCATTTAAAACCATCAAATTCATAACATTAAGCGAATACTCCTCTTGTGAAACAGGCAATTTCTTTCTGAAACAAATATACAATATTGGGAATATTCCATCAAGGGAATACAAGAAATAAATTTTTGTCCCAATTTTGTATAGAAAAAGAGCAATGTTAAGAATTACATAAGGTTAAATATTTCTAAACTGGACAATAACCTAACGAGATTTCTCTTATCTTAGGGGAATCGATGTATACTTTATATACAAAACACCATGATATTTCCACTCATGACGTTCTCAGTAGTTCATTAGGATTTACATATCAATTTTTACACTACAAATCTCCTTACCGTTTCATATTACCTTAGTAAATATGATTTCTAATGCCTCACCTTCTAACAATAAGCTCCCCGAGTCTTTATAACCTAACTTTCTATAGAAAAATTGTGCCTCTTCATTTGACAATGTTGACGTCATTACTAAAGAATACCCATTCTGTTTCATCTCATTTTCCCAGAAGAAAACCATTTTCTGTCCCAAGCCCTTTGATCTATAATCCTCTTCAATATAAAGCATGTTCATGAATGGACAGTTGTCCCAGAAGAAGTTGAACCTTAACCATCCAACCACTTGATTCATTTCATTCTTAAGTACGATGATTTCTTCCCTCGTAATCTTACTTTCTATGAATTGCTCAGGCAAATGTCTGTCCTTCTCCTTCAAATACGTTACATGAGACTCATTAGCAAACTCTATAATCAATTGACTAGCTCCTTGTCGTTATTCTTCTTTCATCTTCTATTAATCATTAATATATTTGATAACGTCTTCTATGAAGCTGTCTATTGGTTGTGCCGAATCAACAATGAAATAGTTATACTTAGAAGGTCTTATACTTTTATCGACCCATTCATTAAAAGCATCTTCTGAAGAAACCATTTGAATCTGACTTACCCTTCGTTCACGAATTTTTAGTCTATTATTAATTTCCTTAAAATTATTGAGATAACATTCGACATATTTGTATTTCGAATTATACTTTTCAGAAAGACTCGATCCTTTCTCTACCATTTCCGGATATAAGCAAGGACTATCAAATATCACATCATGACCTTGAGATAAATGAAAATCGATTAACGACCAGTCAATATTGTATGAAATTTTACCGGCAACTTTTGCATCGATATTGTCTTCTAAAGATTCTAATAATGCTGATTTTACTATGTCATGATCTATAACAATAGCCCCTGTATGTTTAGCTATTAGTCTTGCTAGAGTTGACTTTCCTGAACCAGGAAAGCCTGACATTTGAAGAAAAAACACAGAAAAAACCTCCTAATATTTCTCGTCATTCAAATCAATATGTAATCTATCTTTTTATCTTTCTTTTCCTAATTGGTGTAGATATTTTTACATTTTTATCCTTTTTCTGTTTCTTATCGACATTTGCGTAAGCATCACTTTTTTTCATTGCCATGAATACATAATAGCCATCGATTTCCCAAATTCTTACCCCGCCAAAAATGGATGTTAATTTTTTCATGTACCAATCTTTTCGTTTCGTTACCATATACAGCCTTCCGCCAATGGATAAGCGATTAAACCCTTTTTCAATGAACATCTTTGGTACCGAGAAATCCACATGGTAGGGTGGATGTGAAATAATTTTTGTGAAACCAGTATCATGAATATGGGAAAATCCATTACTGACGATTATTTTGATATTAGGCACTTCATTTAATACAGCATTTTCAGTTGCTGCATGTATAGCTATATCGTCATTATCGACCATTACTACATTCTCAGTACCGATTATCTTCGCAGCCAAAATCCCCACAACACCATATCCACAGCCCAAATCAAGAACTTTATCATTTGTTTCAAACTCAATGACAGACATCATAGCAAGAGTACCCTTGTCAATATTCCTAGGAGAAAAAAGTTCATTAGCCGATTTAAACTCAAATGCAATTCCTTTAATTTCAGTTTGGATCATTCATACAACTCCTCTCTTTAATATCTCTCAGAGTTTTCACAGTCTCCTTAACTTATTTTTATTGAATAAATTGCATGTTCGGCACCAAATCTCTCAAACTTTCTCTTCTAATTTCACTATATTACATCTGTTGCTTTCAATCATACTGACCCAATTCCTTTATTCTTAAGATACAATATGGTAGCAACGAAAATGTAAATCACAAGAATATTAATAAGTAATAAGAAAACATCAATCGTAACATTCTCTAAAAACCATTTACTATTACTAAGACGATTATTGTGATAAAGAGTGAAAAATCTAAACGGAAATCCATACGTAGATCTTGGAGCACCATTAGTGAGTATAATTTTTGCTGGGAGCAGCAATACAGCAAACAATGCTATCCATCCTGAGAACTGTAAAACCACTTTATTGATCTTCATAGACTTTTTCCTTTCTCAGACCTTCTCTTGTACTAGGTATTTTCTCTATTAGCAATCTAAAAAATACTTATGTATATTTTTATTATTATTCAAGACTATTCTTTTGCTTTGATACTTATCTGTTATTTCAAGAACAATGTCCATATTGTACATATGATTCCATTTAATAATATTCAGCATGTCAGCAAAGGATTGCTTATAGTTAGATTCTTCAATTCCTTACCTTGTCTTAATAAATCTCTTGATAATCCTCTAGTCACGTACAATTACGTTCGGGTAAAGAACAAAAATCAAATCGGCTTTTTCAAAGCTCTCTGAACCCCATCTATAATGAGCTCCTTCAATAATTCATGAGTCTGTTTGTATTGTACTTATCAGTCGTTCATCACGAACTTCTTCGAAATATTTTTCATCTACAATCTACCTTCCAATTAGATTTTCTTAAACAAAGGACTACTAAATCTTTGAATAGGTCCATTCCAATTCTCTTCTTGAATTTCTTCATAATTATTATTTGTGTATTCTCCAATTGTTTTTCTCCAAAATTTCTTCGCTATTTCATTTTCTTCTACTTGTGCCACTTTCCAATTTCCCTCGAACATATCAAAGACCCTAAAAGCAATATGACGTCCTACTCCCTTACGACGATACTTCTTCATAACAAAAAACTCTGCAATAGAGTAGTAAATCTCACCATTCTCTGCTTTTTCAAGCTGCCTCACCAAAGCAAACCCGGCGAGATTCCCATTGACCCTGACAAGAATTGGATGTCGGCCATCCTCGGTCCAATAATGATCAAGGTACTTATATCCATATAGCCCATGTGAATTCACATCTCCACCGTCAAATTCGCTAGAATCGTATTTATAGAATTCTAACAGGCTTCTTAATATGTGCTTATCTTCAATACTTGCTCTGTCTAATTCTAACATCATTGTTTTGTCTCTCCCTTTCTTTAATCCTTGTTAAGTGGTATTTCGCTTAATATTCCCGTCAGGGAACTCTGCCCATCCTTTATAACGCTGCTCCGCAATGCTATCTTTCATTACTCTGTTTGAAGCTTCCTCCAAGGTAAACCAGGCTATTTCATTTATTTCATCTGACATAATGAATGGGTTTTGTTCAACAAAGACAACAAATCCCAGCATGAGCATATCTGCATGATCAATATAGTAACTTTGTATGTATTTAAAGCTGGTAACATCTTGACCAGTCTCTTCCTTAACTTCACGAACTACAGTATCTTCTATCATTTCACCGTTCTTTACATATCCTGATATTAAGATCCATTCGTCTTTTACAATATGATTTTGCTTTGTTAAAACTATTTCATTTTTATCATTTAAGATTGCTATCAATACACATAACTTTGCTCGAAAGAAATAGGGTCTGCTACAATTTTCACAGAAAGGTATGAATCCCTCATCCTTAATTTCCTTCTGAATCAGCTCTGCACCACAAGTTGGAGAGTATTTATAATTCATATCTATCTTCCCACTTTTAAAATTTAGTAGTTTTATGTATGGTTATTATTATTGTACTTTCCGTTATCTAACAAATGTACTCAATACCATACTGCATCTTCCCTTATTTCCCAGTCATCGCATCTCTGACTTAAATATTCAAGTTTATTATTCATAACATATTCTTTTGCAGTAAGCACTAACGGTGAAGAGTTTCCTTCGTTAATCTTATCAATATCTATCCATTCAATCCCAGTCGTATCATCTGAAACACCATTAAAATTAGTACCCTCTTCTTTTATTACGACTTCAAGAAATATAGCAATATGCTGTATATGTGAATAATCACGAAAATCATACTTCACAATAAATTCTACAATTCCCACATTACGACTGATATTAATCTGCATTCCTGTTTCTTCATCAAACTCTCGATCAATAGCCTGTATTAATGATTCATTCTGCTCAATGGTTCCTCCGGGCAAATCATATCTGTTTCTATACGGTCCACTTGTTTTTTTAACTGTAAGTAACTTGTTATCTTTTCTACAAATTCCATAAATCCCTATGTGACGATTAAACTCTTCTTTTGTCATGGATTTCCCCTTTGGCTCTTTGTGAATTTGGCATTTGAGTTACCATATTATCAGTTTACCTAACGTTTCAATAATTTCTATATATTAAGTTTCATTCCATGAGATGACTTGTAATTCTGGCCACTTTGATTTCCATTTATTTGCTTTACTGATATAAATCTCCTCAGTTATTAATCGTTTGTTTGCCCTTATTATCAAATTAAACAAATCATACAATCCATATGGTGCATATACTTTCCAGTTATTGTATTCACGTTTTAACCCTAGTGCAGTAGCAGTTGTTGGCCAAGTACTAATTGCTTCTTCCACTGATTGATAGGGCTTTATTTCAAAGCCAAATCTTTCTCCATACCACAAATGAACCCTTGCTTGGTTCTTTATATCTACCTTGAACGGTATATCACAAAAAATTTCTTTACCCTTATTTATAATCTTATCTTCATCTTCAATACTTAAATCTTTCTCATTAAAGTAAACGATATCAATATCTTCAATCCCATAATTTAATGGACGGTTAGTTAATTCGTTCCATATGGTTTGAACAATGCAACCAGCACCAATATAATAATTGTCTAATTCTAGACTGCTTGCTCTTTCAAAAACATTTGATAACATATCACTTTTATTAATCGTTTTTATTAATACCTCTTCTGACCTTGTTTCAATTATCATCTTGTCTCCTTTAAATATGTATTTAAGGATTTTTGAATTTAGGAAAACCATAAGCCAATAATAAAAAACCAATAAATAAGAAAAACCAAACAAAGAAATTATCAAAAAACCCAGGATAGATTAGATCAAAGTTTGTCACTGTGCCGTGAGACGCATGACCCGCTGCTACTATTGAAGCAGATATTCTAGTAATTGCTCGTTCAATAGTATAAATTAAACTACTCCCAATCATAAATATTGTTCCTAAAATCTTATAAGAATTGTTCTCCATTAGTTTTCATCTCCTTTCCCTATTGGGTTAAATTTGTGTCACTTTCACCTAATGAACTTAATCTTTATATTTCCATTGTTCTTCAAACCAATGGGATATCATCTCTGCCAAAACTTCTGGTGTCTTATCATTTACGTTTATTACTGTTACGTTCGGATGGTTCATAAACCACTTCCTCTTATGTTCGTGCATCTTACTTATGTAATGATCAAAAAAGCCTCTATTTCTCAAATTATCGTTGTCTTTTCTCTGTTTTAAACTCGATAGATCTGCATCCAAAAAAAGTATTCTGTCTAACTTGCAATTTCTCAATTCCTGAATTTCTCTACTTAAAACTTCTTCAACATTCCAGTCCTGTCCAATCGATATTGGAAAATGTATTGTAAAACTCAACTTCTTCAGGACCTAAATCAATAATTGCTCTTCTTGACTCTATACTTTTATACCTATCAATTTCATAAGAAATAAACATTCTTTGGATTTCAATATAGTCTTCTTCAATAAACTTATTTAAGTTACGGCGCTTTACTTCATTAATAACTGGGTTTGGATTCTCAAAAAGAAAATACACATCAGGATGCCTTTCTTTAAGCTTGTAAACCAAGGTTGTTTTGCCTACTGCCATGCCCCCTTGTAGAGAAACAATAAAAGACATTTTGGACTTCCTCCAAATCATATTTGTAGCGCCACGGACGGCGCACGAATCACTATATCAACAAGTCAGACCACTTCTTTTCATTTTCTATTCCTCTAATACTATTAGAAAAATCTCTGCAACTCTTCATACATGTTATTTAATACTTCCGATATCCCCGTTCCACTTTCTTTATATGTAATTAATCTTCTTTCCTTTGCTAAATTCCGCCCCAACTGAACACCTAGAGGACTATCCATATAAAATTTGTCATGTAACCAATGATCTTCTGTTTTATTTACTTCAATGTCTCGACTAACAATTAAAGCAATCGAAATCTCTTCTAGACCAGTAAAAGGACCTTCAATTGTTAATTTCTTTGCTTTCATATACTCTGTAGCACCATAGAGATTTACGCTACCTGCGTGACGATCTCTTGCAGCAAAAGATAACTTCTTTATTCCGGACATATAGAGCGCCCCAAAACATTGAGGACAGGGTTCAAGGGTTGAGTACAGAAAATATGTGTTCCTTTGTTTATGTTCATTTATATCTAACTTCAACATCGCATTAATTTCAGCATGTGCTAGATTATTTGAGGTTATGTAATCTTCACCTTTAGCAGAATCATAAATCGTGTTTCTACCCCTTGTAATAATTTGCATATCCGAGTCAACAATTACCGAACCAATTGGGTTACTTCCCCTTAAATAAGATGTCCACGCTAAACCAAAAGCTTCTTGCCAAGGTAGAGTCAGTTGATCCCACATCTTTTATTCCTCCTTTGGAAACCACGCGTAGTTGACTGCATCTTTCATAGAAATCAATTTTATACTGCATCTTTCTTTTTTTTCTAGTCATCATATCTCCGACTTAGATGTTCAAGTTTATTCCTCATAACATATTCTTTTGCAGTAAGCACTAATCGTGAAGAGTTTCCTTTTATAATCTTAAGAAGTCCCTGATTGTCGTTATATATTTGTATCTATTACTCCTGATATGGATTGTTATTAGATAACTTCTTACGTTTGTATAGTAAAGTTGATATTAATATTATTGTACTGA